>Ga0179593_1412004_pt1 | contig 18492 bp, 18 predicted proteins | sample CZODoug2_1_08_16_FD_185931 | JGI IMG/M metagenome (GOLD analysis project Ga0179593, IMG submission 185931) | Vadose zone soil fungal communities from Angelo Coast Range Reserve, California, USA - CZODoug2_1_08_16fungal (PacBio error correction) | ecosystem: Environmental > Terrestrial > Soil >...
CTATCAGATGAAGGGACTCCCCGAACAAATCGAGAAGGATAGAACAGAAGATAAAGACTAAAAAACCTGGGCGGGGGGGCGTGTTCGCAATTTCCCAAGAAGAGGGAGGGTTCGTCTCAGGGCTAACCTCGGAAGGAAAGTGTTTTCTTCAGACGCTCTTCGGAGTGTGAATCGAATTCAACAGATCGGGGGCCGGGAAAGTGGACGTAACGGAAAATTTTGTAGCATAAACCCTAATCACTCATCAAAACATAGGGGAAAACCCGTCTCCTCGGAGAGATACTACGATGGTACCTGGATAAGGGAAAGCTCAGTTTAGTGGAGGGACTCGAGCGGAGGAAGATCACGTGCAAACGACGCTGACGGTAAAAAAATGTCCTCTACGTTCCAACGTAGAAAGGGGTCGAGAAAGCTCGGGTTGAGATCGTAACTGCGAGGAGGCCGAAAAGACTCTATATTAAGCTAACTAAGACAGGGAGTATCAAAGAACACACACCGTGACTGTCACATTTTCAGACGGGAGCGAGAAACCTGGCAAAGGTCGTGCTGTGCGAGTGGAGGAGAACGCGTCACCGGGATCAGACGTACCAGGACCAGAGACACTCGGAGGGGCACTAAAAGTTCAAATCTGAAGATAAGGGTGCGGGATGGCAGAAAGAGAAAAGGCCCCTTTCGGGGGCGTTTCCCTAGGGGGGGGGACCGGGAGGAGGGGCTGGAAAATCGGGGGGGCTTGTCAAACCGTCTAGGTTGTAGCAGCCGACATCAATGGAGCAGAGGCTAAAGCTTCCGAAGGGGTGTAGGGGGGGCTTTACCTCGGCGGATAAGGGGGTATTAGAGTATGGGTGGAAAGATTCCGGGAAGAAAATCAGTCTACTCCGTCGGGCCCGGTGGGGAGAAGACTAAAAAAGGGGGCGTCGCAGCTGAAACTGGGGGGACCAATTTGAGTTCTGAACAGACCTTCCCGATCGGTAGCATACGGAGGAGTCGCCCGGAGAAAGACGAGAAGAGGCGAGAGGACTGGAAGTACTGAGGATGGGTATCACTACTGTTATGGTGGGGGAGGAGGCGATCAGTCAATGGAATAAAAGACCAAGGGGTTTAAATCAAGAATAAAGGGGGAATGGGGGGGAACGCGAAAGAAGGGCCCTCGGTCTTTTTCTGTGGAAAGAGTAGATCGAAGCCACGAGTGAAGAGATAGAATAACCTCAATGACTGGTGAGGGCCAACCAAGACCAAAAAGATAATCAGTCTCGGGGATTTCTTATGAAGGACTCGGAAAAAAAAGATATTCTGGGTCCACTTATACGCGAGAAATAAGAACGAACTGCCTGAATGTAGGGAAAAGGATAGTCCGCTACTAAGAGCAGGGAAAACAACTTCTGCGCCCCAGGCGCTCACGGCTCGTCACTGAATTGGGATTGAGGGCGCGGGAGCAAGCCTCTACCAGAAGCGAAAAAGAGATGAGGGACTCGAGAGACAAAACAGACGGCGAGAGCGCTAGGGCGCGCTGATGGAAGGGAAAGGGTCCTACATCCGGAGGGGAACGCAGGGGAAGCGACTCGCAACAACTCTTGAGAAACAGTTTCACTCTGAATCTCAGTGCTGAAAACGCTTGAATAAAATCTCCGCAGCCGAAACCTAAGGACTGGCTTCCTAAGGAAGCAACAAAACGGGCGCGAGAAAACCCCGCAAGTAGGGCTCGGGCATCGGAGGGTCGGCGCGGAGGATTGGAGTAGAAACGTCCCCTCACCGCAGAACAAGGAAGCCAGTCATCATGCAAAAGAGGCAAAAAAAAGAAAAACAAAATGCTCTGGAATAGTCCAGGGAAGGAATTCCGAACGTTCGCCCTCGGGCGAAATAATCATAAAAATCGGTAAGAAAAATGACGCGTCAGTTTACCGCGAGTAGCCTGATCTTGTTTGGAAAGACAAAAAAATGTCCGGACAGACGCAATTGGATGACCTGAAGGCTGGACCGTAATCCGACCGCATCGCACGAGGGAGTGAGACCGAAGCTTAGACCCAGAAAGATCACCAATTTCTCTCAAAGGCCGAGAAAATCAGCCTCGACTAGGAACCGCAATGATTGTTGCTAGCCGGAAAACGACAGAATCGCTGCCATCAATGGGAAGGAAAAAATGAAAGTCTCTACGACTGAGTCCAGGCTCGGGGGTAAGGGGACACATCGGGGGGACAAAGGGATCGAGGAATCAGAGTACAGGAAAAAACAACGGACCAACCAAGATCGCAAAAGGGTCATACAGAAACACAAACAAGAGTCGGAGGAAAAGAAAGAAGCCCAGAAATGGCGCACTTGGGGGAGGGGGGCTGAAGAGGGGGTCATCTCGAAAGAGAAGAGGAAAGGAAAGAAAGAGGGTCCTAGATGACGACGAAAGACGACTTGATGGCAAGGGACGGGCGATTCGCAAGGAGGAGGAAAAAAAGTCAAGCGGCGATCTCGACGGGAGAGAACTGTGAGGGTTAAAGGAGGGGGAAAAAAAGAAGGGGCCGAGCGGATGAGTAAGGCCGAAGGCTTTCGTAGGGGGAACCTCGTCAGACCACCGGACGTAGGAAGACAAAAGGGGACACCAAGGGCGGGAAATAAAAATCAGCAACAGCAGAAGCTGCAAAAGTGACGAGGAGGAGGGTCAAAAAAAATGAGTTGCTCGAATCACGGAGGAGAAAGGGTCCTCGCATTCAAAGGAACTTCAGCTACCTGACTGCGTATTACATGGGGACTAGGGGCTTGGGATACACGGTTGTCTGCGGGGCAATAAACAGCATCAGAAGAGTCCGAAAGGGCGATCCCTAAGTAGGATTTGTGAAACCCGGGGAGGAGAAAAAGGAAGAAAGAACACAGGTTTGCTTGGGTCGGGCCTACAATACCAACCAGATAAGGGGACACTCGAGGAGATGGGCTATCAAGGAAAGACATAAGTCTTAAGAAGGGGCAAAAGACAGATCCAGAAACATAAAAGTAAACTCAAAACTATGACCGATCTATTCATCCAGGTCAAACATCTTGCAGAACTTCAGAGGTACTGCTTGGGTAAAGGCAAAGGAGAGTCGAAAAGCTCATAAGAACTACCGGAAAATCAAACCAAAAAAGAGAGCCCCTATGAGGGGTGATCCGCTCTGAAAGGTACGGATAGAGAGATTAAAAATCACCACCTGAAAAAGGTCCCCTTAAGCTCGTCGTAAGGGGCCCAACACAAGTGGCGGGAGTAAAAAGATACCGAACAACTCTACTTACAGATACTCGACGTGGGCAAGACACAACGTCCTTTAAGGAGAAGATCCCGAAATATGGGAAAAGGGGGGGAGAAGAAGGTGAAACGAGAAGGGAAATTTCAATTCTCGTGACAAAAAAAAATGGTGGGGGCCCATGTGCTCAGGATCAAAAAAAAGGGGGGGGGGATGAGTACCGGAAAAAACGAAGCGAAAACCACCCATCATCTACCTGATCAGAAAAAAAAAAAAAGAAATCCCTCCCGCAGAATAAGGAAGAAACATCCTTCGCGGAATCGTGAGAAGGATAGAAAAGTCTCTTGCTCCGAGACGTACGGGTTATTACTAAGATCCAGTGACATCGAAGTCCGAGTGATAAGAACTTCTATCATGTCCCGGATTGGGGCCGAAGGCGTAAAGCTCAGGGCGAACTTGACTTCTCCCCTGCCGTAGGGAAATCGTAAAGAAAAAAAGATCACAAGGGAGGGCATCCACCCCCGACACAACAGCTTCGGGACCACTAGTCAAACTCGTGGAGGTCGAGACGCAAACATAATTAAGGGGAAAACAAGCCGATGAAAAAGGAACAAAAACCGATTACCAAGTGGAGTAACATCGAATCCCGAACGAAGCATCAATATACGCCAGTGAAAAACAAGAGATTGCGAAGAGGAGGAAGAGGCACGGACAAAGGAAGACGGAGGTTACAAGGGGGTAGGGAATGTATATCATCAGAAGACACCAAAAAAAAAGAAGGAAAACAAGGGCCTTCCCAGGAGAAAAGCGAAAGAAGAAGGTACTTAGAACGGGGCGTCTCACAGCACTATTCCTCTCAGCCAGGGCAAGAGGAACGACCGAACGCGAACCAAAAAAAAACCAATCTGGCGAGCAGCACGCGCCGTGCAAAAGGTCTCCCATCAGTACGCGACGGTGCTATGCGGTCAGGGAACAAAGCCCGGTGGACCGTCAAACAGAAGGACATATCTGAAAAAGCAAAAGCAGATAAGCTCCAACATCAACCTGATGAGGTCCAGAAACCACATCCGGTTTATACGATCCGCTGAAGGGCTTATAGCGAGTAGGGGGAGGAACCCAAGTGACAGAAGAAAAAACCGGAATCCACCATCAGATCGGAAGTTAAAAGGAGCTCAACATCGTCACGAGTCGAGGGCGTCCCCCCACTCGGAGGATCCAACCGGAAATCTAAGAAAAAGACTCGCTAAAGTGGAAAGACGAACGAAATTTCTGCGAGCGGAAGGACAGAGTAGGCAGGTCAATCCTTCAAGTGATAGGAAAACGACGAGACGAGAAACAAAAAAAAAGGGAGGAAAAAGAAGGAGAGGGGACTAGTATTTCCTCCGAGAACCAACGAACGAGACAAGGAAATAATGGCAGACATCTACATAAACCACGGGACTGAGGAGCTATCTTCGGACCGAAACCGAAGGAAGACTTTTCCAAAACGAGAAGCGGCGGGAGGTTTCCGCCGCCTCTTAGGGAAAAGAGGGAGAAGAATGAAAGATCTAGAGAGAAACGGTTCAAAAGTTGAGGTTAAATGGGGGAAGAAAAAAAGGAACGACGCCAGCTCTCAAGCAGTACATGTAAACTGGATCGGGCTCACCTACGTGACGGCATACCTCATCGTCGGTTCGGGGGTGGACACGAAGAGGGGAAGTTGCGGGGCATAGAAAAGAGGCACGGACTACTGAAAGGGCAGGGGTTAATAGAAGGACTCGACAATCGCGCTCGCAGGATCAACTGCACGCGCGTGAAGGAAACGAGGCTCCCCCAACAACCCTCTAGGGGAGTCTGCTCATGAAGCTCGAAAGAGAAAGGGGAATCTTCAGGAGGCGGGTCACCAGCCACAAATTGGACGGCATGTCCTGCAGGAAGCGAGACTTCCGCCCTTTCTTGGGGTGAGATGGAATGCTTGCCTAAAAGGACGTCAAGGGGGTGGTCGCTGCAGTCGTAAGGGAAAGAAATCGAGAGAAAGCGACGAACAAGGGCGGGCAAAATCTTATATGATGATGATTGAGAGGAGGGAGGGCCGGGAGAAGTTGACCTGTACGCGATGGTAACCTGGCGCGTATTGTGAACATGAGCGTCAATGTTTTCGGGGCCAGAGAAGGAAAGCAAGCAGGTGCCTGTGCACAAACTTCCTGCCGTTTCTTTTTGGGACGATGAATCTCGGGGGAGAAGGGTGGGGAAGGGACGAGTGACCTAATTCCGGGACAAACAAAAGGCTTCTACGCAGTCATGGCCCCAGAGGGAAGGGACTACGGGACGTAGCAGAGACCGGGCGTCAAGGAAACAAGGCAAAATTGAATGGATTCGTCGAACACGAATGGTAATCCGCGACGGAGGTGTCTCAGCGCACGCTTGCGGAAGAAGGCGGGCGGGATGGCGGCGGGAGAAGAAGCGAAAGTCAGGCTGTCGTAAGGGAGTGGTGTGTGAGGGAAGCGTAGGAAGGTGCCGCCCTTTGTTTGGAATCGCGAAAATGGAAGGGGGGTCGCTGACCCTTAAACTTGGCGTTCGTTGTCACTCTAGATACGGCCTGAGTAAATCAGGGAAGATGCGGGTAGACGAAGGGGGTCTTGCAAGTTGCAGAATGGCAGGGGAAGGGCGGGTATGTTCGGGGGGACGTCCGAAAAAAAATGTATGCTCTTATGAAAAAGGGGCTCAATCGTCTCAAAAGGTCCTTTGGAGACTGGTTAATGACGGGAGGTCAAAGGACGAAATCGTACCCTCTTCGGGCACCCGTGCACGCGAGGGGAGAAATGGGGCAGGACTGATCATTGTCTACTTCGCTCAGACGCGCGAAAAGAAAAGGCAGGCTATCATCTAATTTCTGCACTCGACTCGGCTAAAGAACAGCAACGCAGAGTCGAGGCCGGCGAATTGGCGATTTCCTGGCGAACTAACGGACGCAAAACGGAGGGGCACAAAGAGTAACACCACACGCAGGGCAAGAGGTTCATAGCCATCGAAGTGCTGGAATCATTACCGCTCTCAGAAGAACCAGAAAGAAGGGGTCGAGAAAAGAGCCGCGGCCCTACGGGGCGGCTAAAAAAAAACTAGTTCTAAAGAAAGGGAGTCTCTTCTTCAGGACGGAGGGGGGGAAAAAAGGCCCCAGGAACAAAGGAGACGCGCAGGGAATATTCTTCCCTCAATAGGAAAAAATAAATCAACGTGCCTCGTATGAAAGAACTAACGCTGAAGGAAGCAAGACGGGGAGGAAACTCAGCCTGCGTCAGGTCAAGAAGGAAGCTTCAAGGGCTGCAGATGGGTCGCTCTTTTGAGCAAGCGAAGGAAAAGGCAAATGAGAAAAGATCGAGGTCATGCGAGACGAGAGAGCCAAAAAGAGAACGAAGGGGGGATCCTAAATATGAGAAAGAAGAATGAGAAAAAATTTCTCTAAGGGCCGAGCGCCGCGAGGATTGTTGGAGGAGAACTCCGAAACAGGACCCTCAACGAAATCAGATGAACGCGAAAAAAAAAGTCTACTCGAACGTCCTTAACGGCTGCATCCATATGACCAGGAGCATCCCTCACCGGAAAAAAGCTGGTAGAAGGGAGAAAAACAAACGGATGGAGAGAAAACTGAAAAAAACGCTAGGCCCTTATGAGATAGAGTCAGAGACCTGGGAAGGGCTAGGGCACTCTTGAAGACGACGGGGTCACAGTAAGGGGAATACCTTGATAAATAAAGAGCCTAACCCAGCGCAAACCAGGGGGAGCGAGATGCATCTTCGGAAGGTGAAGAGTGGCGAGATTCTTGAGTTCACTTAGGAGAAAACGACCACAGCTTACGGGCAGAAAGAGAGGTCGCTAGGAAGAAGCTCGCGGTCTAAACGGGGAATGAAGCATTTTAAAATCCACGCGAGAAAAAGCCGCAGCAAGGTCATAAGCAGCAGAAAAAATGACGAAGGATGAGGAGAACCGTCATTAGGAGGTTCTCTCCACAAAGCCGGATAACTAGGACTTCCGAGAGACTTCAGTCCATCCCTCACGCGTTCCAGGCCTGGGCACGGGGCCGTTGGACGAGGGTTGGGGGTATACGGGAGACCATCACCGAGGAAGATCGCGTCTAAAAGAAATGCGGCCTAGGGTTGGTATCCTCCCGTATTTAGGGACGAGGAGCAGTCTAAAGGGGGATCGGGCTTCTGCGAAAGGAAAAAAAATAAGCTTACGCAAGACACTGCAGAAAGCCTCTTGACCCTCCACAAGAAACTGGCTGGTGAGTGGACGTACCCCTACTCAATCCTGCGTACAGAGGGAAGTCGCGCGGGATAGACGCAAGGAAAACAGCATCGACTGAACAATACATTGGACCCTATAAGCACAAGACCATATAGGGAAGAACTAGATTATGTTAGCAAGGAGTGGATAAAGGGAGAGGCTAAGAGCGAGATCGGACAGGAAGCTGGGTCATAAAAGTTCTTCCTCTAAAAGAGAGTTTAAGGGACGAAGCGGGGGAAGATGAAGCGAGGAGAAAGGGGGGATAGCGGGGGGGACATAAAACATGATCAACATGAACCTGGGGGGCCGAATTCGAGCACAGAAGCATAGCTAGTACGTCGTAATGTGGATACAAATCCTCGGGCATTCTGAGGAAACGACCACGAGGATATCTTCACTAAACGGGGAAACACAAAGAAGGAGAGAGAAAAAAAGCACTAACGGAGCAAAATCTCTTAACAAGAAGAATAATGCAATTAGAAAAGGGAACCAACCAAATGAGTCGACAACCGTGGAAGGGAGGGAAAAGTTCTACGAGAAATGATACCCCCACAACAGCTAAACCGGGTCAACAAGGCAAGTCCTCGAACGAAGCCCTCCAAGCCAGGAAAGGAATTCCGCAGACGTGGCCTGGCATAACCGTCGCGGAAAAGGGGTATTTTATAATACAAGTGACCTGGGGGGGATTGGGGATTCCGCCCAAGAAGCATCCTAAGGAAGACACTCCCGCGGAGGCCACGAATTCTAAACAAGAGAAGAAGGGAGATCATCAGAAGAGGAAAAATAGGGTCAATCAAGCCCCATGATAACCGCCATGATCCAAACCCCCTACCAACATGAATTAATCGTGCGGCAAACAAAGCAAAAGAAGGGGAAGGTGCTTGCGAAAACAAAGCGTAAGCAAGGGACTGGTCAATTAACCTCGTACGCTTCGGACACCGGAAGATAAAAAAGAGGGAAAACTTAAAAGAGACACAAACAAAAGGATCAAAGAGGGTCCATGTGCAATCTCTCGAGAAGTGGGGGTCTCCTGCTACCTAGACGTGTAAACACTTGGAGGGGAAAAAGCGATCATATAAAAGATCCAAGAAACATCAAGGAAAACCAACTGCACTTACTCTCTCGATTGAAGGAGGCTACGTTTCTGGGCGTCTCAAAAGAAAATTCCGTGCAATTCGCGAGAAGGGAACCAGGAAAGGGAAGCCTCCTCCAGGAAAGATAAAGCACTCGCGGGAAGTTACGAGTGCGCGGACGGGATTCATAAAAAAAACGCCCCTGCTCGTACCGTAAGGCTTGCCTGAAGAATTCACCAAAGATCAAAGCTATATTCTTTCCTGATACGTTACAAGTGTAAAACGATCCGCTTCTCGGGCAAGAGGTCCTCGGCGTAGGGGATCGACCACATCGTTACACAACCGAACCAAAAAGGATGAGTCCCTCCTGATGGAAGTCGAGCGTCCACCGCTTCAAGAAAAACGGGGAAGTAGCTAATTGCAAAACGTGTACTTCTCGCGTGGACCAAACTCGCAGAGGAGCAAAAGGGAACTGTCCGAGAACGAGACGAAGGGGGGATGGTGTCCTCGAGGCCATCTTTCATTCCTCTTCTCGTCGTGGTTTCGTACGGGGGGAAGGAGCGCGATCAAAAACAACGGAGGAGGGAGAAAAAAAAGAAGAGCGGAGCCCGCCGAGACGAGGATGGAGGGGAGGTCGGACAGAACACGAATTCGTAACTCTTCCCGCGCAGAAGGGGCATGTTCTTCAAGGGTCCGAGAATAGGGGAGAAAGGAGAGTGTGGCTGACGGACGGGCCTACTTCTTGAGAGGTGAAAACATATCTAGGGTCAAAACTCGGAGAGGAAGGGGGGACCTATGGGGGGGAGGAGAACACGAAACCGCTCAAATAAAGAAGAGGGGGCCGAAAGAAAGGATACCAACCTCTATCTGTACCTGGAAAGCAGACGCATAGGTGTCCGTGAGAAGTAGAGCTGGTGTCACGGGAAGAACAAGGGCACGAAAAAACGGACAAGGAGTAGTGTCTGGGAAAAGGACTCGAATCCTCTACACCTTAGAGCCGTACAAAACTTCACGAGTCTGGAGATAGACAGCGTGAGGGGGGGAGGTCGCGAAACTGACGGGCGAGAAAAGACAATTCCGGATTTTTATCACTGACAGCCAAGCGCCGGGTATTTCATCGGAGGAAAAAATTCGCGGGGGTAAGGAAAGGTAGAGGACGGGGGAAGATAATAGGGGGGAAGAGACGTTCAAAAGGGGGAAAGGCCTCTGTAAACAAGCAAATCGGCTCGGCGTGGGTCACTTTTCACGAGTATAAACCGAAAGGAGGAGGGCTAGGAGAGGGGCAGTGACTTGGGAAAGGCCGGCGCCGGTGTTCCTAACAATCGGCTTGTTCACCTTCAACGTAATGGTATCATCAGACAACAACGCGATCGGGGAAAAGGGACAGGGAGGGGGGGGGGGAATGACCTCTGGAGATGGGAAGATCGGAATGGGCCACGAGGACCGGGAAAGACCTCTCGTGGCTATCACTCGGTCCGCGGGACGAGTCTGACCAATAAGCCAGGGGCGGAAGGAACGCAGTCGAGAGAAACTGGATCTTCTGGACAAAAACGTCCCGAAGGAGGAAGCAGGGGCATCTACGTCCATCCTGGGATTCGGCTGCTGGCGCGGACGACACGAGACTTATCAAGGAGGAAGAAGGGGGGGGGGGGGTGGTCAGATCGGAATAAAATTGGCAGGCGTTTTGGGGAGAAAAGCTCAACACCTGGCTGTTTCCTTAAAATGGAAAAATTGTCGGGCGGGACGTTGTCACGCGAAAAGAGGAAGGGCAAGATGACCATGTCTGGATCAGTCATCCTCGAAGTGGTGGCGGCAAAAGTAGTGAAGATCCGTACAGGTCGGGGGTTTGAAGTTTGAACTGACTTTCTTCTGTCCCATTACACATGTCCGCGGGGGAGTGCTCACAAAGACGCACTAGATCGGGCAAATAATGCCGGGAGTGTCGATGGGAACGATATCTACGAATGAGAGATCGGGAACACCTCTGGCGGGGCGTCCCTCTTAACTAACGGGAGAAAGATGATCACATTTCGCGCTGAATCTTCCGGGGGGAAAAGGGGATAGCCTAGACCCTCATAATAAAGTCTGCCCTCGGGGCGACCGCATCGGCGAAGCTGAGGGTTGGAATATGAATTGCCGGGGAGGTGACGTAAGAAGGGAGGGAATCCAGAGGGCGGAGGGGGAACAACAACAAACACGGCCCAGTTGGGAGTCGGACTAGGCGGGTCTACCGATGACGCAGGAAGAAAGCCTAAAAAGAAAAAACACCTGGACTACGGAACTCTTCCTCTTAAAACGAACGGGCAAGTCTACAACAAATACTTCTGGTAGAAGATCGTCGCTGGAGATCTTCAAACTGTTGGGAAGAGGCCCTGGGAAACCTACACAAGGTACTAAAGAAATCATTAAGTAACAACGACTGAAGCATCTTCTAAAAGAGGGAATTAATTCAGACTCGATGGTAAAACAGGAGTACGAAAAAAGGTTCTAATGAGGTCGCCTCTCCAAAGAAAAGTGACGGAGGGAGTAATACTATGTGGAGGGGGCCGGGGGGATCCACAAGGAATGCATGTTCGACCTAGCGCTAACTAACGATCGAGGGAAAAAGCAGGATCTCACGCTGGGGGGCGGCGCAAGAGGAAAAAAGAATCAGAAAAACAGGGCGGCCAACAAAAGTAAGAAAGAAAGAGAGAACCAGATTTTTGCGAGGACTCAGGGGATCGGACATTTACCCATCGGGGAAAGAGAAGGAAAAATTATACTACCGAAGAGGCGAAATCGGAGGGAAAGGGAGGGCACCGAGATATATGAATCGAGAAAAATCCCACCAGGGGGAATAGCGCCCAGAATGAGACTACGAAAAACGGAGATGAAAAGGAGAGAGAAAAAGGGAGACTTGGGGGATGTGGCTGCTCGAGTACATCTATCGGCTGCAAGAAGCGGACGAACGAATGGTCCGAAGAAAACGGTGGAAGAGCGGACAGAAAGGGATCAGGCGATCGCAGGCGCGCAACAAAAATATGGTCGAGAGAGCGTAGCGAGGGGGGAGAGCCCGGGGGGGGAGGAGGTTAGGGGGGTACTGCGGATGAATAATCCAACAGCGGGTATTAGGGCAGGGGGACACAGGGAGAGGGCGCGTAAAACTCAAGGCTAAAAACTGAGGTACGGGAAAGGTGAATGCCAAGTGCAATAACAATCGGTGAGGAGTGATAAAGACAAACTTACTCGGGCAAGGTGGCGCCCGATCATGCTGGAAACTGCTGAAGACTCATCTGAAGAAAGGGACATCGGAATGCCAGGAGGAAAAAAAATAACAGTAAAGCGATCCGAAAGGGAGGCGGACCTAAGCTGCGGGGCGGGATACGGGTTAACGGCAGGGGTCGCATAAACACAACGAGACGGAGGAGGGCGAGAATAGCCCTGAGGAGGGGGGGACCAATTTCAAAGGGAATGATGAGGGCCAGAAAAAGATTAATCCCCAATTTTGGACTGGAGGGGGAGGAAGCGCTTAAAAGGGACATGCTTCTGAAAAAAAAAGGAATTGACTATTTCCCCTAACGACAGTGCCTGGTGTTTACGAAGGCCGCCAGCCAATAACCGGCCAGTCAAGAGGGGGAGGCAGAGCCACACTCGAAAAAAAAAAAGGTCAAATCTAAGAGGAGCCTAAGAGATAGTGATAAAGGAACGAGGGTAGCTTCGTGGAACACGCGAGCGTAGCGCAAGCAGGGAGAGTATCATCTGCAAAGCCAAGTGAAAAAAGACGCGGCAGGACCAAGATCGGGTTTGACGAGCATCGAGCGTAGTGGGTACCAATCTACCGAAACCATGAAGCGAAGGGAAAAGGAGCGACGAGCAGGGAGGGGAGTTTGATCAAAAGATACAAGGTAAGGGCACCGATGAAGGAAGAAATACCGAACAGCCCGAGGACGGCCGAGAGTCCAAGTGCCGAACAAGCCGGTGAGGAAATAGAAGAGAAGAGGGAAAGGGATCGACCTTCGCATCAAAACCCACTAAATACATCGGGCAAAGACTGAAGGGCGTAAACGGGACACGCGGCTCGACCGGGGGGATGAGGTAACGTCAAAATAGGTAACGGCAGGGAACCAAAAACCAATCCATACCTGGAGCAGCAACACCCTAGCTTCCGGAGAACCCGTAAAACGAAGCCATCGATTCACGCAAGCGGGTTGCGAGCAAAAAACGAAGTCAGGGGGATGGTAAAGTAAGGGCTTTGAGGAGACCTTCCTGACATAAGACGGCATTGAAGCCCCCGCGAACATGAAGGAACCTGGACAAGCCTCTTGAAAACACGAATTATAAAGAATAGAATGGTTCTCCTTCGAATGACGGTTAACATGAAAAACGATCAGAAAAAAAGGGAATCAAAAAAGCTCTTTAAGACCGCAAACAGAAAAAGGCAGTAAGTCAAAGGTTTGCGGAAGAAAGTCATCAGTGGGCAGGGAGGATAAATCACAACATTATCCCGGCAAAAAATGCCGAGGAACAAAAAGACGGAGAAAGATATTGAACAGGTCTGCCAAAAGCCGCATCAGAACATCCCAATAAGAGGGGACTAACCAACATGTGCCTTCCGGAATGAAAGGGGGAATGTCCTGTCGAACAGAAGACACTTTGTACTCTATCACGGATCATCACTCAAAAAGGGGACGTTCCGGCCAGCTCGCCAAAGCGAATGAACGGGAGCCATGGAGGGCGTCTCACATTAACGGAAATGGCCGAAGAAGAGATATCTCAATGATAATCCTCGCAAAAAAAGAAACTAAAGGGACAAGAGTAGGGTGAGAAGACGCGGGGAGAAAGTGAAGTCTAGTAAACGACTAGCCGTCAGGGTCGGTGTGGAATCTTGAGACAAATTCAAAAAGCTAGATAAGTAAAAAACCACCGGGGAGAAAAAGATATGCGGGAAAAAATGTTACAATCTCAGGGTGTACTTTCGGGCACACGTGCAGTGAAAGAGCGCGTCATAGGGGGCTTAAGAGGGCGCCTCCGAGACAAAAAGTCGAAAGAGATCGTAGTGAGAGCTCCCTCGAAGAGCGCGGGGGTCAAAGACAAGGGGCGGGGACCTCGCAGGGGTTCCTGATTAAAATGCGCCAAAAAAAACCGCGAGGCAGAGGAAAGTCTGCTAAGACGTCAAAGAACGTAGAAAGGGATGCTGGCGGAAGAAAATCAGGTCTATCGGGAGTGGTTTCTAGGCTTGAACGCCTAGAAAAAAAAGACTATCAACAAAACCGAGAGGGAGTAAAAAAATCGGGTAGAACAGCGAGTTCAAGAAAGAGGCTATATAGGAAGCAGAACTATCGAAAAACAAGGGGGGACTTTCGGGAGAGGAAAGGCTAACCCGAAGGATATTCTTCGAAGGGCGGACGCGGCGAAGTCTAATTGGTTACAGTCGCGAGAGCTCGAGAGTAAGGGGGGGACGAAAGGAGGCACTCTATAGGCTTAGGGGTGCCAGAGGTAGTACACCTAAAGCCGGAATCTTAAAGGAAATCGTCCCCTAGCCATCTGGGGAAAGAAAGGGATACAAAGACCATGTCAAGATCATTACCGAGTCTCAGTTTGGTTTGGAGGAATATCGAGCTGTGGTGGCATGGGGGTCATGCAACGAAAAGCAGACGGTGAACCGGGGTTTCTGGGGGGAAAGACTGAAGAAGAACACCGGGCGCGACAAGCGCACGCTCTTGCTGATGTCTCCTGTGAATCGGACTCCGGAGAGAGGCGATGACGATGAAGGGAAAGGTCCGGGTGTGATCACTCAACATCAACTGGCGCCCGCCGGCTTCTCGACTTACAAGACGACATTAGTGCTACTGAATTGAAGGAATCGGGGGAACATACCGGAAAGTCGTAGCTGCGGAAAAAATCTAAAAGTCTCTATCGAGGAAATCGATGGTCGTCAAGTATCGTATCTCCGAGGAGGTACGGAGAGAGGGGGAACGGGAAAAGGTGGTTACCACTCTAACGGGATAAGGGGGACGTCATCGGCTTGGTTCTAGAGTACATTGTGCAAAAGCGGGGCCGAACCATCAAAGGACTTGAGAGGACCTAAAGGAGAGGAGTGTCGGGGGGCGGAGGACAGGGGATGATCGTGCTTTGCCCCTATTAAGGGAGCAGGACAGTCACGAGATACGCTTCATTGTGACACCGAGTAGGAACGTCGGCATGCTAGCAGCATCAAAACTCATTCGATCGACATGCACTGTAGGAGGAGCACCATAGCGACGAGTACTGGAGGAGATCCATCACAGGATGGAGGACTAATGAGTGATATGACGTGACGGATGGCATAGACGGCCCTTCTTCGAGATCACTTGTGAGTGTAGATATCTGAGGGGGGGGATAATCGAAGAGGCCAGGTGCATCCCATTTGGAGAGAGAGAAACAATGGGGGAAGCAATAGAAGTGTCCCCTTGCGGCGTTCTGAGAAGCCTCGAAGAACAGATGCTGATGAGATTCACCTCAAGGGCCTGGGGGTAGAAAAGGTTGAATCCGGCAGTCGCTGTGTTAGGGGAGGGAGGAAGAGCCGCCCGACGAAAAAGGGGGGGCGTGTCTTATAGAGATTCGAGAGGGGACGACGCCTTAATGCGGAGGGGTGGGGCGGAAGGCGATCATCTACACCGAGCGTGAACACGCTTTCGTGGCCCCTTCACGCTCAAGATGAAGTCATGATAATGCGGCGTTGAAAGAGTCGTCGAAAAGATCCAGAGCTAAAAATCGAAGTGCTAAACCTCGATGGCGGCTGACAGGAATCGCTTCAAGGGAGAATTTAGGGAGCGGTGCCGTGGCCCAGAGAACTCCGGAACAACGGGGGGGGGGGAGGACGTCCAAAACACAGCAGGGCTGGCAAAAAAGACTTGCCATCCGTGATGGAGGGAAACTGTGGGGGGGCCCCCAAAAAATGGAAGAAAGGCAAAAATCAGGTAGACACGTGGAGATGGAGTCACCGCTTCCACTAAAGGTCTTAAACCTCAAGGGCAATATAAAGCAGAAGGGTCAGGAGGATATCACGTGCAGGGGGTGATGCGGAACGAAACGCTAACACTGGAGCCCATCTGCCCGAGGCTCATCAGACTCTAATGTCCTGAAGTTGCATGTAATCATAGGGATTCGCCATCGGATATCATGAATGAATCGGGCGGACCTAAAGCCTGAAGCGTCAAACGCAGGTCTCTTGAGCTCGGGCCATGGTGGCGACGGGGGATCACAGCAAGGGCAGAAAACTCGGGGTGAAGATCAATCGGTAAGAAAGAAACTCAGACCTAAAGAGTCAGCGTGGGATGAAAACAAGTAATCTGACCACATCTCAGACCACAGGTCTATCCGCCGAGAGAGCAGATCTACGAAAAATGAGTTTGGGGGGGCTCTAATTCGATAAAGGACAGACCCATCATAAAGTTAGGAATACAGAATGACACAAAGAGTGCTACTAAGAGGCCCAAGAGGTCAAAACGTCAAAGGCAAAGGCAAAAAACAAGAAAAACTTGAAGCCCATCACCGTTCCACCGCAAGCCATATATCTCCAAAAATCTCTCTCAACACCAACGAAATTAGGAGAAGATCCAGCTGGAGCTCGGGGTGCAAAAAAAGTACATAGAAAAGAGGCGTCAAGAGCTGAACGACGACCGAAAGGAGGTAAGACTACGGGTCATCGCGTTAAAGGACCATGAGGGAAGGGACCGATCGAGGGGGCCAACAAAAATTGTACGAGCGATTCTATATAGGGAAGGTGAGAGCCCCGTAATGGAGGAAATTCAGATGAAATCGGGGCAACGCCCACGCTGTTCGGGCAGAGCGCGTCTGAACGTCCAAAAACGTACACGCAGACGTCGACCAACTTAGGGGGGGAAGGGGAAAAAGTGGGGAGAGGACAGGTCTAATGCACCCTAGGGCCAGTAGACCATAATCAAACGTGGGACTCTGGAAGGCCTCCCCGAAAGTACTCTTGGGGCAAGCAGGCGCATCCTGGGGCGACATCAGTATGAAGAAGGAAAAAATGAAGGAAGGCGAAGCGGAACGGACGAAAGTGATGAGCGGGGTCTTACGTTTTGATGCTGCGGGGAAGGGTAGCTACAGAACAACTCAGAGACAAGGGGGGATCAACACGCCGCTTTCATCTACACTAGAGGCAGGTTTGACCCGGAGGGCCTAATTCAATATGAAAATACAAAAAAGTGGCTGATTGTTCGCTGTCGAGGAGGACTAACCGTCGCCAGCAACGGCGAGTCCCGAGTGCATACTACCGGAACCCGTTGGTGGTTAAAGTCACCAAAGAGCAAAGTGCCGTCTGCATCCGAGTCTACGGCATCCTCTCCCAGGGCATCACTAAAGGCAATGAGAGCACGAAAAGAGACAATCGAGGGGCAGAAGGTTGAGATGAGGGAGGGAATGGTACCGAGCAAGCACGCACCATGAACGAAGACCAGTGAGCAGCGGGGAACAAACTGGGGCAAGGAAAGGTGGGAACAGACGAGGGGATAGCGTACCGGGGTTCCCTCGCCACCAGTCCCAAACATGAAGGCGAAAGACCGATATACCCTGAAGCTCGTATTGGTAAGCCAGACCGCGGGGAAAAATCACATCTTAACCCGAAAATGCCCCCTCTTGAAAGTATCTGCACGAAGGGGGGGGGAAGCACACCAAGAAGGAAGTACGGAAAAAGAATCGGCACAGGTGGGAGATTCTTCCGGCGCCGCGAGTGACAGAAACGACCGCCAAATGGCAGGAGCGTCCGCCACAAGAAAATTTCGCGCTATCCCCAAAAGGGGGTGGGTAGGACAGACCAGCATCGTAACCCCACCAGCGACGTGACTCCATTGTCAGCAATAGCGCCGGGAATAATCAGCCCAGGGAATCCAGCCAGCAACAGCCTTCGAACAAAAAGGGCGAGGGAAAAAGCCTGTCGGGGGTAAAAGGACGGACGTGGGAGAGGAATTTCCAGAATCTAGATTGATGACGACCGTAGACCGAGCTACTACCGCGGATGCCACGAAAAGGCTGATTAAGCACGTCGCCTTGTAATGCAAAAGTCCTTCTGAATGAGACAAGATCATACCAAAGAAAAAGGGAAAGAGGTGTCATCTCCACCCAACTGCTTATCGTGCGGCCCGAAAGTCTTTGCTGTACTGGGTACTTTACAAAGTGACAAGACTTTAACAATCATGAAGGCACTCAGGGAAAGGTCACCCATGGCGCCGGCACAGAAAGCAGCCCTCCTAAGGAATCAAGATACTATTTGACGAAAAACGGCTGAGTGAACTAGAATCTGGAGATGGGAGGTATCGGAAATGCAGTTCCACACTGAAAGCAAGGATCAGAATCCAGCCCCGCGTCAACATAAAGGGGGAAGAAGCGCGACGTCAACCCGCTGAAGAAGGACGCCGGTGGAGGCGGGGAGGACACATCCGTCATGGGGGCCGAGCTTCCTCTAGCTCGGACATAACATTAGACAATAAAAGAAGAAACACCCGAAAAGCTTCATCGGCAACACGAGCTGTGTCCGGTTAGATCTAGGTGTATAGGCCTCTAAGAAAAAATGAGAACGTTAACCGTAACAGAGAAAATGCCTGATATGAAGTCAAAAAGAAGATTGACAATCCAAAACCGAAGAAAAGGCGCCAGGTACAGATTTGGGTATACAGGAAAATCTCACATGTAAGATAGAGCTCGTTAGGGGAGGGTGCGGCAAACCAGCGTGGAAAATAAGCGAAACAAGCTCTGCTGCAAAGAAAGATGGAGTGAAATCCAGCCCGAGCTCAGCGGTGGCCAGAACCACTGAAAGGATCTCAAAAAGGACCATGAAAACCCGAACACACTCGCGCCGGAGGCATAGGATTGGGGAGCGGAGAGATAACAGTCCCCGTGTTATTTCGATCGAACTGCCCTAGATGGCAGTCCCAGCAAAGTTAGTGGGTATCCTCGCGAGGAAAAACGAGACG
>Ga0179593_1562527_pt1 | contig 18492 bp, 17 predicted proteins | sample CZODoug2_1_08_16_FD_185931 | JGI IMG/M metagenome (GOLD analysis project Ga0179593, IMG submission 185931) | Vadose zone soil fungal communities from Angelo Coast Range Reserve, California, USA - CZODoug2_1_08_16fungal (PacBio error correction) | ecosystem: Environmental > Terrestrial > Soil >...
AGAAAGCCGGCCGTGAAAAGGGTCGAGGGAAGGCGGTAACTGAAGCTGGCCGGCTGGGGGTAGCTTGCTTGCAGCCGGTGGAGAGCTGGAAAATAAGATTTCGGTACTTTAAACGATCGAGTGGAAAAGGAATGGGGCAGAGCGAGTTGGTTTCCGTACTGAAAAAGGAAAAGGAAAAAAATGAGCTTTAGGGGTTCTTCGGAAAGAGGGTGAAAGATCCCGTATTCGGGGGGTGAGCTCAGGGTGATCACGGGGGGGTGGAGAAACCGTAAAGTGGGTTCCCCGTGTCGTGGGAGAGGACTGTAACGGCTCGCGAGATGAAGTCTGCATTAGGGAATAGGAGTGCCGTAGGGGGAAAACTGCTACTTCCATCGGGCGCATTTGAGGGAAAAATGTTGGGATAGACTCAAAAAAGGGAGGTTTACGGACCGGTACAGTTGGAACGCAAAAGTACACAACTGAAAAAATTACATGATGGCGAATCTCCTCCTGCCTGGCGGGGGGCGTGAGAAGGACATGGTGCATGAAAATTGTCAAAAAAAGAAAACATTCATGGGGAAGTCTGGGGCCGCTGGTCTTGTCAGGCTCGGGCCGTTCGTGACAGGCTTCCGAAAAAAAAGGAAGGGGGGACAAAAAAAATTAATAAATAGAGCGTCAGCACGTTAAACGGTAATGCCGGGGTTGCAGTGCTAATAATCTCGCGTGAAGTGCGGGGAGGTGTGAAAAAAACTGACTTGGGAGGGACGAGGAAAAAAGGGCGCACGAAGTGGGCAGACCGACTTTCACAGCGACATTATTTCTCTGCTCGAGTAGAGCAGATCCTGGGAGGAAAAGGGGGGGTCGGGGGGGAAAAATTTGGGACGTCTGCTCATAGGGTTCTATTCTATCGCCCACTCAGAAACCGGGGATTGGAGGGAGTGGACATCACAGACTCTATCAAGAGCGGAAGGGGAAAGGTATCTAATTTGTAAATATATGGGAAAAAAAAGGAAGAAAAGAAGGTTATGTTGCTGGCGGAACCTCCTCTGGATAATGGGCGATCGCCGAAGAATGCCTCTGCGCTCCAGAAAAAGGTAAGGATATGAATGGGAAAAAACAAAAAACCATGTTTCTTCAAGTTCTGTAGGTCTCTGGACGTAGCACCGGGACTTTCGGAGTAGCCACTTCTTAGGACTAGCCTCGGCCGGGGGGGAGCAGAAGTTAGGGTCTCTACATAGAGAAGAATTAGCCCCGCCGATGAACGTCTGTCAGACGTATGAGCTCAAAAAGAATAAAAAGGTGTGGACTCGGAGAATCATAATGCTCCCGTCATTAGAGAAAATCCGGGGTCTCGTCAGGCCAACCCCCAAAAAAAACACAAAAAACCATAGTCCAAATCCTGCCCGCCTAGACGGGTTAAAAAAAGGGGAAAAAAAAGAGAGCAGGGACTGCATCATCGTTCTGGGCGCCAGAAAAACCTGGTCCCGAAAAAAAAAAAAAGGTCGCACAGGGGGGGGCCTCCAGATGGAGCGAAGCCATAATGACGGACAGCCTTTCATAGAAACATGAAGGCAAAGGACAAAACTCGCGCCCTTGCAAAGAACGGAAAAACAAAGAGCGGAAGCGAGTTAAGCAGGGGCCCGTCCCGAGAAGCAAACCCGGAGGACAGTGTCTCCTAGGGTAAATAAAAAACGCAGGGGGTTTCAGAATGTCAGGGACCTGCCGAATGACCTGCAAAGCCTTCCCGTCCGGGCTGTCGAGGTGAAACACGCTGCAAAAGAATTGGCCGTCCAGACGTGGGCGGCAAGGTGCGCATGCTCTTTCTTCAGATGGTGGCAAAGTCCAAGGACGGCCAGAAAAATTTCAACTGCACACCTGGAGGAGGCGTCTAAAAAGAAACCGAAGAGACAAGTCGCGAAACGTAAAAGAAAAAAAGTCCGCAAAAATAGCCGGGGAAGTCACAATCCGGACAAGTTATCTCTTCCTAACCGAAAAAAAAGGCATCCTTCTCGCCTTTCCGCCATGGGGGCAATTTGGCTCTTGGGCAGGAGGCGTTGCTAAGGTGGCTTGAACCAAGGGGGAAATTACATGGTAGGTAGGTCGAAAAGGGAATGCGGGGTGGTAGACGGGCGGAGGTCTGTCTGGCACAGGGTTGTGTGGGGAAAATGTTCGGCCTAAAGAATCACCGTTTCGGCTCGGCACAAGGGGGGATGTAGGAAAAACCAACGCCTGGGCTCATGAGGTCAGTACAGGGGATTTCGCCGAAAACAGCGTGCCCTTCATTTCTAAAAAAGGCCCATGGTGGGGGTCTGTCTGCAAAGGGGTCTGGGTTAAAGCTGTATACTCTCTAAAAAAACAGACGGATGCTATTCCCAAAAGCTAGGTAAAAAATCGGACCTCTGCTGCAGTTCAAAAAAGGAAAAATTCAAAGACGTCGCTACTCTCATGCGCGGCAGTTGGTGTCCTCTCAGGCGTCGATGAGGGGGGGCGGAGAGGTGGCATGGCACGCATTACGCGGAAGGAAGTGAAAAAAAAAAAAAACTTACGACTACGTGGTCTCTTCATTCCCGGAAACAAAAAAAAACAACTCTTCCCAGGCAAGTCGCTAGCTTCTAAGACTACCAAGCCGCCTGAGAAAACCATATTAAACAGTGTTAAAGATGCCCTCCGCGCAAGGGACAAGCGTAAAACCGTCCAAAACGGGCGGGGACTTCTTCTGTGCGGGCTTTGGAGTTCAGAAAGGAGGGAGGGTTCTCCTGTCCCGGCTCGGGTGCGGGGAATAAAGGGAGCGCGGGGACGGCTTTCGGTCTAAACCATGTCTGATGGGCCTGATGTTTATTCTAGGCGTTGAGGGGCATTAAAAAAAAAAAAAGTGCAAGGAAAATTTTTCGTAATAGGGAGCCTGCAATGAAATCATGAGGGTGCACGTCTTCACCATTGAGGATACACTCCGTATACCTAGTACTTGAAAAAGGTTGAGAAAGTGGAGGGTTCACTGCAAGGGCTGTCTGGGCAACGTCAGCTGGAAACTTCTGGGCTGGGGGAAAAAAAGTGCTTCTGTTTCGTCTCGCTAAAACAAAAAGGACCTGCTTGGAGCAATGAAAAATCTCGGTGGAAACTTTCGCTTTCTGCGAGGCGGAGTTGTCCAAAGGTAGAGTGCTCTGGAAGGTTTTCGTCGTCGTAGAGTTTGGCAAACAAGGGCGCCTTTTTCGGACATAGACATGAGAGTCAAGGGGGGGCAGGCATGGGGGGGGACTTCACTCGGGTAGAAATTCTTCAGGTAAAAGGAAGGGGAGTTGCGGCTGGACTGTTTGCGGAGAGGGGGGGCAGTGCTCTGCGTAAGTCCATGCAGGAAGGGTAGATCGTTAAAGAAAATCGGGTCCCTAAATCTTGTTAGGGGGAATTAGGGGGTACAGAGCTCTGCGGGAGCTTAGCGAACTTTATTCAGTAGAAAACGATTAAGCGTTGTTCGGAGAATAGCTAAAAAAATGACGGCCTGTTTCGTTTTTGCGCCGATGACCGCAAGAAAGCCGCCTTAGTCTTCTCTGGGGGGGAAGAAGTTTACGGACCAGGGGACTGTGCTTCTGTTCGTTAAGCAAACGGGAGGGGGAGGGCTGGTAGGATGGGAACTGAAGAAAAAATCTTTCTCTCCATTAAAACTTGGTTAATTACATCTTGGACTCTTCCTTAGAACTTCGTGGAAAAAACCCAAAACGGAAAAAAAAACACATCAAACAAAAACCACAAAACAAAACACCCGCAACCCAAAAACAAATCGTGCTGAATGCGAAGTTACTCCTAGTCGAAAGTGTGGAAAAAAAATGAGACGTTACAAGGCGTCCTGCCCAGAGGGGGGGGGGGCATGCGGCTGCTCTTTGCGTCAGGGGGCTGTGGCCAAGGGGGGTTGGTAGGGTCACGTCTTTCTGGTCATTCTCAAAAGAGCCTGCGGCGCAAAGCAACGGCTTAGATCAGCACGGTGTATTCTGTCGGCTGCGAAAAAGCCCGAACAAAAAGATGCAAATATGGCCGTATCAATTCGGAAAAGAAAAACGGGGTTAAAGGGCTGCGCCGGGCAAAGTCTCAGTAAAATGTGGAAGGCAACTCTTGATCCGCGCGGCTCAATGAAAAGTGAGAAAGGAAAAAAACAAGGGAATGTATATATCGCTCCTTCCTGAAAAGTTGGGGAGGGAATTCAAGGAGGGGGGGGGCAGGTTTCTCTGGTGCCAATAACTTTAGACAGTGAACCGGGGAAGTTCGTCAGGACGGTCCTACCTAGTTTGGTAAAGAAAAAAGGGGAAATGGAAGAGGGGACCATTTTCAACATGCGTTAGCGCAAAGAAATCTGACGAAAATGGATGGCATGCGCTCGCTAATGCGATCGCATAACCAGGTTAAGCCGGACGTGAAAAAAGTTAAAAGGGATACTCAAGGGTGGGGGGGGGGGGGGGGGGGGGTGGTGGGGGTGGGGTTTTGGAAGAGGTTCACTCATGAGGAGGTATCATCGTCTAAAAAACAAAAAGATCTGGGAAAAAGCCTAACAGGAAATAACGACAGTGGGAAAGACGTGCAAGCAAAGGGAATTCAAATGGATGTGCATAGGTTCTTTCCACGTAATGGACGTCATTGAGAAATCAAGAAATACTATAAAATGCCTAGGCGGCTAGCTTGAAAACCGGAAAAACGGTCAGGAGGAAATCAAAGGGGCAAAGGCGTGGTTGCTATTTCTACTTATATTTGGGAGAAAAAGGCTCAAAAAAAAAAAAAGAGGGGGGGGGGGAGAGAGAGTATTCAAGGCTAGGCACGGCCTCCGCAAGGCGTGAACGGCATACTAGGGACTAGCTTTCCGGGCTGGATGGCGGGCTGTTCAAAAAGGAAAAGTTCAGAAAGGGAAAGGGGGGGGGGGGGGAAGAATCGGGGATTATCTTTTTAAACTATCTGAAACGAGCGAGGGAAAAGAAGGAAAAACGGTTTGGCCGATTCGGACCTGACTGATGGGCATGTTGGTTGGAGGTCTCAGGGTCGTTGCTCTATGGGAGGGGTTCTAAAGGAAAAGTTGAAAATTTGGGCTCGTGCGACCAGGACCTGAGGGGGGTAGTCGTCAGTTAACTATCGCGCTTCGCGAGATTCCAGTAGAAATGAACCGGGGTGGTAAGGGACTCAGCATGCATTTGAATCAAAACCGGGGTCGACTACCTGCGCGGGGGGAAATCCAGATGTACATAAGGGGGGGATAGCAACTGAGAAGAGCATTGCACACTTTCAGGACTCAGAAGGCGGCGTAGGAGTAAGGGGGCTATGTGTTGGAGGAGTCAAAAAGTGCCGCCTTCATGGAGGGTGTCAGAGTGAGAAAGAGTCATTTGGGGGGGGCTTCCTCGCCTGGGGCAAAACTAAAAAAAACAAGGGCTGGAACAAGTTCCTTGGCGAATTTGAAGCATGCGAAAAATTTATAGGGGTTCGGGCGGATCCCGCCTGTTCTGTTGAGAAAAGTGGCCCCCAACAAAAAAAAAAAAAAGGCGGGAGGATGGGGGTGAAAATACTGGACATGCCGATTGGGGAAGAGCCGACGTGGACTCAACCTTCTTCTCTAGTCCGGAGAAAAACAGCAAGAAGGATCGTTTCGTCCTTCTGAGAAAAGTGAAAGTGGGGAGGAGTTTGAAATTATCTGAGAAAAATAAAGGTAAAAAAAAAAAAACATGCCTCAAAGGGTAGGAGGACACCACCGTACGTCCTTTGGAACTTTAAGAAAAAAAAGGTTCAAAAAAGGATAAGAAAAGCATCCTTCGATGCGCGGATGCCCTGGCCTGGCGGTCCCCGCCTCTTGTCGGGGATTTCTCGTTCTTTCTTCTGGAAAAAATAAAGGGAAAAAATGGGCAACCTTTGCAGTACGACGTTAAAAAAATCGGGGGGGAGGGACACGTAGGTGCCCGTCCGCGCGTACAAAAAGGAAAAAACTGACCTCATTAAAAGACCTAGTTCAGAAAGACTAGGGGGAATGACGGTTGTTCTCCGGCGATAAAAAAAAAGAAGATGGGTAAGAACCTTCCGCAGCCGATGAATACTGTCTACTCTTCCGGCCTTGAAACCATTGGCGGACCCATTTGCCCTTCTTCCTATATGAAAAAACCCCAGGGAAAAGGGGCGGCTCAACCCCGGGAAATTCCGGTCCGGGACAGCATGAAAAAAAAAAGCCCAAAAGAAGCATAACAATTATGAATTCTCGCCTTTGAAAAGGCCGCTGCCTTAGAGGTAGCTATCTCACAGCCCGCCCTCAAGCCTGTCGCTTTACACCGACCTTCTTTTCAAAAAAAATCAAGGTCGAGGAAACGACGGGAGCTTGTTACATCGTTCTTCCTATCTAAATCATCGCGCAAGGGATTATCTAAAGGCTCGGCAGGCTCGCGGGAACCCGATGTCTGGGGTTCGAAAGGGGCAAATTTCTGTATGGTGGAAGAAAAAAAAAGAGAGCAGAAGAGCCCACTTTAAGGGATCTTCATTGGAAGAAATCAAAAAATGTTGGCGCCTTGTCGAGCCTCCTGCCCGGGGAACCACGTGCAACGCTAACGTTAAAAAAACTTTTAAAGAACGGGAAACGGTCCCTTATGAGGAATCCGTCTGTTTGCACGTCCGACTGAGTTGAAAGCAGGAGGAAAATTGGTGCCCTACTTTCGGGGGTCGGGGGGAGGTGACTTGCAATACTATTAAAGAGGACGTCACTTAGAAAAACGGACGTCAATGCGACGTGGACTTGCTTTCCATTACATGGCCGAACACTGTAAAAAAAAAGAGAAGTAGGTTCCGAAATCTGACCGTCTAGGGGGAGAAACCGAAAAAATCGGTCTTCTCCTTCTCTCCCTGGTCTTACAGGAGGAGAAGGTTGTTTCGCGTAAGGGGTTCTAAAGGGGAGTTAGGAGTGTTATAGGTTCTTTTTCAAAACGTGTCAACCAAATCGGGGAGCATTTTGGCTTATGGATTGAGGGATGTGGTGGTCTGCGTAGGTGTCATTTGGAAAGAGTGGTTGTTTTGCCATATCGTTGAAGCCCACTGCGAGGAAGGACTCTCGGGACTAAAAAATTGTATGGTCTGGGTAGGTGAAACATTTTCAAAAAGTTTGAAAGCCGAACTCGACCGCTGGGGTAAGGAAGAGGGGGGTGCCCTGGGTCTCTGGATAATTTCTGGGGGCTCTATTCTTTCATAGTCTTGACGAGGGCACTTCGGGATGCGAAAAATCAAAAGAATACAACGGGGGGGGTGGGTTATATTAATTAGGATACTCTCGTATACCATTTCAAAAAAGCAAAAGACCCGGGGCCACCAAGTTCTCGCAAGAGAACGCTACCTGCATTGCCCAAGGGGAAGGTGGTGAAAAATCGTCGTAAACGGGGGGATTACGTGGGGGCACAAACTTGGGGTCCGCGAATCCTCTTAAGAACGGTCTAAAGGGAAATTTAGGAAAAAATCACTTGCCAGGAAAGCGACGCGGAAAAGTGCTGAGTTTCCAATACATGAAAAGGTCTGCCGACAAAAAAGCACGTCCAAAACAGGCGAACTAGAAGGACTTGACTCCCGTTGTTGCAAAAAAGCGCTGCACGGAACCGATGAAAAGAAACGTCCACAAACGGGCGTCCGTCTTATTAGGGGGGGATGGAAAGGTGGGGAAGGCTTGCTCTAAAAAAATTCGGGGGAGCCAGGAAGTGGTCCACCCCCTTTTCGGTGGAGACTTAAACGTGTTATTGAGCTCTTTGCCGGAGGCTTGCCTCCTTTTGGTGGAAATAAGCTGAAGGTCGGGCGGCCGAATCTTTCAACCGAGAAGAAATGCAAAACCTCTCCCTCTGAAAACAAGGAAGGGGTCGCAGAAATTATCTTTCGGTTTTCATTTTACTGTGCCTTCATTATCGGTGTTTAGGGGATAAGGTGGTGATCTTTGCTCTTCGGAAGGTTCTGTCAAGTTAGGAGGGGATGAGGGAATTTTCTTCCTGAAACTGTTCAGGGTAGGGGGGGCTTCTTTCTTCTCTTGAACTTTGGGGAAGGGGGGAACCGGAAGAGGGAACAGGAAACTTGTTTCTCTATTGTACAGATTGGGGTCCGGCCGGAAGGGTTATCCTGGCGCGGTGTCTGGGGGTAGGGTGTTCCTCTTCGGAGGGGGACGGGGGGACAGGGGTGCTCTCTTTCTGGAACTTCACAGGTCAAGGAACGGGTAGGCGGCCCTGTGTCATCACGGGTCAGGTAGGGGGGAAAGGGGGGAGATTTCCAAAATGGGCGGGGGTGCGTTGGGCGGGCTGGCGGCGTTGTTTGTGGCTTTTGCTGTTCCTTAGGAAGGTGTGGGGGTCTATGATATTGTAGAGGATGCGTTACTGCCTTTGCTTCGACGTGTATACGGCGGGTGTAATTGTCTTCCATAAAAAAGGGTCTAAAAAGAATGAAAAAGACTACTGCCTTTCTATCCCAATTGGGGTATGGGGCCAGTTGCGTGGGCGTCAAGCCTTTTTTCTGACCTAAGAACTGGGGGATGGGAGGGGCCGCTGTCGGGCTGGATTGAGAGGACCCATCCTTGAGTCTTGTCTTCAGGAATTTAAGGTATGAGTTTGAGGGGAGGTTCCTAAAAAAGGCTCTTTGATTAATTAAGGATGTGACATCGGAAAAAAAGGGAAGGGATCCTTCAGGTAAGGCAGCGGGCTGCACCCTGTGGCGGCGTGTGGGGTTGAAAAGAAAAGAGTCAAACTTTCCCACTTGCGGGAAAACTTCGCGCCTGAAAAAGAGTCTGAAGACGTCGGCGCTCAGGAGGGGGTTGTTCGGCGTTTGTTTGGAACTGGGGTTCTAAGTTTCGCGGGACACATCTCATCCTAGTCTTCATGAACCATCCGGGGGGAAAAAAAAAAAGGAAGGAGGAGGGGGAAGAGGGGGGGGGATTAGCAAAAAAAAAGACTTACCTCCGTGTCAACAAAAAACATCTGAAGGTCTGGCCTTACCATGGAGGGCCAGTTCAAACTTTAGAGTTGCTCTCTTTCTAAATTCTCAAGGAGGATTCAAAAAAACCCCCCCCACCCCCCCGGGGGCACAAAAAAAAAAAACAGCAACTGACCACCGCTGCCATCAGGTTTGGCCGCTAAATAACATTTATATTTCTCTCTCAAGCCCTCGGGGGAAAGTTCAGTCAGTGGGAATATTTTGTCTCCATTTCGTATGCAAAAACATTCACAGCATGGGCGGCGAGGAAAAATTTGGGTACATCTTTTTAAGGGGAAAACTTGGAAAGGGGGGACACCAAGAGGTGCCAGAAAAAGAGGGGTCGCTCTCTTAATGTCTCCGACCTTCAAAGCACTGGCATGAGGCTGGAAACCACCTCATTTCTTTGTGTTGACTCTTGAGAAAAAAAGTACTTGGGAGAACCAATCTCTTTTATTACCCTGATCAAAAACTTCAAGCTTAAAAGACCACCGACACAGTTGGCCGCTTCGTCAGACAACTGGGACGGGAAAAGTCAAGGGGGGGAGGGGGGAACTCTAAGTTTCTTTCCCCTAAAAGAAAATGGCTGGAAGGGGGGAGAGAGAAAGGGAAGAGACAGCATCCAGCAAGGGGGCAGCTTATTCGTAATCCGCGCCGTCGTGCCGCAACAAGAAGGGGAGCTTGGAAGAGGAGAGTGAATCTCCTGCACTGCAAATACTAACAACAGGATTGAGGGAAATATAGTTTCAGTCGCTTAAGACGTTCCGGCCCTGGGGGTCGGCTAAGCGAACAAAAAAAGGGGAAAGAGCCGGGGGAGGAGGACGGAAGGGAAAAGGGGAAATCATCATGCTTGGCCTATGGAAAGCAGTTAAAAAGGAAATGTTTGAAGAAAGTGTCCATGGGCAAGTAGGAATATTGTTGTTGCCGACGCACATCAGTGAGCTTGGTCGTTTTATTTGCTTTCGAAAAGGGGAGACTTAAGGACAGATACCGAATTGGAAAAAAGCCGAGTAGTGAGGGCACCCACCATACAAAAAACGGTGAACCTGGTGGGTGGGGTAGAGTGTCTTTTTCCCATTTAAACGTGGGGGGGCAGCTTCCTCTCTTCGGAAATGATGACCCTTGGACGTGAGCGCGGTTTGGGAACGCCGAATCGTTCATCTGAAAAAATGTGGGTTTGCTGGCTCGTCATACCTGTCTTACAGAAGGACAGGGGGGGGGGGGGGAAGGGAAGGGGAAAAGAAAAACCATTGCAAAACCCGGAGGGGGGGAGGAGGAGAATAGACAGTTGTGGGCTAGTTAACCATGGGAAGCGGAGTCTCGAGGGAGGGAATGTCTGGGGTGGAGGGGAGCGGGGGGGACGTCAGAAGAATCTTCCTCCAACCCGACGGGGAGGAGAATTTAGCTCATCTGTCGCTGAGGTGGGGGCCGTCGGTTAAGACCTCGCGATAATCTGCAGTCGTGCAAAAAAGTTGTGTGCTCTATAAGGCGGAGGGGAGGGGAGACTCTGCCGCCTGAGTGGACGGGCCTGGCCAAGCGACAAAAAAATAAGCGAAATTGAGCCGAAGGGGGGGGGGGACTCTCTGTCCGTTTAAGGAAAACTGTCTGGGGGGTGGGACTCCTTGGGTGCACGGAGCCTAACGTTCCGCGCACACTCGTTTAAAACTCACATTTTTATTCCTACAGTAAGAGGGGGGTTACTGATCTGGATCGGAAGGGAATAAGTCATGATCCGAACACTTCCATCGCAGGATCGGTCATCTTCTTCGTCAAAGGGGAAGTTTAAGAAAACTGGGCGCTCCGCGTCACGGGTCCCACCGCCGCCGCGGCGGAGACATTTTTCAACCGGCTTTTCCTTCCCGGGGGTCGCAAAAAAAGAGGAAAGAAGACGTGAAAGTGGCGGTCATCGTGCCGCCGAAAGGGTTCAGGGGGGATAAGTGCACGGGAGCCGGGGGAATCCTTCCCTCGATATAGGCCAAAGGATTAGCTCCTCCCTGCGTCGGCCGTGTTCAAAAAGGGAAAATAGTAGAGAAGAAGACCAAGTGTCTGCTCGGCCTCCAAGCAAAGAGCCGGAGCATAGCGCCGTCTCCATCGGGAGCCTTCAAAAAGGGGGATTTAAATTGAAGGGGACCTCCATTCCTCCGCTCCCTTTACAAACCGGACACAAAAGATGAGCAGAAACCCAAAATAAGACATTGTGAAGTTCTTCCAGTAAGGCACTCAGGGAAAAGGAGAAGAAGAGAGGACGACGTCTCTAGTCAGGAGCGGTATATTTCCCTTCCAGCCTCCGATTGAAATGGACAAGGAGGGGAGGGCTTAATTGGGAAGCCGCTTAGAAAAAACTTTTGTATGCAAAAGTACGGCAGGGGGGGAATCAAGAAAGGAGCCCGCTCAACCCTGCCGCTGTGCCGTCCAGTGGCCAGGCCTTCCTTTTTCTAATCCAAGGGGGAAAGGTTAGGGGGCACCGCTCCAGAAAATTCCAGCTCGTTTTAACTCCGGGGAAAGGGGGGAATTATTCCGGGCTCTTCTGGGCTCTATTTTGGTGCGCTCATTAAGTGGGGGGAAAAATGACTGCGAGGGAAGGAGAGAAGGGGAAACCTTTCACTTAGCGATCCATCCGAAAGCTAACGCACGGGGGGTGGAGCCGAACAAACGGGACGCTGCCATAAATCATCTAGACCTTGCGCGTCCACTTCTCGACTAAATCAAATCATCGGAGGAAATATGGACACCAACATGCTCATGCGCTCTTGTACCAAGCGCAAGGAGGGAATGTGAGGGCTGTTCGGCACTTGGAAAATTCGCGTGGAGGGGGGATTGTGAAACATCCGGATGGGTTAGTACGTTTGCTGTGGACTTGAAGGGGACGCGGGGGGTGGAGGGATGGGGGGGCACATTTGGGAGTCGCTGTCCTGTTCGGTCCTTGCACGAAGAAACTGGTTAAGTCGGGGTTACTCTTAAAAAAATTTCAGGGGGGAGCTAGGGAAAAAGGAAAAGTGAAAAAATCATCGACGCGGGGAACCCACTCGTTTACCTGCAGGCGGGTCGAGGGGGGGTTCAACTTGCAGAGATTAGGAAAAAAAAGGTCTGAACAGGCTTATCGGTTTCTGAGATGCAAAAGGAAAAGAGGGGGACTCCAGTGACCGGCGCTAAACAGCTTTCAGCTCAAGGCCCTCAAAAAAACACGGATATGGAAACTTCGTGGTCCGCGGACTCGCTGAGTTTTGGTGGGTTTAGGGGGGGTGCCATTTTTCTTGCCATCAAATAAAGGGGAAAAGATGAAGGGGAAAGAATGGGGGAGGGAGAAGGGAAAGGACATCGGCTCAACATCTGCAGTCAGGGACAAGCAAATAGCACTAAGGAAACCACACCAAGTCAACGTCCAGACTACCACAGAGTAAAAAGAAACCCGTCGCAGCAATCCGGGGGGAAAAAAAAAAAAAAGGGGGCCATCAAAAGGGGTCGTAACACCCTCCACCCGGAGAGTAGCGTCGCGAGGCTTGTCCGGTAGGCAAAGGTTTAACTGGATCTTGTTTCTTGTTCTCTAAGCTGTAGAGGGAGAAACGGAGGGTGAGGGGGAAGAACGTTGTCTTCTCTTCGTTCCTCTGGTCAACTAGGGGGGGATACGTGAAAGGACTCGACTTATCTATGGCAGAAGGCCAGTTCTAAAGGAAAAAAATTCTGTTTCTCTTCTCAAAATGTGTCTTAGTTAAAAAGAAAGTCCTTGACCTGGGGGCGGTCCTTTGGCAGGCGGGATTCTGACTTAAATCTTCCGGTTCATTCTTCTTGGGAATGAATTACCGTCTTCGTTCAGGGGGGAGGGAGGGGGTGGGGGAGGGAGGGTTAGAGCTTCTTTTTTTCCCCTTGACTTGCAGACCCCGTGATACTCCTCTCCCCGCTCCTCTAAGCAACCTAACTCAGATCATAACTTTCTTTTGTAAACCTCGTTCTAAGACGGAATTTGGGGAAGGGAAGGGAGTTTAACTTGCTGCTCGGTCGGAAGTAGCGCGGGGGGGGGGAGGTCTCAGGGTCATGAGAGCCTGTAGGGAGGGTGTCGGCCTCGGTTGTCTGGCGACTTGAGAGGGCCTTTCGTTATCGCTGGAAAAGGCTTGATCAAAGGGGGGGGACTTGAGAGGAGCACGCTGGAGGGACTGGTCCTATTAGCGCAGGTTAAACCTTGAGAGGGGGAAAAAAAGTTGTACTGCAGAGAATTGTTTTGTTTGAGAACTCTATATTGGGGAGAAGGGGGGGGGGATAGATGAGTTAATGCTGGCGCCGAGCAGTGATTAGCGTTAGCTCTACGTCAAATTATAACCGGTTGTCCATTCTTGGGAATTTGGGAAAGGGGTGGGGGAACAAGAAAAGGACCTACGTGGCGCACCTGAGGTCGGCCTGAAGGTCCAGCCCGGCGGGTGGGGCTCGCGGGGAAGGCTGTCTTGGTCAAAAAAGCCAGAAATGGAAAATCCGATCTTCCTCTTTTGCTCAAAAGATTAGGGTAGGTGATGCATGCTGGGATTGCCCTTCTCAGGAAAAGGCACGCTCATTCTCTTTGGGGGAATTTTCTGGAAAGAAAAGTTGTAGGGTGGGGGAAGGGCTGCCTATTATCATACGGATTGTAGGAACCCCATGGAGCGACCGGAACGTAGCAGGCCCTGCGTCGGCGAGGTATTGGGTAAAAAAACTTGTTTCTTCCGGTGGGGGGGGGGGAGGAGGGGTAGCACAGAAATGCTTGGCAGCTCGGACCCAAAGGCCACACAACGCAGGCTTCGGGGGGGAAGTCGTGAGAAATGAACCCAGCTTTCAACATGTGGGGAAAGTAAAGGAAGGGCATCCTATCCGCTCGGGGGGGTCGTTCCGGAAAAAGGGCGACAAAATAAGTTCATTCGCAGGACGCTCCGCACCTGGTGTTCTGGGGGGGGGGGGTTTTATTGCTGTGGAAAGCAAAAATGGTATACATCGCGGGAACGAAGGGGGGACTCGTTCTTCTGAATGTGGGCTTAGGGAGTGGCAGGAAAAAAGGTGGAAAGGGGGCAAAGACATGCAGGCGGGCCGCGCAAAAAAAAAAAGGGTCGAGGCAGCCCGGCCCGGGGGAAACCGCGGATTCCGTAGAAAGGACCGAGGTGTTCATCTGTGTCAAAGGCTGCAAGAGTAAAAAAGGGACAGCCTTCGAGACTCGCAGCGTTAAAGGAAAATAAGGGAGGACTTGCAAGACTGAGCGAAACGGCACCCGAGAACAAAATCACGCAAAGGAAAGACGTGTTCTCTCTGTCTTGAAGACTAACGTACTTAAAAGAAAAGATAAGACTAAAGGGGGGGGGGGGGAAAAAAGTCGCACGTCCTGCAATGCGTCATGAAAAGAAAAGGGAACAGGAGAACGGAAGGGAAGAGAATAGGGGAATCCTGCGCTCTTGGCGCGCGAACGGCGCGTTTTCTTAAGGAAGCTCTCATTATCAACAAAAAAAGGCAATAAAGGTAAGAGTATTAAAGAAAGAGGGAAGGAAAAAAAAAAGGCCGGAAGCAGGCCCATAAGGCGCGGAATTCGGTGCGGAGGGGGAAAGGATGTTCAGGGGAATGGAAGAGATGGGGAGGACATGAAAGAGGGCAACTTCTAGGAGTCGTTAAAGAGCGTTCTATAGCCGGGCTGTCAGCTGGCCGCGACTGGGGTTGACGGGGGAAAAAGAAAAAAGAGTAAATCGTGAGGATTGCTGAGGGAGGAGAGGGGTTGTCAAAAACAGGCCTGGAGCCGATTCCCGGGAAGCAAAGGTAAGTGGAAATCTCCTTCTTTGGTTCAGCTGGGGGAGGGAAATTGCACTTCGCAAGGGGGTTCGGGAGCAGGGCCTTTCCGCTTATCAAAAGGGGTAAAAGCTCATTTCCAGTAATGGGGGAAGAACCGAAAAGGGAGGAAATTCGTTCCGTAGCGTGGTCATAAGCAAGACAAACAAATGAAGGCATCCCGAGTACGGGGAACATAATATGCTGGAGCCTGGGGAAGAAGGGGGGGGGATGAAAAAAACAATCCCCATGTGCCCCCGGGGTCAGCGGCTGGGAGGTGGACAGAAAATTTGCCCGTAAAATGAATTAAAAAAAAAAACAGGAAAGGTTTTCCCGTTGCGAAGTAAAAGAGGGACTTTCCGGGGGTTTCTTTGTCTAGACCTGGGGAGGAGTCAGGGGCAATTTTTTTTACCAAAAGGAGTGTCTTGCCTCATGAGGAAAAAAAGGGGGAGGGCCCTCTTACAACGGGCGAGAGCGCCGCGAAAGGACTACAGGAAGGGGATGGCCGGTCTGGGCCCGTTGTTCATCTAGGACACAGGGCAGTTCACTTTTTAACTACCAGTTTCATAAAAAAAAGGGGGAGGGGGTAAAAAAATATCATGGTTGAGGCCAACGGAAAAAAAGGGCCGGGACTATGATCAGAGAAGACTCGATTGGAAAGGAACGCGATCTCTGGGCCGCCCGGAGCCCGCAAGGAAGTCGCCGGGAGGGACAGACAGGTGGAGGCGCGCGTCCTCAGGTAAAGCCACGGATAAGAAAAAAATAATCCCCCTCTAACATATTTCCAAAGCATGTGGCGGAAAAGAATTCAGAAGGGAAGGCTTCTGTCGTCATTATGCATCAAGGGAGACCTAATCCATCCGGGAAAATCACCCCGGGGCCATCCTGAGTAGCGAAACAGGCAAGAACAGTAAAAAAGGCAGTCTATTCTCCCTAAGACTGGAGGGAGGGAAAACCTCAAAAAGGGGAACGGGACCCCAGCAAGCGCGCTACTCGGGAAGCCGCGCCCTGCTCCGGATGCCGGAAGCAATCTGGGCGAATCACCGGGCCTGTACAACACTTCGCCATCTGCTCATGATACCTCGCAAGGGAAGAAAACCATTCCGCTCCCGTCTCGGAAAAAAAAGTGCCATAGCAGTACCCATATAGGAAGGCATCCGCCGGGACCAGTCGGAAGACGCTTGCAAAAAGGTCATGGTCACTCTGTGTTACCCCTGGGGGGGGGGGGAAAGGTCCTCAGAAAGGATAGGCGTAAGGCCAGGGGACCTCTGCCAGGGAAACCGCGCGCCGGCAGGTGCCGTGGGATACACAACTTGTTCTCTTTCACGAAAGCTGGGAGAAGGGGGGGGGGAAACTCACATTGGCAGGGACGGGGTTGCCTCTGTACTTAGGGCACCGTTGTTCTATTTTGGCCGGAGGGGGGATTATGGGGGTGGGGGGGACTTTTTACTTTGGCCCTCTGAGAATTGGCACTTATCTTTTCAAATCCTGGGGTGGGAAGCGAGAAGGAATCAGATCTGCTCCTACTGTGTAGCATCAAAAAGGGGGATTCCTTATCTCTTCGTTCTGAAAACTAAGGGTGAGACTGGGACCCATCGTCCAGGGAAAAGAGAAAGAAGTTCTCTCAGGAGGAAGGTGTTGGCCTTCTTGTTCTTCAAAGGAGCGAAGGTTCTTTTTTCACTTTCAGTATAAAGGTGATGCGGAAGGGGGTAAACTGAAGGTTTTATCTGCGAGTTTTCGCTGGGGCTCAGGGGGGTGTGTCGGCGCTTTCGTGTCGGGGGAAACTTTCAAGGCCCCTTCTTCTCTGTGTTCTTGGGAAAAAGGGGAGTCGGGGGGAAAGTGCCATGCTCGGCCAAGTATGGAGACAAGGTGCTCGTAAAAAGTGGCCTGCTCTTCGGTCGGACGTTGGAAGATGGGGAAGGAAGATTGCGGGGACTCAGTTCAGCGTATCGAAGCCGAAGAACAACGGAGTAAAATATATAGCAACAAGGAACTGTGCAGCAAAAACCAGCTTGGGACAGTCAAAAGAAGCACGACGCCCGTACGGGAAGACCAAAAAATGAAGGTTGTCAAGAGTCGAAAAGGGCTGAAAGGGGGGGGAGGAGGACTTTACGGGCCGTGGGGCGCGGAAGCACCAAAGGAAGACTGTCCGCACAGCAATTCCTTCGCAGGGGAAGGGGGTCAAAGAAAAAAAGGCGCAAGCATCGTCTGTAAAAAGCTGCCAACGTTTACTTTCGAAAGGACGCATGCACTTCCTGAAAAATTACCACTTAAAAAATTTTTGTAATTCAATACGGAATTCTCGGGGGACCCTGAAGATCGAAATCAACGCTTCGACTCCAAGGGCGGGATTCAAGTCGGGCTTCCGTCTTAACGGTTCGAAAGGGGGGGGGGGGACGTTGAAAAAAATTTAAAAACGGCTTCTTTTCAGGCGAGTGGGTTTGGAACTGGGTCTCGCGACACTGTTTTCTTCTTCGCGTCGCGGTCTGAATTTTCTTACCCAGGGGGTGTGGTTCTCGGCGCCGTTTTTCGTGTCGTCCCTATTGTTCACGGGGGAAGTTCTCTTATTGCTTTCGGGGGCCCAAAAGGGATTCTGGTCCCTTGCAGGAAGCGCTTACTCTCCTCCAAAAAAAAACCCACAGCATAATTCCTCAATGCTGAAACAACACTGCAATCCCAGGTAAAATTTGCACCCTGGGGGGCAGAAAAAGGTGGAGGAATTAAGAGTATTCATCGGTCCAAGGGAGGTGATGAATTCTCCTCTGCGTAGCCGGCTTCTCGACATTGCAAGATGACAGAAAAGGGGGGGGTAGGTTTCTGGCTGCATGGATGCCGGTTTCTCGTTCTTCTCTTGTCGGGGGACTCTTTATTTCCTCCTTTAAGGGTTTGCAAGGGGAAGAGGTGTTGGGGCAGGGGAAAAAAGGGGGGGGGGGTACAGGCTTAATTTTTTATCCTCGCATGCAAATAGCGGGCTTGGAGTCGCGGCTGGGTCTTTGGCTTGTAAACCGGGAGTGGTCTTTGCTTTTTTGCAGATCAGGGGGGGGGGGGGGGGGTCTCGCAAGGGGGGGGTTTTAGGTTCATCGTATGTCTGCAGCTAGGGAGAGGGAGATAGGGCGTGCGGGAAAAGGCAGGAAAGGGGGCAGACGGTAAACGGCGCTAGGCTGATGGAAAGGGTAACTGGATCCTCATGTAACTGGTAAGCTGATTGAGAGGGAGAAAGGGGGAGAAATCGAAAAAGAGAAAGTACTGCGTTAAAAGTCTAGCGTTTATGATCCGAAAAGGGTGATAGTTCTATGAGTTCCAAAGCTAGGGGGAATAATATCCGGGACTCAATGGGATGGGTTCGCGAGGGGCTAAGGAGTTAGTGAAAGGTTTCTTTTTTTCATCCTGGGACTTGGGGGTTTCGGGGGGAAGGAATTTAAAGAAAGGGCGGTCTCATGTTTTAAACTAATGCATGGTCGAAGAGAAGAGGAGGTAAGGTGATTTTTCTTATAAAGGGAAAAAATATTACTGGGGATGAAGGGGAGGAGGGGAAAAGCTTGTTCTGACTCCTAAAGTTGCATGCGCTGTAGTGTATTATAAAGAATTCTGGGATCCGGGCTAAAAAGTAGATCGGGGAAAGGGGGGAACTCCAAGAAAAAAGAGGAAGCCTGCCTGTCGCGCGTTTATGGTAAAAAGGGGAGCCAAAATGAGGAAGGACGTGTATCGAAAACTCGTGGAGCACGGCTCGACTCAAAAACCAACACCAACTCCTGCCGGGGAGGAAAGACGGTCAAAAACGAAGTTATGTCGATGTCG
>Ga0179593_1547858_pt1 | contig 18491 bp, 26 predicted proteins | sample CZODoug2_1_08_16_FD_185931 | JGI IMG/M metagenome (GOLD analysis project Ga0179593, IMG submission 185931) | Vadose zone soil fungal communities from Angelo Coast Range Reserve, California, USA - CZODoug2_1_08_16fungal (PacBio error correction) | ecosystem: Environmental > Terrestrial > Soil >...
AGCGTTGTGAGTGTAGGGAATAAAGGGGTTGGTCGGAAGGGGTGGTTCCTGTGCCGGCAGTGGCGTCTATCTCTTTTGGCTATGCACGAGGTGAGAGGACGAAACATGTGGGGGCTGGGGAAAAGGGGAGGGGAAAGGGTCTTGGCATAAGGGGCGGGAGCTGTACAACAGAAGGGTTACTTGAAATGACCCAAGAAAAAAAAACGAAAACAAACTGGATACCATGGGGGGTGTGTCACGAAGGAAAAAGCAGGGGGGAAGATATGTTATAAAGCAATTATCAGCCATAGTATTTTCCACCCCGAAAGCTGGTTCACAAATGAGGTTAAAGTAATGTGAGGAGTTGGGGAAGAGTGGGGAAGGGGAAAAGGTGTAAAAGTTATTGGAAAAATTCTTAAGCAAAAAGAGGGATTACATTTAAAAGAGCTTCACCCTTCTCTGACTGAAAGCGGGAAGGAGGGGTACCAGGGAGGGATGAGCAAGATACCAGAGAGGGGGGGGGCATATGCAAAAAAAATACACGAAGAAAAGAAGGGAATCTTTAGAGAAAAAGTAACACCCTCCTGTCTGAAAGATATGAGGGGGTCTTGAAAATTCTGTGAAAATGATGGAAGTGGGAAAAGAAAAAGATTCCTCCATTTCCGCAAAGGGAAATTAAGGGGGGATGACTTGACAAAACACCTTCTCCATTCTACAAGATAATCTTTGGCTCAGGAATCCGAGCATCTGTCGGGAGGGAAAATAGACGGAATCGTGAAAGGGGAAAAGTGGGGAAAGTTCGGACTGTTAAGTCTAGTATACTAAAGTCATGACAGAGTGTCCAAAAGGAGTTGGGGAAGGAAGAAGGAAAACTAAAAGAACTAAAGGCAAACTGAGATAGCTTCAGAAAGGAAAGGGGGACTATCATGAGAATGGTGTTTAAAAAAAAGCAAATTGAAACTTGCATCAATGAAAGGAGGGTCTTCGAGAGAAAACGGGGGAAAATATGGATTATGAACATGGATTCATGCTCCAGATTATTGAATTGACAAATCTAAAAGAAGGGGGAGGGGGAAAAAATGCTAAGAGAATAAAAACCAAGAAAAACTAAGGGTAGATAACATACCTCAACTGACATGCTTAATCATGCCTGAACCATGTAGCCCATGGCTTTGGGGGAAGTGGGGAAGGAAAAAAATGGGAGAATAACGCAAAAAACCCATAGTTGGGGGCTTATCATTGACTAAAGGTTTCATCAAAGAGTTCAAGGGGACTTAAAGTGAAAACATCGCCACAACGATGTTGAGGAGAACCAAAGGCAATCAGGAGGCCCCCTTGTCCCACAGTTGATGCGTACACTAAACTTATTGAAAAAAAGGGGGATTTATAAACTGGGAAGGGGGTAGAAGCGGGTGTTCCTTTAACAGAGGGGTTTACTTAGGAAAAAGGGCGACGAAGGGAGAAGGGGGTCCAGGTAGGGGGGAAGAATAGGAAGAGAACTCAAAAGAAGGGGGTGTGATGTCTTGGGATGGGTAGAAAACCTGTATGGTCCATTTCAGCCCTTTGTTGCAGTGCATACCTCAAACTCTCGGAACCGAAAGAGCATGACGGACGAAAGAAAACACCTTCCAAATGTGAACAAACAAATACCTGGGGAGAAACTTGACTAAAAGTCCACTACAAATATGGTGCAAAAATTGCTTTTCCCCAATATGTATAGGAGGGTAAAATAAGAACCAAACCTACAAAAACTCAACGTTGGAGGAAAAAAAAGGGACCGGGCATATGCATTCCTGTGACCCTACATGGTCTCCCTCAAGGCCCTTTCATGGGGGGATATGACAGCAAGATCAAGGGGACACTTCCGGATCAAAAACCAGGCTCCAGGGGAAAAACAAGCCCGGGCCAAGGGGAAAAAAAGGAAATTCTGCTGGTCTGGGAAAAGGCTAAGAAGGAGTCACAGGGGGACGGTCGGAATCTCCCTGCACAACACTTTGAGGAAACTAAAGAAAATATACTTAAAAAAAAGAAAGAATTGCCTTAGGAAGGGGGACACATGAAAAAAAAGACTATACCTAAGCGTGACCGGTAAAATTAACCTAATCACTAATGACCATAATGGCAAATCAGGATTGACCAACCTTCAGCCAAAAACACCAAAAAGGAGGAGAGAGCAGGCTGCGAGGGCAATGGGAATCATTATGTTGCAGACATTCTGAGATAGTGAATTTTCAAAAAAAGAGGGATTGAAGGTGGAGTGGTCAATGAACTTACAGAAAGGGGGGGAAACTGCTTATGGCGTAAGGTGGGTTCTTTCCCTCTTCAGCCTTTCTGTCCCCCATGGTACCATGCTCAGGTGTACAAGGGGCAGAGGAAAAGGAAGTGGGAAAAATTTTTGAGCGGTGACCAAAAAAATTCAGATAACGAAGATTTGTATGGACATCTTCCCTTTTCCATAAATGATGCTTTGGGGAGGGAGCTAGAAAAACATATTCAGAGAGAAGTGAGGGGGGGAGGGTATGGAGAAACATCCCTTGTGACTCTCATAAAACGACAAATCGGCACCATTCTTTGGGGACCGTTTTTTGTCAAGTGGATCCCAGAGTATGTTACTGATAGTTAACCCAATGTAGACAGGGGGGGTTCAGATTTGGGGAAGTAGGGGGTGAGGAGAAAAAGGGGGAGTCGGGGGGACCATGGTAAAAAGTTGAATCAAAAAATCCAACATGACATCAAAAAGTCGAGTGGCTGGAAGTCTATCGCACTTCAATGAAAAAAATGGCCCAGATGTGCCTTGGAAAAAAGCTTATGGCATCAGAGAAGGTGAGAAAGGAAAAACCCGGAGGTCGGGAAAGGACAAGGAAGTTGGTCTAATGGGCCAAGGTGTGCACTAAGTATAGTGTATACCCCCCATGTGAGCATCCAATGTCATGAAGGAGGAAAAATTGGCAGGGACTTTAAAACGCTGGATAGTCTCAGTGGCTATTACAACAACCTTGCATAGTGTCATAATGAAAAAAAAAGAGAGGAGGGTCGAAGTGAAAAACAGAGACCCGTTGCCAAGGGGGGCTAAGATGCCAACACAAATTTGACCCAAAAAGCCATGGGATGGCTCTCATAGGCAGAGAGTACAGGAGTCGGGTTATCAGGAAGATCATCCGAGAAATGGGTGCATGTTGGGAGCCCTATTCGCCGTTTGCACAGCCCCACCTGTGGGAATCAAAGGGAAGAAGAAAAACATGGCAGGACCATAAAACCCCCAAACCACATATATCAAATGTTACTACTCAGCGGACATAGATTGGGGGGAGGAAAAAAAAACGAAGGGAGAAAAGGAGGAGGATGTTTGTCCACCAAACATCGCGAAGAGGAACTTGAAGGCATTGATCGACAGGGTGGTTGATCTTCTTATCGGGTTAGGGAAGACATGAAAAAAAAGGAACATTTAATGGAAAGGTCTGTACTGCAATTACACAGGAGAAACAGGCCACCAAAATAAGTCAGTAGAAGTCAGGGGGACGGGGATGAAAAGGCGCACCAAAGATTAAGGGGTATAATGTTCATGGATGTTTTCAATGTCATCCAGAATAAATAATGGGCTGCGGATGAAATTGGCTGAAGGATGGAAGAAATTCCAAGGGGAAAAAAAGAGTGGGAAGGGCCAGGAACAGAAGACAGGATTGTTGTGACTTTCTCTCAACGATTCTATAGTCTTCACTATGAGAGGAAAACCACGAGTTCCTTCAGAAAAAGACTTGAAAAATCATTAAATAAAACCCACGTTTAATTGAAAAAGAAACGGCATGATGTACGCACGATCGGTTTAAGCCGAAAGGTTGGAAGAAATCCGGGTATAAATTGGTGGGAAAAGGCCCAAACCGAAAAAAAAAGAGCAAAAGGAGGGAAAAGGGACACTTTTAAGTGTTGGGAAAAACTATGGGTAAAGCCACCAGTGGCGCAAAAGTATAACTCCTATGACCATCATGTCGGGGGGGATCGAGTAACGCAAGTTTTGAAAAAAGAAAGGGTGGAATACAGGTCAAGGGAAGGTAATGTATGAAAAAACTCACGCATTATACACCGCCCACTATGCCACCTTCTCACCCTCCCCCCCCACCAGCCAAAATGGCCGCCCTCCCCCTAAAAAAGCTAGACAAGAAATGACAACGAAAAAGAAAGTCCAGCAACCACTTTAAAACCGGGACACCAAAGCAGCCAACACAACAACAGGGGGCCACGAGGAGATAGAACGTGGGTGAGTTGCTTGTCAATTTTTTAAGTCCTTAGAGAGGGAAGGAGGAAAGAAAAACTGGGGGCTATGAAGACGAGGGCTAGTGAAAATTTGGAGGGGGTGTGCTGGGGAGAGACTGGGGTTCCTCGGAGTTTGGAGGGGAATCGTGAGTAGGAACGGAAAGTGAAACTTGGAAAAAGGGAACAAGACCCACCTACCTGGCCATGTGGGGAAAAAACATTTTCATTGTGCACTAAGCCACCTACATGGAAAAAGAAAGGGGGGTCCATAGGAGGGAGAAGCGGCTGCCAAGGGGAAAAAAAAAGAGCAGCAGGGAATGGGAACACATGAAAAGGAGGTGAAACCACAGATAATGATCTTGGGGTGACGCCTGATGTTGGGTAACTTGGCAACCAATTCTCACCAATCGTGCACACTTCAGAAAAGGTAGAGAAAGAAGGCTAACTCAAAAAGAGACAAAAGCGTTGAGGAGATGATCTTGGTGATGGGGGGGGGCACTTAGGGAATACCAGATGGGGACCTTGTGGCAATTTTTTTCCTAGGAGGGGACATTCGTTGAACAAAAACTTGGGGGGGAAAAAAAAGGTCACTCTGAGGGGGAAAAGGGAAAAGCCACCACTAGACATCACTTTAGTCAGACGCCAATTATTATTCTGGATACAAGGGAAAAGCTTCCAAAGAAGGACAAGAGAGGCTGCAGCGACGAAAGAACTGTCTCAGACTCTGCTAAGGTTCTCGGATAGATGGTGACAAGTGGGGAAATTATAACCTGTGAACTGTAAATTCACCTCTGAAAATGAGGGTCATGTCTCGCCAACATCAAGAAGATCAAAATGAGATAAAGAGTCATGGCGGAGCAGGAGGAGGGTTGCCCCCCCCTCCAAGGGAACTGCATCATGGGAAGAAATAATTAGGGACGGGACATTTACAAAAAAAAAACTCCTGAGGGAAAAAGTAGTAACATAGGGATACAATCAGAAATGTATGTCAGGCATTGCCAGAGTGTGCTTGGACTCATCTAAAAAAAGAGATGGGGGGGGAAGAAAAAAAATAAAACATAAAACGAAAGGGATTAGTAGGATGGGAAGCAGGGGCACCAAGGGGGGAATAGTATCTCATGAGAAAAGCCATCCAGGATTTGTTGGGGGAAGGGGGGGAGGGCAAGGGGAATCCCCAAAAATTTGCGTGATCCTGGACAAAAGGATGTACTCACGCAGGCAAGATTGTGGATTACAAAAATTAGACCAAAGGAAAGTGGGCACAGAAAAGTGTTGACAAATGAGAAAAAGGGCAATCGAGGGAAAAAGGAACCCAGGGATCATACACTATACGGAGTGACCTTTTAAAAAGTGGGACATGTCTCATACAGATTCGGGAAAACTGGTGGAAAAGACTAGAGACCAATAAGTCAGCCTAAAACTTTGAAAGTATGGGCCAGTTTTGACAGTTATTTCTTGGGAGCTTCCTCGCTCGACGGAAGTGGGGGGGGGGGGGAGGGGTTATGGGAAAGGGGGGACACCGAGGGTCAAATTGCATAGAACCAATAAAAAAAGGATGCAGACACACCTCTCTCTACACCCCCGCCCCAGAGTAAAATCTACTGCCCAGAAAAGCACAACCATGTTGTTATAAAGAAACAAAGAGACCTGGGACAAACTCAGCCACTACAAAGGGGGGGTTCAACCGCTTGTCCAGGCTTTTCCCTCAATAGGGTTTATTCAATGTCACCGGTTAACCAAATACTCAGAACCAAAACGGGCACGCTTTAAATATGCATGCCTTGTGTAGGGTCTCCCTCCAATGGCCAGGGAAAAGACAAGGGTCCAGATGCAAAGAACAAATCGGCACCCACCTAAAAAAAAGAAAAGAAAAAAAAAAAAGTTGGAAGAACCTCAAGGGAAATTCTTGAGGGAAACAAGATACTAATTGAGCAAAAAGGGTATGTACACCATTTGGGTACCGGGCGATCTCCTCTGTTGTCACACTTCTTATCCTCAGAAGAAAAAAACTCAATCAACAAATGGCAAGAGAATCCTATACCTCCAAAGATATGGGGCGGGGAAAAAAAGAAAACCCTACCAAGGTCCCGCATGGCAAAACTGATTGACAAATTGCCCTCAAAGACTCTCTCTCGCACAAACACACCTGCTGGGAAAAGGCCGGCAAAGCAGGAGGGGGGGGCTGGTCAGAATTGAGTGATTCGATCAGGAAACAGCAATTCTTTGATGATTCGATTGGGGCAAGGGCAGCAATCACAGGAAAGATGGAGGTGTGTGAGGATCTGCTGAGGGCAGTGGGAAAAATCCGAAGGGTCACATATGCATCTTTGGTTCCACACAGAAGAAAGGCAGAAGGTTATGTGAGCAGGGGTAACCTTTCAGAATGACCTCTTTCGGTGATGATAAAATTTGCCATGGAATCGGGACCCTTGGAGAATTTGGAGAGATAGAGAAGGGAGGGCCTTCCAGTTTTACTTAGGAAGGGGTAGGGTTGAACATACGGGGGGAGAGAATCATCCAAACTATTTAGTGAAACAGCTGGTGGACATCTTAACCCTCTGTGGAAGGGAAGGGGATGTTCAGGAGAAAAATACGGTGGAGAGAAAGTGGTGAGAGGCAGTCATGATTATGATGCGGGGTAGAGAGGGGGAGAACTAGGCAACAAAGGGTTCCATTGTTCCAATACGGACAAAGTCCTTGGCTAAAAATGGGAAGGCTATGGAATCCCCAAAAAAAAAAAAAAAAACCACCGATCTACCCACTTCCAAAATGGACAAATGGATCCTGGAGAAAAAAGGGGGCTAGAAGAATCCTTATCAGAGAAAGTACAAGCCGGGGGAAGGAAAGAAAGGAATAAGGGACATGTCATGTGTCCAAAGCAGTGGGGGATGCTAAAAGGGGACCAACTGCCATCATTGGCCCATGGGATCATGTGATTCAAAAAATTTAAAGGTTGCTGATGGAAAATGAAGAGGAGGGCACAACCGGCAATATGGGGAGGCGACGAGTCCAAAGGGACAAGAACAAACTCGCTGTTATATGCATGTTCACATAGTCCAGCCAATTTGTCGCTATCCAACGAAGGAAAAATAAAAAAACCTGTTAATCCTTAAGAAAATGGGCAAACTTGCGAAGATACATATCATTACTAATCCCTGGTCAGGCATGTTTGTAGCTGCAGCATGTGGCCATAAAAAAAAAGATTATGATCCAAGTTAAGACGCGAAAAGCTGACCTCTGACACACCCTTATCACCTCTGTGGGTCTACTCAGGAAAGTAATCTGTGTGGAGGATGGCATGGCCCAGACCAAAAGGGACATGATGCAAAATGTCGTGGGGGTCCACCAAAATAGAAGAAAAACTGGAAACGGGAAGGCCTTCGAAGTTGTTTGTTCTGCTTGTGATGGTTAGGGACATGACATACACCCATGGCCGGGAAAATTAAGGCGACATGGCCAAGACCCACCAGAATCGATCCCCTACCCAGGGGGGGTCGGCCAGGATCAGAAAGATGCATCTCAAAAGAGGAGTATCTTCCGGCGAATTCTCTCGGTAGAATGTCATTTGTAGCGGGGGAATGTAAAAAAATACGAGGGAATGAGGGGGAAGCTAGGGTGGTGGGGAAAAGAAAAGGAAAAAAAAATAACGGGGCAAAAGAAGGTGGAAGAACCCTCCTCTCTTTCAAAGAATGTGGTTGTTGAAGGGAGAGAGACATCAGGGAAAAAGCCCTAAAAAAAGGAAAGGTCCAAGAGTAAGGCCACTTTGGGGTTGGGGGGGGGTGGTTCGGGGTTTTTGGTGGGGGGTGTGGGGGTTGGGGGGGGGTGGTTGGTTGGGGGGGGGTCCAGAGAAACAGTTAACTTCCCCGCGTTCAGGAAAAAAAAAGAGGGTGCAGAAAATTCCTTCTCAGCCCTACTAATTTTCCTCCTTAAGACCGGGGGAAAACCTTTATACCAAATGGAAAGAACCACATCCGAGCAAGAAAAAAACAGAGGACATGTGGAACAGCTAAAAAGGCCAAAGGGCGAATCAAAAAAGGGGCACCAAGCTTTATACCGCAGATTTCCCCCCTCATCATGTAGTGGCCATAGAGGGAAACAAAGGTTTTGCAAACAAGGGGGTCTCAGGGAGGAACGGGAAAGAAAAGAACTGTAAGTCTGGGCCCAAACATCGACATATGACCCTATGGCCACGAAAGAACAGCCCCCACCACATCCACCATGTGGAGGCACTACACCCTCGCTGCTGGACCCACCATCGATAGCACCAAAAAACTCAACAAAAAAAAAAAGTAAAACAAAACTCACCCAAGGCATAAGAAACTGCGGAGGCGGAAAAGACATAGTGGGGGAGGGTAAGTGTGTTTAAGCAGTGGGAAGACGGGGTCGTTTTTTTCTTGGTCCTGTGCCGCAGCAGATTTTTCTAATGCCACCAGGAGAGGCCGTCCACATGGGGAATGCTGGGGGGAAATGTGGGCAGATTGGGGAGGGAATAATAAAAAAAGTCCCAGGGCAGACCTTACGTACCTTTAACTTAAACTGTACCCATCCCAAAGAAAAAAGGTACCCGGAAAATGATGTGCCACGAAAAAAGTTGAGGAGTTGAAGAGGAGGGAGCTTTGAGCCTGTGGGAAGAAAAAATCAAAAAATAGTCCCCCTTGTCACCCTTGTACAGCTGGTGAAAAGAGGTTGAAAGTAATTGATATGAAGAATGAAATTGAAAAAGGGGTAACGAATGTATGACCTTGCAAACGAGTCGAGTAGGGGCGAGTCACCTTAATAAGAACCCTTCTAGACCAATGAGCTGTGAATTAGTTCTTAAAAGTGGGGATAGATAGGGCCTCCATGTTGCTTGAAGGAAAGGGTTGGGGGGGGGAAGAGAAAAAAACTAGGGACAGGACTACATGAGAGAGTGGAGGGGCAAATAAGATTGAAGATATGAGGGGGAGACACCTTCTTTGTCACATGCTTCTTGGAATGGGCCCATTGAGATAAAGACCCCTGAGTCCTCAATTGAGGGACCCATGAGGAAGGAATTGAAAACATAAAAATCATTCACCGAGACATGTGCCTGGAGCAGCTGTCTGATCCCGTCAAAAGCGGGGATAGGGGAGGATCACCGGGGGGGGGAATATTCTCAGACGTCTTTCTTTAAGAGCAAAGAAACATTCATAGGGATGTCCTGTCCAACCAAAAGATCAAACCACCGAGATAGAATGACACTTCAATTTCATGAAAGGCTGAGCATGAAATGTTCAGTTGCAACAAAGCGGGGGGACCCTCGGGGGGGGAGGAAATGGGTTCAATTGACAATGAAACAGATATGTACTTGGCCTGAGTAGTAACATAGGATATGTGGGGTTCCAGAGGTAAGAGGGCCAGAGGGCAGTGACTGAATCAAAACTAAGGGAAAAACAAGGGGATGGGCAAACATGAAAGAATATGCCTAACATGCCAATGGGGAAACATTATTCGTAAGGATAGCTCACATGATAAAGGCCATGACTCATGCTTAACCGTCAAAGAATGGGGTCAGGGGAGGGGGAAGAGAGAAAATTGGCAACTCGTTGACTTCTCAAAGCCACACTTTGTGTTGAGGGGGAACCGAGAAAAAACCAAATTAGGACTAGACATGGAAAAGCAATGCCAGGAACAAAAGCACCAGAGGGGGGGAACCATCTCCTGGGCACTCAAAGCCCACGGGCCCCCATGTTTTCCTACAAGACGGAGGGGCACCCCGGAAAGAATCAGAAGGGGTCCTTGAAAACAGGACTTGTATATGTACTAAAAGGACCAGTAGAATTCTAGTAATGGCTACATGGGTTATGGCCATTTTGACGTGAAGTGATGGTAGAGACGTCCTCCTCCCGAATCAGGGGGCATTTGGGGGTATGAGAAGGGGTAGGACAGGGGGATAGAAGGGGTTCCGAGGTCAAACCTACCAAACCTCTCTCTTAAAAAAATGTCCTCATTAGAATGACTTCCAACGAGAACTCACCACTTTCTCCAGGGGGGGGGGGAACTATCATAATTGGACAGGAAAAGAAAAATGTAAGCTCCTCAGGGGGAAGGGAAGGGATGTAAAGACACCTACTACATAACTCAAGCACCGGAAAGGGGAAGGGCCAACTTGCACCTTCATATGAATGCGCAGGGAAAAAAATCAAATAAAAAAGTTCCATTGGGGGGCGATATCACCAAGAGAGTATGTCCGAAAGTGAGGAAAAGCCCTTCCATACAATAAAAAAGTAATTCGCTTCTTGAATGTGCATACAATTGAAAAGTTATTCAACACTGAAGCTGAAGCATCTAAAAAAGAGAAGTCCCGAAAACACTCCAGCGAAAATGTAGGAAGATAAATCCTAGAACAAGGAGTTGCTGTTTGCCTGAAAAAGGAACTGATAAAAAGAAGCAAAAGGATCATGCAATCCTGATGACCATGCCTCTCCAAAAAAGAAAAAGGAGGAAAGGGAGGGCAAGTCACGATGACATGCGGGGGAAGGAACTTAGAGCGGGAAGTTGCCAGGAAACCGCAATAAAGGTATTATGTATATGTGGCAAGGCAGCATGTCAACAGGGAAGGGAGGTGTGGAGGAAGTTTCAGAAAGGGAAAAAGGCCTAAATGCTCAGGCAAGGGGGACAGCAGGAGAATGAAGTGGGTGATGGAAAGGGCTGGTGGAAATTTCCCTTTCAGCCTGGCGCTTCTTGTGGAGGATCAAGACTACTGGGGGAATTAAAAAAAAGTGCGGGGGAGATCTAGACCAACGGGATAAAAAGGGGGAAAGGAAATTGGGAAGGAAAAGGTCTGTAGTAGGGGGGGGAACATCCCTGTGACGACTCATAAAAGATTTGGAGGGGAAAACGCAATGTGACATCTTTGGGCCCCCATTCTTGGAAGTCAATTGAAAGGATTTATAAAAAAGACAGTGAGTCCTTGTAAAGAAGAAATGGGGAGGGGGGTGTGGAGAGAAAGGGGGGGGGGGACTGCCCTAGCCCCAAATGGAAGAGGCAATTGTTACCAACATTTTCCAAAGTGAGGTGATCAGAAAAAATGACAGAAGAACCGCCCACGGGGGAAAAGGAGCCATCAGAACATTAAAACAAGGGGAAAAAAATGTAAATGAGGACGAGATTCGATGAAAGGGTTAACAGTCCTTATCTACGTATCCAACGGGAAGGAAGGGTGGAGAGGGAAATCGGGAGAGTATAACATGAATGGGAGTGAAGGGGAAGGGTGGGGAAAGAGAAGAATAGGAAGGGGGGGAAGGAAGGATAGGGTAGAGATGGGGGAAGGGTGAGAAAGAAGGGGCAGGGTGTAAGAGGCGTGATGTTGTAGAGGAGAGGCGGGAGGGGAGTGGTCAAGTGGGAAGGTAGAAGTGGTGGAGGGCGATGGGGGGGTGAGCTGTGAAGAGAGAAGGGAAGGGGAGGGGGAGGTATAGGCAGTGAGAACGGGAGTTCGTAGAAGGAAGGAGAGGATGACGGATGAGGAACGGGGGCAAGGATAGGGAAGGGGTGTGGGTGGAGGGGGAACTAGTCCGCAAGAGCAATGGAATTGATAGGGCGGTGGAGGCAATAAGTGGTGGATTGTCAGAGGGACAGAGGGGTTAGGCGAACGTGCGAGATGAAACAGAGGATGGTGGACGGGGGGGGACCAAGTGGGAGGGAAGGGTAGGGGAGTGGGGGTGGGGAGGAGTGAAAATGGAGTAAGAAGGGGTGGAGACAAAGCGAAAGTCATATTGGGAGAAAAGATGGTACTGGACGGTCCTGAGGTGTAAGGGAAGAGGGGCGGAAGCTGTGGCGGGGGAGTGGCAAGGTGATTCGTGGGGAATAGGTGAGGGAGGAGGATAAGGGGAGTGACGGGGAGAGGAGATAAGGGAGGGGGGGGGCAGATAGGGAGTGTGAATGGATTGGGTGGCCGAGGGGTCAGGAGGGGGGGGTACGGGGGAAGGGGGGATGGTCGGAAGAGGGGGGGAGAGGCGTCAGAAGAAGGTAAGGTAGAAACTTAAGGGAGGGCTGAAGATAGGAGAAGAAGATACGGAAAGGGGCGTAAGAAGGCGACAGAGAAAGCGAAGGCGCGAAGAGTCGGGTAACCAATGGGGTGCCGGGAAGTAGTGGGGGAGGGGGGGGGGGAGAGAAATTGGAAGGGGAGAAAGGGAAGGAAGCGGAGGGCGGGGTAAGGGGTGCGCAGAGTGTGAGGCTCAATGGAGGCAAGAGCGAAGGAAGAAGGGCATAGGCCCAAAGAGATGTGGGAAAAGTGAAAAGGAACAAGGGAATAAGAGCGATGGGGGAAGGGGGGTCAAAAGGGGTGCACTAAGGTGTTATGGCATCAACAGAAACGTGGGCCCATCATTAGGGCCCGGATAAGGGTGTGATTAAAAAAGAAACAAAAGGGGAAAAGGTGGAATGAATAATGGAATCCAAGCAGGTTGGTGGTGACTTTAGCAGGATCAAGAAAAAGATCGGGAAAAAAACTGGAAATGGGCCGTGGCGAAAGCAAAGGGGGGGGAAAAAAAAAAGACAGGGATGGGAAGGGGGTACGTCCTTAGATACGAGTCAGTTTGCCCAGTGCACTTATAGATCAACTGGTCGGGCATGGTAAGATAGAGGGGGGGCACATCCCAAGCTCTGTAACTTAGATTAGTCAAAAGTACAATGAATCGAATTCCCCTGGGATGACCAAAAAAACATAGAAAACAGGAAAGGAGAGGTGGGAGGGGGGTCATGAGCACAGAAAATTATACTTATTCATGATGTCAGGTCAATTTGGCGGGGGGTTGGGGAGAAAAGGACACGAAGGGAAGGCATGCTCAGTTGGGGACTTCTTGGAGGTAGGGAGAGACAGGAGACACCCTCATTGTGGTGGAACAGTAAACCGAAGAAGACTGCAAAAAGGGAAAAGAGTTAAAGAAAGGGTATAGGGGGGGACTGGAAGACAGATGCATGCCTCGGAATGCAGCCAAATATTATCTAGGTAGTATCATTTGGGGAGGGGGGGTCAAAGGGGGGGAAAATGATTTAAAGGAAAGAGGTGTGGTTCTCTTCAAACAGAAGGGAAAAGAGGTGCCAAATGGAACCCTCAAGGCTTTAAATCAGGAGGTGTGGTTCCTTTCCTCTCAAATTCATCATGTAGCTTCACTAGGAAAAAGCTGCCAGTCAGGGAGAAGTCCCCCAAAGCAAGGAAAAGACTGAAGAAATTCACCCCTTTAAAGTCAGCGAAGGGTGAAAAGGGCATGAATGTACTCACCCTACGTTGTTTAAGAAGGAATACAGGTGAAAATCAATCAGGGGGCAAAAAAAAACCTCCGGGTTAGGAAAATGACCGGACTGAAAAGGGGAAAAAAACATTGGGAGTGTGGAAAAACTATGGCGATACTTGAGGAAAGCCACACCATTGGCTCCAATCATATCAGGGACCAAATCAAGGGGGGGTGCAGTGCAAACCCAAAAGACAGGTAGGGGACTGGGGTAGGGGAAAAAGGAAAAGGTACTGTAAGGAAGAACTCACGACATTAGACAAAACAACCAACGATCCACATCTAACTCCCCACACCACCACAGAAAAAAGGTCGGCAAGAAGAAGTGGGAACACCTCGGGACAAGGTCACAAACAATCAGCCCACGATAAAAAATGAGACAAAGAAAAACCAGAGTAGAAAACAACACCACAGGGGGGGGAAAGGCGAAGATGCACCACACTCTGGGTGAGTTTCTTGTCAAAGGTTTTAAAAGTCCGTGGGGGAGGGGATGGTTGGGGAAAAGTTCCGGATGACTAATGGTGGCTATGCGGGGAGGGGGGGGACCAGTGTGGGCAGGGGGGGTGGTGCTGGGGAGTGTTGTAGACGGGGAGGGGGAGTGTCTTGTCATAAAGGCGTGAGTGTCAACAGATTAATTGAACTTGGGGGGAAGAAGATGGATAATGTGGGGGGGGGGGGGACAAAAGGGGCACTAGAGAGGGGACCACCTAGGGTGAGGGGTCCATAGATTGAGCGCCTTGGCGCCATGGGAGTGATTGTTGAAAAAAAAAAAAAAAAAAAAAAAAAAAAAAAAAAAAAAAAAAAAAAAGAAAAAAAAAAAAAAAAAAAAAAAAAAAAAAAAAAAAAAAAAAAAAAAAAAAAAAAAAAAAAAAAAAAAAAAAAAAAAAAAAAAAAAAAAAAAAAAAAAAAAAAAAAAAAAACAAAGGAGAAGAAACTCAGGGGCAAAAAAAGGAAAGCTGGTGAACTTAAACAGTACTAATTGAGGGATGATCTTGGGAGTTCGGTAACTCCTAATTGGGGTAACAAAGGTTAGAAAGCTTCACAAAAACCGGCTGAAAGAAAGGGGGGGGGGGGGTGGGTAACAAGGGAAATGACCATGAAAAGCTTGGAAAAGGGATTGGCTTCCCCCGTGCTGGGATCTGAATCTGGGGCTCCGTGTGAAGGCTGGCATACCATCAGAGTGCAGGAAGGGGGCAGATTTGGGGGATCAAGAAGTGGGAAACACGCCTGCGAGAAAAGGTCAGGGGAAAACAGTAGGACAAAGAGAGTGGATGGGCCAGTTGACTACCCTCCACCACGAAGATTCCTCCATTTCATTTAGCCAATGAGGGTGAGGAGTGTGCCATTGAAAACATTCAAGTTTGGCGCAGCTCGGAGCATCTAGAGAGAAAGAAGCCTGGAGAGGGGGGGGGGATAGATTCGGTGACAAGTTATCCGGGGAGTATAAAAGAGAAATGCCAAAAGGGAGTTGGGTAACCCATGAGCAAAGCATCAAGAAGAAGAAAAAACTGAGATAGAATGCCGAAAGTTCATTACCAGTGTCAAGAGCCATGATAAGGTGCTGGACAACAGAAGGGGAATAAGGAGGGGGAGAACGGTACAATAAAGGGACCCTTGACATATGGAGTGAGGTGGTTCCAGAGGTGAGCCATTGGCAGCATTTCCAATTTCACATTGCGGACTCATCTAAGAAAAAGTGGGAGGGGAAAAATCAAACCCAATGGATGAGTAAATTTAGGAGGGGAAAAGGGGGGAACGCAGGATATCTAGCCTGCCCATCCCCGAGTTGTTTGGTAAATTGAGTTGAATAGAACAATGGGAGGAAAGAGGACAAGTGTGGGTCGGAAGGAAGAGGGGAGCACCAAAGGAAAGCTTGTTGATTACTCAGAGGAGCATCAATCATTGGGGGCAAACTCCACCGGGGGGAGAACAATGGGAAGCTGGGGAGGGGAAGGCCCCCATGTTTGAATCACACTAGGAGGGGGGACAAGGGAAAACATTACGACAAATGTCAATCCCTTATGTTCCTTTTGGACTTTATCTAAAAGTGAAAGTGTATAGGGCAAAGGAGATAAAAATAAGAATGGACAGTTATGAGGGTGGGAGGGAAGAGTGGTGGTAGAGACTGGACCACAGACGTGTCTTGGGAAAGTTGGATTGATTGATGCACTTTGGCAAACGGTATGTCACAAGGCAGTACGCCCGGTGTAGGCAAGAAAGACAACAAAAGGACCTGAAAAAACTGAACAAACGGTCTCCAGGGGGTTTATCAACAGCAGTACAATAGGGGGAAACTTGAACAACGCAAAGAAAAAAGAAAAAAAAGGGTGCAAAGAATTTGGGGAAAGAAACCGTTACGAAAAATACTACGAAAAAAAAAAAAGGTCCAAGGGGAAGGAGACCTGGCCTATTGATTCCTTGGGCTAGCATTTTCAAAAAAGGGGGGGGGGTGGGGACAATGCCCTTATGATGGGAAAAAAAGGGAACCAGATGGGGAAGGAAGGGGGAGCCAGGAAACCAGGTCAAGAAACGCACTTGGAAATGGAGAAAAGTAAAAGAGAGGGGAAACAAGAGGAGAAACTGGGCATGTATTCACCGTGTGACCATAAGGGGAGGAGATAGCTTTTTATATAAGCCCTCAGAGAAAGGACATCCAACACCAAAAAGGACCTGGGGAAGAGGCATTGACCAAAAAATCTATCCCCTCCAAGGGGCTTGTTTCTGGAAAATGAAATACTCAAGAATGAAACCAAAGCCTGATGGGAAAGAAGCCAAAAAAGAGCAAAGGAATGTCAAGAGAGGGGAAAATGCGGGGGGGGGAGGAGATCGTTCATTTAAACACAAATATCTTTGAGTATAGATGTAGTGGGTCAAGGCAGCAATGTGCAAGAAAGGGGGAGTGTTTTTGAGGTGACGGACGGCGGAGTGGGCGTGTTCAGAAAGGGGGGAAAGCAACCGAATTATGGAAAGGGGGAAGACATCGAGGGAGGAAAAAGAGGGGGGGTCAGCAAACTTTCTTTGACCTTGTAAGGGAGGCTTTGTTGGAGAAGTGAAACCTGGCAGAAGGCAAAGCTTCTTGGAAGAAAGTAGACCGGGGGGAGTGACATCAGGAGAAGAAAAAGGGGCATTTTATAAGGAGAGAAACAAGAAGTGCAAGAGTGAGGGGGGGGGCCGGAAAAAGGGAAAGGCTGGGAGGAAGGGAGGGTTTGCTTCAACATCCTGTGTGACAAAATACAAACTATTGAGGGAAAAAGGAGGTGACATAAGGTAGTTTGGACGTTTAAAGGATGCTGGAGTTTGGGAAAAGAAAAAAAAGGGAAGAGGTCAAGAGGGTGGCAGTCAGGGGATTCCTGTTGGTGGTAAGAAAAGGGTGTGTAGGTATCACTAGGCCAACAAATGTGGTATCAATTGTAAAAGAAAGGGTAAAAGGTAAAGGTGAAAACAGGAGAAGGGGAATTAAGTCAGACTAAAGAGGGGCAAAAAACTAAACTGAGAAGGAGGAAAGATTCAGAAATAAGTCTTAAGAGAGACTATAAAGGGAACGGGAAGGGAAAAAGAGAAAGAAAAAGGGGTCTAACATGTGTAAGGGGTGCCCTAATATTCTGCATACAAAAATGACACTTGGGAAATCAGGGAGTAAGTTAAAATGAAAATGAAGGCGGGCCCACTGGGGGGGAAGGGTGGAATGGAGTAAGAAGGTTTCACATATTTTTTGGAAGACGACTGGACGTTGGAAGAAGTGCATGGCAAATTTATAAAACTAAACCCAACAAGCCAGTGCCTGTTAAGGGGAGATACTCATTTCCCCAGGGTGCCACATTTAAAAGTAGAGAGAATCAGGCAGAAAAAAAGGGGGGGTCTAGAGGGGCATCAAAACACGAGGTTTAATGGGAATCCAAGTCAAGAAATCTGTAAAAATTCAGGGAAGGAAAATGGGGAAAAACATCAAGAGCAATGTAAACATAGGAAGGGGTCAATGAAAGAGAAAAATTAGAAAGGGAGCAGGTTCCAGATTTTTTGTACACGCATCACAAAAGGACTCAGACACTGTCATGATTGAATGCATTCTATACGCAGGTGGTTTTATGAAGGGGGACATGAAAACAGGTGGAAAAGGAAAGATGTAAGCAAAACCACTTATTATACAAGACTTCACAGGGGTCTGGAATCACCGATAGAAGGGAGGCAACAACGAGAATGAGAAGGGAGAAAAAAAATATTCGAGTGTATCATGTAGAGGTTTCAATGTAGCCAGAATAAAAATAATTGGCTGCGGAATCGGGATCTCACTGGAAATTCCAAAATCCCTGGGAAGGGAATGGGGGGAAGGGGAAAAGAAGAAGGGAGAAATTGTGTGGTTTACACCGTAAGGAAAAAGGGGCAGAATGGAAATATGAAAAAATCTGCAGATATATTGATTCCGAATTCAGAGCCAAAGAAGTCAAAGAAGTTTAATCCAAGAGTCAAACCCTCTTATTGCATAGAGGGTGCAGCGGTCAATTAATGGGTACTCAGAAGACTAAAGGGAAAAATTGAGAGGAAATGCCCGGGGAACAAGGGGGTTAAAAAAAACCAAAAAGTCCCTTCACTCCAGATCTCAAACTTACTTTCAACCTGCATGGGGGACCAGCAGTTTCAATGTGGGAAAAAAACAGAAGAGGGAAAGATAAAAAAACAAAAAAAAAAAAAAAAGAAAAAAAAAAAAAAAAAGAAAAAAGAGCTAAAGAAACAAAACAACACACCCCAGAGAAAAGGAAAAAAATGTACCCAGAAAACCATAAGTGGAATTGCAGAGCCCAGTCAAGGTAGGTTGGTATTTGGAGGTCAATGGTCAACTTACCTTTAAGTCTGGCCCCATCACGACCTTATGGACAAAATACAAATCACAAAAAGAAATCACCAGCACAGGGGAAAAAGAGCCTCTCTCGAGCGGGGCATGTAGGACACCCTAAAGGAAAAACTAGAGCAGCCCCACTGACTTAAAAAGGAAAACCAACTCACCACGCTGCG
>Ga0179593_1618864_pt1 | contig 18491 bp, 14 predicted proteins | sample CZODoug2_1_08_16_FD_185931 | JGI IMG/M metagenome (GOLD analysis project Ga0179593, IMG submission 185931) | Vadose zone soil fungal communities from Angelo Coast Range Reserve, California, USA - CZODoug2_1_08_16fungal (PacBio error correction) | ecosystem: Environmental > Terrestrial > Soil >...
ATGAAAGATTGGCAGAGGGATTCTGACTGTACGTGGCTTGGAATGGCCCTTGACCATGGCTAAGGGTTGTCGCAACAAAGAGGAACGTTGAACAAGGAACCTTGCCTGGACGAAAAATCAGAAAGGGAGGGAGAGTCGGGAGCATCTACTTTGAAGGGGGTTTGTGGAACCTTGAAAAAGGCAGACGCGAACGGGGGGACCCGCAGCAGGGGGGGCGGGCCTGAGGTGGGAAGAGGGAGGGAAAGTCGTCCTCCTTTCCCCATCTTGACACGGGACCGGTGAAGGAGGAAGGTGGGAAGCCCTTGAAAGCTAAGGTCGCCGGGGAGAACAGAAAAAACCGGAAAAACAGTGAAGAAATCATCGTCAAGACCGCTTTTGTTCGGGGGCTTCTTACTAACTTAAAGGGAAAGACGAGGAGAGGAAGGAGAAATCGGAGGGTGAGAAGGGGGTACGTCGCTCGTGACGGGGGGAAAAAAGGAAAAATTAGCAGAAAAAAACAAAGGGACTCTTCGGTTTCGTCTCATCCACCGTCAGATAAAAAAAAGTCACAGGGAAAGTGGTTCGAGAACCCATAGCGAAAGAGGAAAAAAAAGAGGGAGGAAGCCGGGAATGGAGTTCTTGATGTCCTCAAGGGAGAAAAAAACAGATACAGGTAATCTACGGGAGCGGGGGTCCTCGGCTTCCTTTGAAGAGTTGAAATCTCGACGACGAATGAATTGGAAGAAAAAAGCCACTATCGGTGAACATGGAAAATGTAACAGGGAGCCGGAACCGGTGGAGAGAGGCAAGAACGGTCTAAGACGGGGGGGGGTCGCGGGGGGAGGAAGGAGATCTGTGCTGGGGGGAAAAACTTCCCCCTAAAAGTAAAAGAGGCAAAAACCTGAAGGGTAGGCTCCCAAGTCATCTCCTACCCTTGGGGGATAAAACCAGGAAAAGGGAGGGAGGTGAAATCCTTCTCCGAGCTGCTATCTTCGGCCTTCCAGGAAGAGAAACATTGAGGGGAAGTAACGCATTTTTACTGCGTAGAGGAAGGGAAAATTCGGGAAGGGAAAAGTGGAAGACAGTCACTTCTGGAGTTTCTCTCTAGACGAAAAGTGGAACGTTTAGGTTCGAGTGCGAATTAAGAGAACGTACGAAGCTGAGGAAGGTTCGGGAGAGATAGAGGAGGAAGATCGTCGATTGCTTTGTTCTGAGTCTGCGGGTATGAGAAAGAGGGGACGGTCGTAATGTGGGGCGACACAGGAAAAAGCGAAGCGTCACGCGAAGGGAAAGAGATTTAAGGCGGGCTATGTACTGTTCGCCGAAGCGGGCGAAGGAAAAAGGCGGGGGGGCCCGTATTTTCAGAGATCGCAGAGCTAGTGCCGGAGGCGCCGAAAAAGGTGATTAAATAAAAGAGGGGAACTTGTCGGGATGCGCCTTCCCGCTTCAGAGAGCAAGGAGAGAAAGGGCCGGAAGAAGACGTGCTCTGGGTTCCTTGAAGGAGGCACAGGAAGGTCGTCAGGGACTCGAGAGAACGAGGGATAATAAAACATTAAAAACCAAAAAAACGAGGGCCGCGCAGCAAAAAAGAAAATTCCGAACGAGAAGAAAACAAAGGTCCTGGAAAATGATGTCTGGGCATAGGGTAACAGCCATTCGGGGGGGGAAGGAGACGGAAAGGGTCGGGAAGTTAAGGGTATGCGGGAAATCCCAGAGAGAAAGGGGAGAAGAATATATCCTAAATCCTGAATGAAGGGTCCGAGCTAAACGAAGAGTGGTCGAACAAAAAGCCGGAAAAAAACGAGGGGTTAAGGGGCCGGGGGAGAAACACGAATCCTTCGGCGATGAAGCGTAAATCCCCGAGTCGATTCCAACAAGCGTTCGCATGAGGCGGTTAGGTTTGAAAAGACAAAATCTTCATCTCAGAAGGGAAAAAGAAAAGAGAAAAGGAACTCTCACGGACGCGAGGCTCTTTTAAGACGAGGGTCGAAAAATCAGGGCGAAAAACGTCAGCGACAGATCAGAGCCGGGGGGGAGAAAAATCCGTCGACAAAAGCGCCATCACCTGCTCAGCCGGAAGCCGCCATAAAGAACGTCAGAAAAACACCGTATAAGAGGGGAGGGAGGACGGAACGCCTCAAATCATTCTAATTAAGCCAAAGGGACTCAGAAGGGAAACGACTGGGGACCACCGCGCTAAGTCTAACCTCAAAAAAAAGGGACGACGAGGTCGAAATTCTCCGAGCGCCTTAAAAAACTAGACCTGCAAAGGAAACGGACTCGAAAAAGAACAGGCCAAAGGATGCCCACAGAAGGATGTCACGCGAAAGAAAAAGTAGAAAGGGAAGAACGATCTGGATCTCTCTCAAAAAAATAGAGAGAGAGGTCTAGGAACTACTTTGCGCATTCGTTCTTTCCGCCGAACCAGGTGGTCCCGCTGTAGAGAGGGGGAGGGGGTTCTCCGCGGGAGGAGTGTTCTAACTAGGGGAAAGGAGGGGAAAGGAATCGTCGCCGAATCGGAGGGATATTGTTATTCTGGATGATCAAACGCTTTGGAAAATTCGAGAGGGAGAAGAATGCAATGGGGTCGCTATGGTTGAAGAAAAAGGGGACAAACGAGGGTTGATAGGGGACTTAGTTGGGTATAGGCGTAGTCATTAGGCGGAGGGTAAGGGGGAGAGTGTAGACGTAAGTTCCGAGAGGCCGCAGGGGGGGAGAAAGAAGATGGCTATTCTTTCTTCCTGGGAGAATTCGTCCCGAAAAGAGCCCTTCAGAAGGGATGGAGAACAAAAAACGAGGGCCGATCTTAGAAAACGAAGGGGGAACAAGGGGCGAGATAGCAGGCTCTCATGGAGGAAACTGACGGTTAATCGAAGCGGGATTGAGCTCGCATCACAAGATTCGGGGATCCAAGAAGATAGGTAGGAGGAGGGAACATCGCGGCGGGTGCGGGAGGATCGAGGCGAGGGAGGAGAAGTAGGATTCTAAGGATTGAAAGCCATACTGAAAGTAACCTGAAGAAGGGGGCTCTTGGGAAAACCTGCTGTCACAGTTACCCCCTGCTAGGGAGAGGAGAAAGATCTGGGGTGCTCGGCAAAGATGGTGGGGGTCCACGAATGTCCAGTTGGAGGAGGCCGTATGCGGGGAATCGTACGAACAAGAAACCAACAAAAATGGCAGCGAAAGGCGACGGTATCGTATCGGGAGGAACTCTTCTACTTTCCTGCGAATACTCGAAGTCGGGAAGCGGGCCGACCTCCCATGTGAAAAGAAAGAAGTGAGGAAGAGGGAAGTGTTCGGATGAGACAAATCGGGCGAAAGAATCAACGCGTTTTAGAAAAGACGTGCCATATCCCCAACTCGGGAGAAGACTCCACGCAAAAAAAAGGAGGGAAAAGGGTCAGTTAGCTCGTCTCAAAGAAAATACTCAGCGGGGGGAAGGGGGGAAGCGGAGAAGCCCGGCCGAATCTCTACTAAAAACGCTCTGGAAATCTCTGAAGTCAGCACTTCGAATTTCAAGAAGGGGAGAAAGGGAGAAAAAACGGGGAATCTTCGACAGGAAGGCTAATCCGGCCGAATGTGGTACGCAGGGGAACCTGAAAAGGAATCGACCGAGGGAAAAGGAGGAACGACAATCGACTAAATTATGCGAGGGTCAAATGGATCGCCTTGGGGGGGGGGGTCAAGGGCCTACTGTTCTTTAAGGAAAAAAGTACTGCTACAAGCTTCAGGCATGTGACTAGAGGGGAAAATCGCAAGGGGAAAAGGAAGCTGGTGCCCTCTAGTCCTAGAAGACCTGGGGAAAAAGAGAGAAATTAAGTCTCGTGCAGAAGATCACCTGATCTTCTGATTTTCCCCGTAGGATCTTGGAAGAGGAGGGAGCAGGAAAGGAGCAAATGTAGTCTATTCGGAAGGTGAGAGACTTAAGGCAGGCTCATCAGAGGAAGGAACTTTATCTGCTCGTTTAGTCACGATCTACCGTCCGCATCCCGGCGGGGAACTGGGAGGAGGAGGATGTACATGTGCCGTTCTCTAGAGATAAAAGGAGGGTCGATCATGTAAGTCTTCGCGGTCGGGCTAAAATGACCTTAACAAATTTGGGTCACGGGGGAAGGACCGAATCAAAAGGCGAGAAAGGGCAAAAGAGAAAATCCATTTTCTCCAACGCGCCTAGCCTCTAGAAAATAAGTTAGTCCAGAAGCCAAGAAAAAGAAAGGAGTCATTACGATGAGGCAACAGCGATTGTGAAACGTGAAAGGGTAGGAATGGCGACGGAGCGGGCATCCATTTTGTCAAGAAGCCACGCACAAGATAAGGTCGGAGAGGAAAAAGGGACGGCGGAAGGGGGGAGAAGAAGAACCAATATAGCGCCTAAACTTCAAAAGAACGCAGGTCGCTTCCAAAGTCTTGCAATAAAATTGTCCAAAACAAGACGATGAACCTTCGATGCTTCGACGTCAAAAAAAGGAAGGGCGGAAAAGAAAGGAAAGGGTTTGGCATGCGATTCCACTTTTCAATATCAAGGCCGTGCATGGGAAAGAGGAAACGCCAAAAGCAGGAGAACTCTCTCACGCCAAGAATAGCGTCCAACACAAACAAACTGGGGATTATTGAAAAGAAAAGGTCTTTTGAGGAGAAGGGGGTGGGGGGGGAGGTGATGGGTGTAAGAGACTACTTTCCTCCTTTTGGAAAACAGAGCCTCTGCCCTTCCAAAGGGGCCGACTTTCCTCCATCTGTCTCTCCTCCTCCCTTGTCGTTGAACTTACGTGGGGGGCTTCACAGGGGAGGATGCGCTGTTGAATCTACTTGTTCGCTGCAGAAAGAAGGGCTGAGGGGGGAAGCGAAAAGATTCTTGTTGGAAGTTCTTCTTTAAATCACGGTCTACTGGGGGGGGCATAAGGGGAGAAAAAAAAAAAAAGATCTTGTAAAAGGGGGGGGGGAGAAGGGAAGTGGAAACCCTTTTCCTCCTTCCAGTCTCCTTCGAAGGAGAAACGACCTTATGGGACCGGGGGCGAACAATCGGGAAAGGGGAGGGGGGGGTGCTTCAATACTTAAATCCTACAAAGGATAGAAAGGAGGGGGGGGAAGGGCAGGCAAAGTGACGTTTTTCGCGAATTTGAACCATCGTACGTCTCCGGGTCCCCGTTTCTGAATCTAAAAAAAAAGGCTCGGAAAAATTTGCTCAGAGACTCGATACGCGAGGCGCGATCAAGAGGAGGGAGCTCAAAAAAGCAAGGAACGAATCTGACGAACCACACGACTTCCCTGAGCCGTTAGGCGGGAGCGTTAAAAAAGGCATAAAAACTCGAGGAAAGGGGAGGGAGGAGGGGCAAGTTTTGTTGGGACGTCACCTTCGACTCGAGAACAAAAAGAGGGACTGGGAAGACCGAGTGAACCGACGTTCACCCGCAAGGGAATGAGGACAGACCTACGCGGCTCTATGCAACAGAAGAGGAGTAAGGAGGGACACGGCTCTGTGGTCCGGGTTAAGGAAGGGGGAAAGGGGAGAAGCCTGCTTCCACTTCGTCTGGGGGGTCGCTAAGAAGAGGGGGGAAGGGAAGTGTAAAAAAAGAAAGCGTACGCTTCGTAACAGGAAGGGCCCGTCTCGGCGTGTCCTGGCCGTTCCACAATGAAAGAGGCGAGCGAGGGAAAACCTCCGGTTCGTTACCGAAAAACGGGAGGATCTGGGGGAGGGCCTCGACGAGTCCATTCGCATGAGAGGAAGAATATTGGCGCCCCGTTTCTACTAAGTAACCGTAGGAGAGAAACGGAGAAAGGTCCCCTTTCTCACATATAGAGTATCTTCTCGTTCGGTGGAGATCTCAGGACGGGGAAGAGGAAGGGGGAAGATAGTATTGGCTTCTAGAAACCTAAGAGAGAGCGGTCACGCGGGAAAATAGCTTTCAACGTTTCTGCGATTCGGGAGGGGTAAGATGAGGGGCGTGCAGTCGGGCCGAGTAGAATAGCATTGAGATTTCCGGAATCTACACACTTCACGGAGAGAACGGACCTTTCTACGAAAGATACTATGTGGGTCCTCGATCCTATACTGTCGCCTCGCAATCTTAAAGGAGTGCGTTCATCCGCCTCTATACGATGGGCCAACGGGAAAAGGAAAAAAAAGTGAGAAACCCCCATCTTCCTAAGAATCAATCTGTCCAGAAGTTATGCAAAATTCCTCGAAACTACTGGAGATCAGCGGGAGAGGGAGGCGAATTCCGACCCTCAGTCGCCGGAATAAAAAGAGGAGACGGACGTATGGCTTCCTCCTGTCTAATCCTTCGGATCGACTTATAAGGGAGAAAAGAACTGGGGGGAAGAAAACAAAACCAAACATCTATTTCGGGCACCACACTCCCACAAAAAAAGGTACCGCAAAGAAACACCCTAATAAGAGAGGGGAGAGCTGTTCCAAAGCGAAAACGAGCCGAAAAAAAAGGGAGGCTCCATTGGCGGGACCCATATCGACTCTTCGACTTCCAGCCGTGGGTGGGGGGAAATGGAAAGAAGAAGCTAAAGGTACTCTTTCCGCCGTCAAGGGACCGGAGGAAAGCGGAGTTCCTCGAACAGTCAGCCTAAAGAGACCGAGGGGGAAACAAAACTCCCTCACCAGCCGAGGAAAAGACGCATAAATCTCAACGCCAAGCTGGTCCTCTACCGACTGTCGCTGGCGCGCAATGAACTAAAGAGGAGCTTCTTGAAGGGGAAACAAGGCAGCTTTACCCTAAGCTTCTCATATCCGCTAAACCTAGGAAAATCAGAACGGTGCAAAAATGTAATAAATGAAGGGCGACCGGAAAAGTCCTTAACGCGAGATAAATGGCCCCAAGGGGGCCACCGCTGGCTGAGAAGGAAAGGTCCTGCCTTCGTCTATAATACCAGACTTATCTCATTCGCAAACAAAAAAGAGGAGGGAAAGGATAAGGTCTTTACGGGCGGTGAAAGCCCGGCGGTTGGCCCGAAGGGGTACTGTAATGAAAGAGTCGACAAGAAGGCGAAGCATCCTTTTCGAAAGAAGTGAAGGTAAACCAGGGGGACCTCGTCGAAAAAGATCCGTTCGGATTGTTAAGCGGTGAAGAGGTGGGTCACTCGCAAGGGTTCAGGCTGCGAAGAGATTCTGGAATGTTGGTCCGCTCCGCGCAGGGTCGTCGAGAAAGTATCCTTGGGTCGGTGAGATTTCACTTGTGAGGGGAAAAAGGGAGAAAGGTTATCGCTGGGGGTAGTGGGCTTACAGAGGATCGCGATAGGGGGGTTTCTTAATCGGGGAGAGGGCCGCGAGAGGGGAGGGGAGCATCAGTAATGAGGATCGAGAAAAAAGGGCGGCCGGACGTTTAAAAAAAGGTGGTGGCCAACGGCCAGGGCCGTATATTCGGTTAGGAAACAGGGCAAAGGGAGGGGACGGAGCAAAAAAATTCTCATGAAAGGAAAGATTGGGGGAAAACATCGATAGGGGGGTGTTCGCCAGGCCGGGAATCTGGCGTTTGAAGGACGTGATGGCTTCCGGGTGCAGCAATCGCTGGCTTCGTGGAGAGAATGGTGGGGGGGGGAGAAAGGGGGGGGACGGTAAGGGGGGTGGGGGAAATGAACAACTTGTGTGGGTGGTAGGGAAGGGGGGTCTTTAAAGTGGGGGGAATTTTGAACGGGGTTTTGGGGGGGGGGGGGAGGGTTTTTCAAAGGCGGTCGCCGTCGGGCCTGTACAGGAAGGGAGCAATCCTAACTGTCAGGACTGGGGCCGTCGGGTCTCGAAGAAGGCTTTCTGCCCCTAAAAGAACAAGCCGATTGTCTGCCCACGGGCTGAGCAGGGCCCGAAGAAGGAGAGAAGGGGGGGGGGGTTCGAATGTTGGGGGGGAGAACGGAGAATCAGAGCGGAACACTCCTGCTGGCCTCTGCCCAGATATCGAACAACGACGGAAGAGAAAAGGGGAAAGGAATTGAAGAGTACTCTAACGGAGCACAGGTTGGAGAGAGATAGGAGAAAAAGGTTTTGTCGGCAGAATGAACCTCGGATAATTGAAATACGAGAAGTGTCTGGGAGCCGAGAAAAAGGAGGGGGGTGACAACTCGACTCTCCTCACTCGAGGGGGAAGTTACAGGGACTGAGCTCGTCAAAAGGGTCTCCTCCAATTACGAGCACCGAAGCATCGCCTAACGAACAATAGGGAAAATCGCTAGAGATCCCCCTCAGGAGGAAAGGGGAGAAGAGGACGACTGAGAGGAACCGCTCCTCGCTAATTCGGCTAACCGGACCCTGATCTTCGAAGCTAACCGAAAGAGGGAGGGGGGTCCGTCGATAAGATCTCAGGAAGAAGGACGAAAGATGTTCCTTAGAAACTCTCATCTAAAGACTTCTCTTAATTACGAATGGAAAGGGGGAGGGAAGAATGTTCAGGACGCCGGTTCTTGAAAAAAAAAATGAAAGGATGCTTAGTCATGGGATGTATCCATCACCGCGGGGTGGTTGAGTATCGCCGTGAACTTGAGCCGATGGGAGGCCAGAACGCTACTGCCATAATGGCGAAACTGAAGGGGGAAGAAAATAAAGGTCGGGCCGGGTCTCAACCGGAGCCTCAGCGAGGAAAACTTCTGGAAAGGAGGTGAAGGGATCACGTATCAGCAGGGGGTGAAAAAGAACTGCAAGACGTACAAAGCATTCTCATCTCGAATAGCTTAATAGTTCGCCCAGGGGATACGAAAGTCGAGGGAGGGGGAAGGGGCAGTCTTTTGCCATTGAAAAAAGGATTAGAGGACGAGACCGGATCGCGAGCTGGTCGAGATGGTACTAAGTCCTGTCGGGAGATTCAGAAAGGACTTGGGAGAGAAAAAGGAAAACCTTCCGACGTCGCCTCAAAAAAATCAAGAAAAAATCCACGAGTTTTCTAAGGCGCCCGCCCCCCCACAACCCAAAAAACCCCCCCCCCACCAACCCAAAAAGCGAGCCGCGGAGGAATTATTCAGAAGCCCCGACCGCTCCAGGCTGACTAGGCGAGGCGGAAGCAGGGAAGAATCGTTGTCCAGGCTACGGGAGGCGGCCGGGGAAAGAATAATCAACACACTATCTCCTCAGGGCCGTCTCCGTCCAAGGGCTTCAAAGGAGGACGAAGGAACACTGACCGCCAACTACATGCGAGAGTTAAAGGAAAAAAAAAGGGAGACCCCACCAGACCGGGAATCTTCGATGCTTCGACGAAGCGACCCAAGGCGGCGGCGGGAAATATGCGCAAGGGCAAGCAACGGAGTTCAAGAAAACCGTTGGGTACCAAGTCGTCGCCAAACTTCAGAAAGGAAAAGAAGGGAAACAACAACAAAAGGAGAAAAATAGATGATTGCCCTGTGGGCCCAGGTTCTAGCCTTCGGCATGAGGTCAGGGGGTGGTCGCGGGGAAGAGCTCGCCCCCTTGCCTATCCAACTCCAAAAGGGGGGACGTAAGCAAGAGGCAAGTCATCGACGGTGGTTTGGGGCCCCTTCAAGTCTTGCACGGAATCGGCAAGAAAGGCCGCAGGGGAAGGAGAGGACTCTCTTCTTTGGTGGAAAAAGGTCTCCAAAAAAGAGGGGCACGGAGACGACCTTGAAAGGATTGGGGCGTTGGAGTTAATGGACCCCTTGGCATACGAACATCAACGCCAGGGGAGAACCGAAGGGGACCGGCACAATGGCCTGGCTCTGAGGAAAAGTTAGCTGACTACTTACGGGAATCTTCTCGTGGAAGAGATCCTGGGGGGGGGGAAAGGGGTCGTAAAACGTTACGGACGCGAGGACAGGCAGGAAAAAAGCAGGAACGCAAAGTTCGCGGTCAAGGTTCGAAAGGGAAGATACGCGTAACTCGAAAAGAGAAGGGCGTAGGGGCAAGGAAAACAATGAACGAGAAGGAACTCCTCCACCTACTTCACGCAGCCTTGAGCCGGGAATCGGTACTCAAAGGTAAGCCGGCGATTCAGTAAGAGGGGGGGGAAATTCTTGGGGGGGGGGTCGATCACATAAAGGAGCTACCTACTGGGATTGTAATCTACACTTCGCTCACGAGGGAAGAACGCTAAGGTGAATCGGGCAAAAGACGCTTGGTCGCAATGTCAAGAAGTTTTAGGCGGGAAGAAAAAATCGAACCCGCGCGGAAGGGAGAAGAAAGTACAGTCCACTTCAAGCTGGCTCCCGACTGCCTAGCGAGTGTCTAAGTCCGTGCGACCGCACTAAACATCGGTTTAAAGAACGGGAAACGATCTTCGGCCGGAAGGGGGGAAGGGTCGCGGACCGATTGTCGGTCTTGGGATCGACCGGCTCGCTTGCGCGCAGGGGAAAAGAAAAAGCGCTGTCACGAGCCGGGGAAAGGGGTTCGACGAGAAGGGAGGGAGGACGGACCGTACGAAAAATCGCGTGCGGCGGCCCTTTCGGCCGCGGATGGAGAAATAGGCGAGGCGGGTTCGTCGAGATGCGATCGTGTCGGCCGAAAGGGTATTTTCGGCGAAGTTCGAACACTCCGGCGCCAGTCGGTCGCTTCAAAGAGGGGCGTGGCTCGAGTCAAAAGAAGAGAAGGGAGGGGGGGACCGAAACGCGATGGAATGATCGCCTTCGAGAGTGCCAGGTATCCAAAAACCTCAAGTAGACTCGGCAGAGGCAAACCTGTAGGCATCAAGAAGTAGAGGTGCAGAAGGAAATACGAGGGCCGGCGCGAAGGCCACCGTCGTTCGAGGGGAAAAGTTAGACACAGGTAGTGTTAAACGTCCCCAAACGAATGATAAAAGAGTTCGAGACCCATTCGTGGACTCAAAAAAAGCCTTACCGCCAGAGAAGGGAGAGGAAAAACTCAGTAAGAAATCCTAAGATGGCCACGCAAAGAAGATCAAGCAATTCATTAACAAAACATTCGAGTGGCTGCCGAAAAAAGGAAAGAAAGGCATCGCGGCGACCTGGCCGAGAGGAAGCCCAGAAAAGGGGAGGAAAAGAGACAGCTCGACTTCAAAAAATCCCTATTAAAAAGGAAGTGAGAAACCCAGAGGGCTAAAACTATCAAAAACGAGGGCTACCAGCGAAACGTAGATCGTTAGTCGATAGAAAGAAATCGAGCCGTTGGGCAAAGGGTCGAACGCTCCCACAAACCAAAAAAAAAAAAAAAAAAAAAAACAACCCACCCCACACAAAACACAAACAAAAAACAAAACAAAAACCCCAAAAAAAACCCCAACAAAAAAATTAGGTCGGGGCCCTTCATGAGGCGGTCAGACTTTGTCCGGGAAAACCTAGAGGTAACAGGCGCGGGAACCAGCTACTTTCCCGGGGGAACTCACAAAAAGTGAAATCACTCCTGAAAAAATAAACAGACGACGGGAAAGAAGGGAAGTATTCTAACGCATAAGAACCTTCTTTAGCCAGAGCTTGAAGAACGACCGAAGCCCCTAACAAATCTAATATTCTCATAATTAAAAGGAGAAAAATAGGAGGTCCCTCTCCGGAACATGGTGGGGGACGCGGAAACGGGAGCCCGCGTGCCCCTTCGCCGGGAGCGGAGAGTTTAAAAACCAAAAAGTCTTCGCGAAGGGAAAAACTCCAGGAAGGGAAAAACCTCCATTGGGGAGAGAAAAAGTGGAGGAAAATAAGACTGATTCCTGGAACGAGTGGTCGAATAAGGAAAACACACGGAATGGGGGCAGAATCAGGAGGCGGCCGGGGAATTCTTCCTACGATGAATCTCTGATGAGGGACAGAATCTGAGACGAAAGGGATTATAGGGATTAGAAGTGTCAGGCTGGGTCACTCGCGAAGGAAAACGGAAAATGCGTTCGTCCGATCATGCGCTCCGCGACGCTGTCAGAGGAATAACTATAAAAGGATATTAGAAATTGAAAGAAGGGCAGTGAAGGGGTTCTCTTGGAGAGGACGGGAAAAAAAGATGGTCGCTGTACCTGTTCGAGAAGACGGGCGTCTTTCTATTAAAGAGGGCCTCGGGAACTCGCGAAAAAATACCAGTTATGTTTTCCAAAGGACCGGGAAGAACAGAGAGAACGATCGCGGGAGAATGTCTCATGCGAACAGGGAGGTTTAATAATTCCGCGCGCACCACATAATATACAGGGCGAAAAATAAGAAGGAAAAAAAAAGGGAAAAGAAAGAAGGAGAGACTGATTGCTGGGTGCAGGGATAGTGGGAAAAAATCGCGAGTCGAAGGGGGCCGGCGAGGCCGAAGGGGGTGGCAGTATTCGGAAGCCATACGGAAAGACGCCTAGATATGGGGTCCTACCTGGCCGGCGAAAGAGGCAGATGAGAACGAAAGGAGTCGAGGGGGGCCCGACTCAAGTCGATTCTCGGAAGGACCGATGGGGGGAAAAGGTTCTCAGAAGATAAGAGAGATCAAACGTCACGAACACAGACCTGAGACTCAACAGAGGCAAGAACCCGACGGCGACAACTTCATCGCGAGGAATCGTACAGGAGAGGAAACCGACGGGCCGAAAAAAAGGGCCGACTCTCTATCGAGGAAAGGTCCTGAGGGCACTCGAGAACCTAGACCATCGCGTTTCGGCCAGACGGCCATGAAAAAAAATCAGAAAGCCTGAAGGAAAAAAAAACGCAAAATAAGCTGTGAAAAGTGGGAAAGGGAGGGTCCGCCCTGGAAAAACCGCATTAACAGCCGGAAGAAGCGATCAAAGACCCCGGGGGGAACAAAAAAAAAGACTAGACGATCCTCCTCACAAAAGAACGCGAGGAAATTCGTCCGGAAATCGGCTCCTCGCCGGCGAAAGGAGTCGAAACAAGGGGCAAAAAGTCCGCCGCGGGGGAACTCGAGCGGCCAGGGGGGAAAAAGACGTTCAGGAAAGAAAGGGGCGTCCAGACTCGCTCAAATGCAGATCGTGGTAAAAATGGACCAAAGAAGGGCCGAAAGGGCGAAACTGTCCGACTGGTTGCGTTTGAAAAAGCGAATAATGACACACGCGAAGGGGGGGTTCATCGGGAAAGAGCAACTGTGTGAGGGGAACGAGTGGGGAAGGAAAAAGTCGGGGGGACTTTGCTTCCGGTGCAAATAGCATACGCAGAGAGAAGAAACAAACCTACAGAGATTTCCGGGACGAAACGCGGGTGACAAACGTCGTTCTGGGAGGTGATCCCACCAAGTCCGCAGAGAAGGGCATGCCCTAACTGGTAGATAGAAAGGGAGGGGACCAACGATACGAACCGTCCATTCAAAGGGCACATCGGGTAGATTGGGCATCACGGCCTTGCTTCAGAACTTCCAAAAAAAATCAAGGCGATCTGGGTGAGAAAGGGAAAATGGGAAACGAGAACCTTTTGTGGGCGTTTGAAAAAAAGATGAAACGGAAACGTCCGCGCGAAACGTACGGTCCCCGCAGCAAAATCCGGGGTCTAAGAAAAAAAAAAGGATACGTTAGTGTAACCCGCAAAGATACGATTGAGCAAGCCGCGATGGTGCGGGGAAGGATCAAGGGGAGAAGGGGGCTGGGAAGGGCGCCACGGGGGAAACCAGAAGAAACTCCACGCACAAGGACGCGCTTCAAGTAAAAAAGTTTCCAGGCCGGGGAAAAGAGGAAAAAAAAACCAGAAAAGAAGATAGAAAGGCGCGCACGCAATGGAAAAAGTTGAACCCGGCGGGCAAGAAGGGCACACCAAGACAGGAAAAAGAGAGGCTTCTACGAAAGATCACTAAACTGCGACGAAAATATGGGTCTTCCGACTGCAAGGGAAAGGGAGGAAACTGGGGAAGGGGGGAGAAAGCGAGGGGGGTCAATTAGCATCACTCCACGTCATTCGAAGTGAGAGCAGCCCAGATGCAATCTCAATCTTCAAAAAAAAGGAAAACGTGGCTGAGACTTCGTACTGTACTTGGCGGGGGGAGGCTACTGGAGAATCTTCAACCGTTGCCCGCGAGACTCCTTCCCCTTTCCAGGATCCAGAAACTGAAGAAAAAGCGCTCACTTGGAGAAGCCACGGGTTGCAAAGTCAAAGACTGCCTGCCGCGGCCTGGGCGCCGCAGAAGGGAGGGGGGGACATTCGGAGAATTGGTTTGGGGACAGTCCGGTCCTCCTTGAGGGGGGGCAACCTCTTTTACACTTATACTCCTTGACTTCGGGCGTTGGGTTCTTCCCTTGAAGCAGTGAGCCAGGATCTCCAGTATCACTACATGTAGAGTAAAGAGGATTTCAGAGACCGGGAGGGAGGGTGGCTTCTGACTAAGGACTTCTCCGCTGCTCTGGATCTATGAATAGAAGGGGCTTCGCGGGCCGGCGACCAGTCCTTAGAGATGATTATGTAAAAAGGGGACCGCGGCTGTTCGCAGCGACCGGGGTGGCATATACGCTTACATATACCATCGAAAGAAATTGGCGTCCGGGAGGCTTCATGAAGAAGAAGACCGACACCTAGCAAGTACGAAAGAAAATGAGGGGAACGTGCGGTCTTATCGGGGAACCACCTGTAGTCAGATCTTTCCTTCGATGAAGTGGGATGAAATGCCGTTGCAGGGGAAAATCACAGAACGACGCGCGATGTGACGAGGACTCAAAGGCGGGGGGGAAAAAAAGATAGGGAAAATCCGCTGAGAACTCCTCCTGTTATATCGGGGCAAAAAAAAAAATCGGCTGTTCAAGCCGGGGAGAGCTGAGACTTCTGCACGACCGAGGATTGGGGTCGCTGCAATCCAGAACTGTGCTTGTCTCCCGAAGATACGGACTGCACGAAAAAGAACGTTACTCCTGCCGGCTGCCGAAAAAAGAGAAAAGTTGAGAGAGGACCGGCCTTGGGGAGGACGGCGGATCGCTGAACCATGGGGATAACTTTGAAATACGCGACCACCGCATCGGCTGTAGTCGCCCAAGGGGACGCAAAGGGGCGAGAGACGAGGGGAAAAAACCCCCCAAGGGGTGACGAAGTACTTTCGGGGAAGAGATAGGGAAGAAAAAGGATAGACGGGTAGGTAACGGCAGGCGAGAGCAGCCTGCTCAGAAGGGTGCGCGCCCAATGGCAAAAAAAGCGAACCAATTCGCACGCGGCCTGTCACGAGCTTGTGAAAAGGACGAAGAAGCGAGAAAGGAATGGGACGTCGTGGAGAAGGATGTAGATCTAGGGGCCGGATCCGCCGAAAAAAAGAGAATACGGACATCGACGGGCAAAAAAATGGGGGCTGACCGTAAAAACGAATCAGTACTTCAGAAAATCAATCGAGGGAGTCCTACCAGGAAAAACGCGAGAATGACCAGGATCTTTGCGTATGCGAATAGGAAGAAAGATGGATAGAAACAACAATCGGAGAAAGTAGATGGACCAGAGCCGAAGAAAAGGTTCGGGGCCCTGTAAGATCCGCCGAAAGGGAACCTCGCTGGAACAACGGATTCTTGACCAAGGCCAAGGAGGGGAGAAAACTTTAAAGGGCTTAATGACTCCTTCGAAGAGCCTCGAAGGTCTGACCGGAGTCTGATGGAAGTCCGAAGACATCAACAGCAGAGGGAACCAGAAAAGGCCCCCGCCGCGAAGGCGGTTTCGAACACCCTAATCAGGTCGATGGCAAGAGGCCCCGCTGAGTTCCGCAAGAAGACGAGCGGTCCGTCTGCATGGCGGGGAACGGGCGAAGCGAAGGGAAGTTAAAAGGCGAACGAAAAATCACAGGCCGCCAAAAGACGAAGGAGAGGGGGGTTCGAACGCCTTCAAAAAGGAAATACGAGACCGTCTGGAATCCGAACAGCGGAAGCGCCGCACGTCATTCGGACAATAGAACAAACCAGCACCTAATCCCCGTGACGGGACGCGGGACGGGACTCGACCGGAACAGGGAGCGGAGCGTAAGGACAAACGAATTCCTAACGACCTATCTTCGGATTCTTCGACCCATGAAAAAAACGAGTCGGAAGAAAGAGAACGCGACGACGAGGTCGTCCCTTCTCAAAGGCTAGTAACCAGAATGACATGCCAGCGGGCCGCGAGATCGCGAGGAAGTCCCCCTTCGGCAAAAACCATTCCAAGAAGGTAAGCCGAGGGAATCGTCAGGGAGTCTATAATCTCAACACACAACTTGAGGGAGGGAATCAGTAAAACTGGAGCTTCGCGCGCCGCATGCGGTTGGGGGGACAACTATTTTAGGTGAATACGAGGGGAGAGAAAAGAACTCTGCGCTCTTCCGAAGAACTGAGAAACCTCGGGACGGATCCAGGAATGTATATTGTTAGTCTTATAGAAAAAAGGGTCACGCGGTGCGCGAAGGAAGTCGGATTCGTCCGCCCCTACGCTGGACGAAAGTTGCGAAGAGTGAGGGGGCGTCCGGCCGGAGGCATGGGTCTGTCGATTGTCCGCCGGACGTAGACCGTTCTCTCGGAGGGAAAAGATACTTCGGTTGAGAAAACTTTCAGAGGGTAGGCGAAGAGCCGTCGGTCTAAATATGCAGAAGGGGGACTTTGGGAAGATTGCAAAAAATGGCCGAGGTGAGAAAATTCCTCTCTGGACAAAAAAAGGTCTGAACGAACGGAAAAAGGACATTTGAGGGGCGCGAACGAAGCTGGAAAACCGAATGATGGGTGTCTCGCCAAGGCCTTGTAAAAAGTCGAAGGCTGGTGGCAAATTGAACGGACCCGTGAGGGCGGTCCTTCCGAAGGATTCGAGGGGATAGTCGGGCGAAAAAAGGAAAGGAATTCGAAAAGAAGACGAACTCGGAAACTAAGGTCCTGCAAAACTGTGTAAAAAAAAAAGGTCCTCAAAAGAAAGGCGCTTGCGTCCCTCGGGAGCGGTCTCGAGGAATTTGAAGAACTCGAGAAGAAAAATGCAGGGTCGGGAGTCCAGCAAATTGTTGGAGAAGAGGCTCAAAAAGAGGGGGGGGCGAAACTACCCTGGTGCCTCGCGTATCACTGGTCAAGCTAACAGACGAAAGCAAGGAAGTCGGAACTTGCCGCGAAGAGAAAAGGAAGCAGACCAGGGGCCGGAGGCTCGATGGGACTAAAGAGTTGGGTGGATCCAAGGATACCAAGATCCGGGAAAGAAAGAACGCTCGGAAAGCCTTTCGTCGAAAGAATCGACTCTCCGCCACGGAGGAAAAAAATCTAGTGGGGAAAAAAAACGAAATGGTCCGGATAGAACGTCGAAACCAAGGACGAGCCGCACGAGAAGGGAGACGAGACCCGGCCGATCCTAGGACGAAATATCCGTGACGAAAAGTTGGTAAAAAGTTCCGAAGTAAAAAAAAGGACACAGGATGAGGTCTAAACCTGGTACCTTCGTAGAACCTTAAAAGGGGAGGGGAGGCGGGGAGGCAAGGCGCTCAGCCGTTTGAAGATCTAATACCTACAAGGCGGTCCTCAGCACTCTAAAGAAAGCTCCCTTTAACGTCAGAAGGAACTGAACAGGCCGTAGTCAAAGAGGTTGGGGATCCAAAGGGGACAGCTTGGCAGGGGAGTCTGTATCCATCCCTCTGTGTTATTCTATCTAAACTTGGGAACTTCCAAGGACTGCGGACGGTAGTCCAGAAGGTGAAACGTGCGAGCTAAAAACCCTAAAGGAGCGTGAAAGGTACAGCGATTTGCACGGAAATCTGGGCGAGGGGCATGATCAGTAAGAAAAAAGGGTCCGGTCTGAAGGGGGATCGCCACAACATGCATCAAGAGAAAGACGATACTAATCGAAAAAAGGGATCTAAAAAGATACACGGCCCGCCAGGAACCTGTCCGTCGATTGAGGCTTTGGCCTGAGTCAGGGGGGAGAGGCCGAAAAAGACAAAAGGGAGGGGCGCGGGTCGAATCGGACTCAGACTGAGGCGCTGGGAAATGAAAAGAGGGGGTACGGACGTGCATGGTAAGGTCGGCGTCCAGCGAAACGTGAAAAAAGGTCCCGCAGAAAGTCATTTGAAAATAGAGTTGGTGAGAGAACTAACCGCGCGGAGTCCCCTACGCGAGGGGAGCAAGCCAAGTGCCGGTCCTTCGTGATCCAGTTCTCCGGCGACATTCGGATGCGCCAAGTGTTGGAAGCAGAAACACTAGCAGGGGTCCATGGGCCCAAGGGGGGGAAACACCACAAGCGACGGACGGCGCCGCCACCGTCCAGGGAGGACAAAACCAGTTCGGCCCTGGGAAAGGAAACACCTGGACCACCGTCGGTGTCTGAAACCAAGGAAAGGACAAGACCCGCAGGCAAGGGAAGGGCTAGTCGCGGGTCAACAAGGCAAGATCCACGGTACAAATCGTCGACAGGCAGCACGCCGAAGCACGCAAGGGAGGATCTCCTCAACACAAAGGTAAGGCCAGGTTGCGTCGAAAAGTCAAATACTTGACGTGGCGTGGAAAAATTTGGCCTAGACGACGTCCAAACAAAGGCCAGGTTGGGACCCGCAAAAAAAAGGCAGTGCGGCGGAAAATCTGGCCGCAGAGAAAGGGGTCATTCCTTCTTCTGCTGACGGGGGGGAAAAACGCCGGCGCCTCGTCCCCGACCTGAAAAAAGACTTTGGGAAGCCGCCGCTGCTTTTCGAAAATTGCTGCGTCTTGAAAAAAAAAGGGGCCATTAAATCCGGAATCCCAACTAGAGGGGACCCTGAA
>Ga0179593_1424708_pt1 | contig 18490 bp, 23 predicted proteins | sample CZODoug2_1_08_16_FD_185931 | JGI IMG/M metagenome (GOLD analysis project Ga0179593, IMG submission 185931) | Vadose zone soil fungal communities from Angelo Coast Range Reserve, California, USA - CZODoug2_1_08_16fungal (PacBio error correction) | ecosystem: Environmental > Terrestrial > Soil >...
CGGAGTTTTTATTGCTTGGCGGGGAATTTTACGGAATCTCGTTGCTCTCACCTTTAAAAACGGGGTCATGAACCAGCAGGGAGGACTTTATTTAGCTTTTTTTCTTCGTCGGCAGATAAAAGGTGAGGGGAGGGGGGGGGTATAGTCAACAGATGAGGGGCGAAAGTCATCCCGCTTCGGCTTCGAAAAGAATGCCGGAAGATGAGATGCCGAATGTTAAGGGCGGGGGGGGGGACAGGGGGGAAGGAAGTCTATACGTGAACGAGAGGAAAAAAGGACCCAGCGAAGGCTGTGTGCACCAAACACGTCCGTGTAGCTTGATCGCGGACGAGGGGGATGGCGTCAATCGCTGACTAATAGGAGGAAGAACGAAGACGGGCGGGCCTGGCTGTGGTGGGTGGGGGTGGGGGCGTCCCCGGGAAAAGGAACGGCGTCGGAGATCGTCTGAGGGGGAAGAGCAGTTATACGCGAACGGGACGATCGGCAAACTCAGACATTCTTGGAAATTGTCGCGATCCATAAAGGAAATTCCTGGGGAGTCATATCCCCCACCTCACCACCCGAACCTGTTGGGGCCGGAAGCTAACTCTATGGGTAGTTCTTCCGTCCACAGTCCATAAATTGTCAAACTCAAATGCATCTCAGCGAATTAAAATAAAACAACGTCGGGCAAGCCATCCTCAAAAATTCCGGAGGCAGAAAAGACTTCATTCTGCAAATGCGAAGAAATTCAAGACAGCGACGGGTGCCCAATGTATCCATGATTTCCTGGGATGGGAAGACAGAATAAAGCGTTTGCACGGGGGAGAAGTTGTTCCATCTAGCATGCCCGATTACTTGAGAAATGGGGTGGACCGGTTAAGCGTCAAGCAAACTTCAAGAAAGACTAGATAGGCCAGGGGGGAGATTCTCTCGGCATCTCTAACTGAAGGCGACGTCGCATAACGGCGGGCGGGAGTCATTGACCAGAGAGGGATTGCACCCCCTACGGTGTCACTTGAGCCAGAGATAAAATCCTAAGGAACCCAGTCAGCGATCACAGCCCCGGCCAAACGGAATCCACGTCCTCCTCGACGGTCAGACGGGCTGCACACTAGGACGGGGGCTATATGGGAACACATAAAAATTATTCTGGTAGGGAAAAGGCGGATTCCGCCACTCACACACGGGAAGATGTTGGTTTCCGTACACCCCCCGGGGCGGAGCGTGGTGGGTGTCTTCGGCTGTCACCTCGTCTCTTGTTGGGGGGGAATAGGCACGAAATTGGGTGATTCGCAAATGATCGCAATACCCAAGGGGCAAAGAACAAGATATGAAAAAAAGCATCGGCGGATCGGGGACCCTTTTTCGAGATAAAAAACATCACTGCGAAAAAGCCCACAAGAAGCAGATTCTGGCATGCGAACAGGCCGGTACAGGTCAAACGCATTTTGGGGGGCATTGGGGTAGGGCCAGAGATATCGGCCGCGTAAAGGTGAGTACCGGGCGGCAGGGTGGTCAATGCGGACGAAATCGTAGTGCGTTCAGTTTCGTTTTTGAAAAATGCCATTAAATAGACATCTGCAGCCTCTCCCACCACTCACCCTTATCCTCCAAACGGGATGGATGTGAGACTGAAACGAGAACTTTTGCGACCCGGAAACGTGTCCATGAGGGGGAACAGTCGAAATCACCACGCGACTGCGGCCTGCCAAGAGCCATGGAAGAAGAAGGAGCGGGAGGGGAAAATAAGCGGCTCTAGGCTGCGCAACAGGCGGTCAACAACTCCGCAAGACTTCATCACCAGGTAAATAAAAAGAATGAACACGGGGCGGCAGCGCCGAACGAAAAAAACGCCAGACTACCACAAAAAGAGTGCCTCTCAGACCACAACAGTCGTGGGAGGCGGGTGGAACGTAGGGCGGTCCAGTCCTCATATTTCAACAAAACAAGGAAATCAAACACTCCACGGGGAGTAAAGTGAAACGAGTCAGAAAACCCGCAGAAGAGGGGGAAAAAGAGGGTGTTGTTTTCAGAACGTATGAGGGACTCAGTCTTGATCGCGCCGACGAACCAGAGGGTATAGTTGGGCGCGGCATAAACGAAAAATCGCTCCACTAACGCGTACCTCTTGTTTGAGAGCGAAATCCGCCGAAGCCAAATAACGTAGCGGCAGGCAAAAAAAAAGGACTTCGCGGGACAAATGGCGCCGCACTATCAAAGTTTTGCTTGTAGATGTTAAGGGGGCAAATAAGGAAGGGGAACAGGGAAGGCGAATCTTGAAAAGATACGGAGAGTAATGGGTGGCAGAGCGCGACTCCGACGTGACAAAGGGGAGGGAACGTGTGACGTCATGCTCTTGCCGGTTACCCCACGGAAGAACCAAACAGAAAGCAAAAAAACTAGAACGTCATATCGGGGGTTCGCCGTTGGCAGTGCAGAAATCCTCGGCGGGCACTGGCGACAATAATTGCACAGATCAAACTGGTTCAAGTCCGGCTCGGGGAAGAAGCGATTATACCCAAAAAGGGGTCCGTATCGCCCATTTTAGAGGTTGGAACGCGCTATCTTACCCTTCGATTGGTCGCGGGGCGCCCGATAGGGGCGTCTGACTGTTAAGAGGAGGGAACTATAGATGGCAGATTGCGACGCATGGTGTCATACTCGGGGCCACATTCAATCCGTGTAAGCCTTCATATCAACAAGTCATTGTCCATTGCGTCTATTTGTAAAGCCACTAGTCAGAGTTCACGTTAAAGACGGAGCCGTGTAATACAAGTTACATTAATATATCTCTAAGGAAACAAAACAAATTGAGATTGGAAAAGGGGATACTCTTCCTGGGTTTTTAGAGGATGTTGACAACTGGGTTAATCGGGTTTTAAACAAAAACCGAGGGCCCCGAAGAATTAATGTTGGTTAAGGCATCGCGAAGGAAAAGGAAAAGGGGGCCAGGAACACCGCGGAATCAGCCTTATCGTGATAAAGCCATACGCTAGCGGGCGGAAAAGGAGGGACCATCGAGGGGGGTTGTGCGACCTAAACGAATAAAATTTCAGGATGAAATGGACTGGGAACTAAGCAGATCATCCCTAGGTGAACCCGTATCTGTTAAAAATTATTTCTCGCTCACCATGACTGGAAAGACAAGGCACAAAGAGGGGAAACGTTGGGGGGGGTTGGTTGTCTGGACTCTGTTTGACCTGAAGGGTGTTCACAGAGGCAGCGCAAATGGTACGGATTCGGTAAGATTAATTTGCTATCAGAGGAACAACCAAAAGGGGGGGGGGGAAAAAAAAAATTTTATCAGAGCGTCCATTTCTAAGGAAAAAAAATCCCCGTATTACGCAGTCTTCTAGTAACATCTAAAACACCCGGGGAGACGTGCGGGGGCTACATGCTGGAGCATGAACGGTTTGAAGGGCCGAGTCCTCTACGCTTCTTCACCGTGGTGCCATAAAAACATCGAGGACTGGTCGTGGAGCTTGGTTCAAAAGAAGAAACCGCCTATCCCGCTTTACGCTGTTCTGTTACGCGGATCACGCCGAGAAAGGGCAGTTAGCAGGGCGAAAGAGGATCGAGTCTTCGGTGAAGTCTTTAGCGCATTGACCGGGATTTGGGAGAGGGGGAAGCGCTGAAAACGTCTGAATATCGACGCCTGACTCGTCGAAAAACGTGGGGGAGTTGACGCTGATCGAGTTGGGTTGTGTCGTCTTTTTGTAGTCGAGGGCAAAAAAGGATGCTTAACTATTGGGTCATAGATGAGGAAAGCTTGTGGAAAAAACTAAAAAACGTTTACGCGCTTGGTTCAAATCACCGAAAGCTGATGCATCGGAATGAGAGCAGCTGATTTTCATACTCGCGAAAGGCTCGTTGGGAGGGAAGGAAGTTAAGGGACGGGGCCATCGCAAAATTCTAAAGGGGAAATCAAATAAATGCCCAGCCCTGGTGAGGGGGAGATCGTATGTTATGATTCTGGTATCATCAGTTGGCAAAAATTAAAACTCCGCCAAGAACGATCTGATCGAAGGGGAAACTAGCATAAATCACTAAAATCCCGCTTCGGTGTACGGACTAGGTGCTCTTTAAAAACTATCGCCATGAAAAACGCCGTCCGTGGACGGAACCGGCCATGGCGCATCAGTGGTGGGAAGCCTGTCTCGGGCTGGACTCAGTGAGGAAAACTCGATAGATGGTCCGCAAAAAGAAATAACGCCGGAGGAAGAAATGATTATCTGTCTCTGGGTTGAAAAATGGGTAGTAGAGAAGAGGTTGAGGACACGCAGTGGGGGGGGGAATAGGAGGGGAAAAGGTCAGTCCGCGGTAAAATTTCTACGCACTCACTCAGATGTTGGTGACAGTACTCCAAAAGTCAGATCAGTTTAGCTGTCGGGGGGGGGATGCTTTCTCCTCGAATTGGCATAAAGACTAGATCAAATAGTGATCTGCATCCTTGTAGGAAGTTGGTGGGGTATAGCTGTTAGCTGGGAAACGGAAGGGCTTACTTTCGGGTGAGTTTCTTTTGGTTGATAGGATGCAGTAAGGGTTGGGGGGAGCGATTACGGATCGGGGGGCGGTCTTTTGGCACAAATTCTTTTTGGGAAATTCAACATAGATTTTAATAAATAGGGGAGAACGCTTGGATGGGGGCAGGGAAGGGTAGCGAAGTGGGGAGATTGCCAATTTGGAGAAATCGAAAAACTGTTCTTATGATTGGAGGTGACGACGTTTGGCTTTACTCTACACCGTTACTTCAACCCTTCGAATCTTTCCGAATGGGGAATAGAGGTATTGAAAATAAAGAGGGAGCTAAGACTTGAAGTGTCTTCGCTTGGGCAAGAAGGAACTTCTTTGGTTTGTCAACTAAATTCGGCAGGGAATTCAAGTTGCTAGGGTGTCGTTCATGTTTTCAGAAACCGTACTTGAATGTGGGGGGGAAGGGGCATAAAAGGGGTTCATTTACTGGTCCCTGGCGATCCTTTTATTGATCCCCCTCGTAGGACTGGGGGGCTCTGAAGAAGGGGCGGCGTGCACTGACGCGGCTGGTGATGTATAAAGCCGGTACGGGTGAAATAGGGAATTCCTTCCTCTTCTCAAGTAGCCAGGATGCCGGGGGACGCAGAGACGGGACCGTAAAGGTCAGGAACGCTATGCCTAGACGGGCTACTAGCTCCAACAACTGGAGGGTCAAGGTGTAAGGAAAAAGTTGATCCGAATACCAACTCTCAACATCACAGGAAAGGGGGGGGGGCTAAAAATCGAGATGGGCGTCGGCATTAAGGGCGAAAAAACTTGGATCTAACTCACGCAGTAAGAGTAGGGGCCGTATTCTGACCACTTCTTTACCCTCCCTAGGCCCATTAAAACTTGCCGACCAGCTGGTGCGTTTCAACGGGGTGGGGGGGGTGGTGGGGGGTGGGGGGGATGAGGGGGGGGGGGGGGGTTTGATTCTTTTGGTTTTTTTTGTGGGTGGGGGGGTGGGGTGGGGGTGGGAGGTGGGTGGGGGGGTGGGGTGCAAAAAAAAGGGTAACGTCAAAAAGCTTGGCGAACTGGGCAAAATCCTGTCGAAACTTTCGAAAGTTCATTTATCGCAGAGGTAATGATTGGGACGAATGTAGGGGGAGGAGCAGGACGGGCCCTACGTCTCAGAATGAACTATTTCCCTAAAGATGGCTTTTCACGCCGGAAGACATCGCTTTGCGCGAATATCCGAAATCGAAATTGCCGTATTGAAGGGGAAGGGGGACAGGTGGCAGGCACGCGTGACGCGTAATTCCACGGACCGGCACTGTGGCACGTCCACCATATTTGCCTCTCATTAGTCAACAACTGAGTAGGAAAATAGATATATGGCAAGGGCCTGCGGCAAAAAAAGGGGGTGAAAAAAGGGAAGGAAATGGAAGGGGGACGTCGCTGATCTCTGACTCTGGAAATCGCGGGGAACATCTCTGGAAATTTATTAGGAACGGGGGGAAGAAGGGGCGGCGAAACAAACAGTTTGCTGGCTCAACTATAGCGTTGTGCGAGAAGCGCGTCTCAAAACTGCTAAAAACGCGAGGGAAAGGCGGGAGGGAGGTCAAGTACTGGGCCCTGTTGAAAAGTCCCACGTTAGGGTTCCGGGGGAAGGAGCGACGACGTTACCTGCCCAAAAAACCCGCTGGCGGGGTAATTAGTCAAAGGGGGGAGGGAAAGGGTCCGTGCGTCGGGCTCCGGCTAGGTTGCGGCTCTTAGGAACTTGGGGATGCAGAAAAGAAAGAGCCTTTGTGTAATGTGAAGGGATGTGGGGGGGGGTGGGGTGGGGGGGGGGGGGGGAGGGAATGTGAACGTCTCTCAGGTGTCGTCTAGCAGTGGACACGATATCATGCAAAACTCCCTGACAGGGGGAACGGAGGGAAACGCAACTGCAATGGCTAGGTTTTCAGGGCTCGGGGGGATGGAGGTCTATATCCATGAGATTGCGGGGCGAAGTTCATATCAACCGCCGCGATCGGAAGAGACTGTGCTATGGGTATTTTAAGACCAACCATTAAAATATCACGGGGAGCACTAAGCAAAGGAAGCTGCACTTCGATCAGGGGCAGAAACAAATGGAGTTCACTGAAAAAAAAAAGGCAAAAAAACCGGAAGGTTCTGGGGGCAAATTAAAAAAGGCTGCATTGGGCGACAGGAAATCATCCGTACGGTGGTGCGCACGGGGCCAAGGGCGGGATGGGCAGGTGAAAAACTAAGAAAAGCTTGGGGACGTCGGGTATTTGTTTCAAAGTGCAAAGAGTCAATGCCCCGGCGGGACTTATGCCGGGGGTGAGCCGGTTCGCTGGTAATAAAATCTTATAAAAGTCAGTTGTCGTAGTCATGGGGGGGAGACTAACTTCTGCAAAATCTTGCGTCAGCCGAGGCAGTAATCATGGAAAGATGGGTGCAACTCGACGGGAACTTGGGGGAAAGCATCTTATCAAAAGTATCCGGAAGTGAAACATTCAGGGGGGGGAAGAGGGAACTGAGCCCTAGACAAGACATAAAATATCTCTACCCTGGGTCTCTCTAAAAGGGGCGACGTGCTTAATGAAAAAATCGCCAGAGAGGGGAGGATGGGGGAAGGGAATCACAAGGAAGGGAGCTGGATGGGCTGAGGCGGCATATGGAATCAAAAAAACCTTTCCTCCTCACAACTGATGGGACGATATTTGTGGTGTTTCCTTAAAAACAAAAACAATCCGGAGTGTCAGTCGTGTTCCCACGGTTCTTAATGGGGACGGCTGTCAAAAAGAAGGGGGAGGAGAAACTGCGCACTATTAGCTCTCGGTTCAAACATCGAGCAATATTGTCTCTCATCATTCATCTCTTGAGAGAGGGGTTTGCCAAGGCTATATTAAGAGAAAAGAATAACGGAGGGAATGACGGAGGCCGCGAATGTCCAGGGAATCATGAGGGAAAGCAACGGTCCTTGGAATGAAAAAAAAACCGAAACAGGGCCATGTTGGTTTGCATGTGGTTGGTGCGACCGATACCGGGAGGTACCTGGGAGAATTCCGGATTTAGGCTTTCTGTGAGTATCTAGGGACGCTCTGGGGGTTAGTTCGGCAGGAGTTTTTTATGACAAATGGTCACGCCAGGGGGCAGTGAACCCCATGATGTCTGGTCCGTCCCAAAGCAACGGGGAGATTTAATGGAAAACTTGTGGCTGGTTGCGATTCCGCAGAGGAATGGTCCATGTCATGTATCTAGAACCCCCTACTTCGCGAGGTGGCCCTATCGCAATGCCGAGCGAAAGGAGAAATCAAGCGGCTACATCGAGGGGGGCAGACCATAGGAGGAAAAAAAGGCAATCAAAACCGCCTTCTAGGTCGTCAGAACGGAAGGTCACTCCTAGCATGACGACAAAGGGACGGCCTAGCTAAAAGGCCCGAGCGCCCGCCAGGGCAGCCGTTAGGGTAACTTGTCTACAAGCAGCCTGCATGATAAAGCGTAAATCCGAAAAACATTTGAGGGGGCGCGATTGATCATTAATCCGGGGGGGGGGGGGGTAAAAGGCCTCTTGTAAAAGCTTCTTTCATCAGAGGGCTCCAAAGTACCAAATGTGTGATACCTGATGTCTTACATTATAAAATAAAAAAAACAGCACGATCAAGAGTGTTTCCAAAGTCACTGTTTTGCGAGCGCGTTGCTCAGAGAGGATCATGGGGGCCAAGGGCTCATCAGAGCGGTAATAGCTTGAAGAGCGGGATCAACCTGCAAGAGTCAGCGAACAAGAAGGTCTGCCTTTGCGGAGAGGGCCACCGCGGAAAGCCAGGGGGATCAAGGGGAGGAAAGGCGGGGGGCCGGAAACAAAAGCTGAAAAGGTCGCCGCACATTCTCCGTTTTCTGGTAAAGGTCGGGGAGATACGCCTGGAGGTTAGGGAACAGGGTGGCATCGAGCAGATGGGCAAAGAGTATGTTTCTATTATAGGGTACAATACAGCGATGAATCGAGGCGCCTCTCTGGGATGGCTAGGTGGGGAGCGAAAGACCAAGGTGAACTATCTCAGTGCGTCAGCCATACTCTTTAACTAGCGGGGAAACAGATAGAAAAAGATCGATCTTGCTTTGTACGTGGCGGGGGGCAAAGCATGCACGGGCGTGCAAAAATGACATTCAACCCCATATCAGGTTAAATTCTGAAAGGCGAGGCAAATGCGCGTCTCTGGAAAAACTGGGAAAACAAAAGGCAAAAGTACGGGGCGCGGAAAAAGTTTCAAAGAGGAAGGGTTCGGGTGAACACCCATTTTTCGCGTGAAGACCAATACATCTGCAGATCGGAAAAAATACGATCAGCAAAGGTTATCCCAAAACTTGGTTAGACGATGCAAAATAAACGGCACGCCGTGGCAGGAATTTCGAGGATACGCAAAACGAAGCATATTTTCTAGGTCGCTTCGGTGGAAGAACAAAAAAGGGCCAACACCCGGTATCGTGGATACATCACAAAACGAGGAAAGAAGGATCATCTCATACAATCAAAAAAAAACATTGTAAAAACTGGGGAATGGTATTAAAGAGAGGATGTATCTTCCTGGTTAAGTATTTATCCACGCGGCGGTATAGGGTGTCAAAACCGAAGGGAGTACATCACTATGCTTAAGGTGGCGTATAGGAATGCGCGAACTAAAGCATTCCCTGGTCGCCAATAGGGAACGCCTACTAGAGCACAAATCCTCTGATCGGGGGGAAGGGGAATTAATGCAATAAAAATGAACATTCCGGAGGAACCTGACAGACGCATGGGGTCGGAAAAAACTTCTGCGAAAATGTTCATCTAAGGGCATGGATGGTCAGGACCCACTGGGAGCATCGTCGACGAAATGGGAACGGCGGATAGTGTGAAAGTTATTTCTGGGATCTCGAACTTAAATTTATCTGGAATGCAATTCTGCAACAACTATTTGGAGAAGTGGGCGACTAGGGTGTCGTTCGCAGATTTCTGGTATGCTGTAATCGGTGGGAAAACATCGGGAAAAAAGCGCATGCGTCTACCATGCATGAGCAAGGGCTGGGGGGGATTTCATGAGTTTGGGCGGAAAAGTCAAAGTCGGCCAAATATATGCGAACGGCGTCAACTTCTTCAAGGCAGAATATGCCGCTGCAGGCGCATGGCGGCTAGGAAAATGGAATCTCTACAGCACCACAGGGGGGTTGGAGGAAACATTCGCAGGGGATCGGGTGGTCTTAGGACGTAGATCGGGGGGCTTCTAGGCGTGTTCATACGAATAAGAAGGTAAAAAAAGGGTTGTTAGTTGGAAAGGGGAGTGCTTGCTTTCTTCGGAGAGCTAGCCAGGGCATCGCTGTGCTGTCACGGCGCGATAAAAAAGACCTGGATTTCATCTTGGACATGAACGGGTCTGGAAAAGTCGCTATCGTGGGAGGTCTGAAATGGCGCGGGCAAGAGGGGGGGTTAGTAAAAAAAAAAAAAGGGAGTTTGGCTCGGTAGGTGGCGAGCTTGTCAATGCTGGTTAAGAAAAAAATAGAAGCCAGTCATCTAGTCGCGTCCACCTGTTTTAGGGATTGGGACGAGGAATCTCGTTTCTTATTTCGGGTGGTAGAGCGTTCGGGGGGGGCGTATGTCGGGCTCTTCTGTCGGGGGGGAGCCGGCGGCTTAAAGTTTTCAGTATGGGAACAGGCGTGAATTATCAAATTCCTGAAGATGTGTGAAGAGGTCTTGGGGGGCGACAGAACTACATGGCGCGGGGGGGGGCTGATGGAGTCTAGGCAAGCGTAAATTCTGTTCCCATTTGAAAGGGATAAAGGGAGTGTCGGAAGGAGAGGTTGTGAAAAGGCGAAAGTTCGCCTGTATACGCTCGGTTCGCAAAAAGGCGAGGCCAGTCTAAAGATAAAGGCCATCTTCGCAGTGACGGGTGGGGAGGAAGGGGGATAATGCTTAGGAAAGAGCGAAAGTGGGAAAACATGAAAATCAAAGGCGCAGCGGAACATTCTATTTCAGAAGCGCTGGAAAACGAAAAGAAAGCCTTCACGGCCCGGTTGCGGAATATAGGTGTCGCCGATCTAAAATGCAAAATTGGAAACGTTTTACGAACTCTGAATGAAAGAGATATGCCGGGGCATAGAGGGGAGGCCCTGGGGGGGTATCTTGTGCACGCTAAATAGAAGGGGAAAGGAAGAGCGGAAGATTCTGAAAGTCGAGGGGGGGGGGGGGGGAAACTTGGGGTGATAGATTCTTCTTTCATTTCGTGCTCTCGTGGCCTCTTCGTTCCTTTGATGAATAATTCCACTCGCCTACGCGGAGGTTTGGTTGTGCTTTCCTTAAACAAAATAGAACAGGTGTAGGGCGGGGAGGGGGAGTGTGCCCTGCGGGAGGCATTGATCCAGCGATTTCCTTTGATGCGGGAAAAGATAAGACGTCATAGGGGAATCGTTCCGTCAAGGGAGAAGGCGGTGGTTTGGGCTGTGTTGGGAAGTGGCGAGGACTGATGGGGGTCCGAATCTTGGTATGCGTGCGCAGTTGAAAGTCGGGGGGGATGCATTGACATCTAGGGGGAGCCGAAACCGCCGGATGGTCAAAAGGGGCTGGCGAAGTTATTCCAAGTGAGTAAAAGGGGAGGAGAGAGGGTTCTGGGTTGTTTCGGTGAGAAACTCGGCTAAAAACAAAAGCCGAGCGTCGAGGGAGTGAAGGAATGAAAAGGGATAAACTTCGCAACGCGTGCTGGCTCTCAGGCACGCAGGGAGGGGGCTGGGGTGGGCCAGCTTGCTACTGCTGCGGGAATGGCTACGCATGGTCTAGGGCGGGGGGGGGGTCGTGAAGGGGGAAGAAGGGGTGGAAGATTGTCTGCAGGGGTAACGAGGTTTGGTCTGGAATGTAGGCTGCGGGCCTTGGGTCCTCCAGTGAGGGAGGGTGGGGGAGGGCCCAAAATTGTCGCCGTGGCAGCGCGTCACAACCAGGGGGGGGGTTGTGAGTGGAAGCAGTCCGGAATCTTTATCAGAGCAGACGCCGGGGGGGAGGCCCGTAGCAGGATATGGCGCGTTGGAGGCAGATAGTACCTGGTTGAAAAAGTCCTCTAATTCGAGGGAAACCAGGTCAGGTCTATCAATGCTCCATCGCGTGGGGAAATTTACAAAGGGTTATACGAATACAACCAGCACAGACATTTTCTTTCATGCTTGTGGGTTAAAAAAAAGGAGGCGACTCGGTTCTGCCATAATAATTGACTGAGGTCTGGGGGGGACTCCATCGAAGAGAGAAGAGAACAGCTCAAAAACGGGGTACAGTTCGCGCTAGACGAATTACTTGGGCGGAATCTTTGAGGGGGGGAGTCTCGAGGGGGGGACGTCGATTGGGGACTGCTACCTTTCCTATTACAAGGCGGGAAACGTTGGATCGTTCTCGGATGCGCCAGGGCAGGAGTCTTCGGGAATATAAGCAGGGGGAGCGTACTATGCCCTGTTCGAGGGAACAGAAACTTTTTCTTCGCACGAACCCACCAGAAATAAAAGGGGGTGGAAATAGACTCTGGTGTTCGTTTACAGGTTTGCGGGAGGATCAAGGGCAGAAAAAAGCATGGCAAAGGGAAAAAAAAAAAAAAAAAAAAAAAAAAAAAAAAAAAAAAAAAAAAAAAAAGAAAAAAATCTCGGGTGCCAAACTATGTGGGGGGGGGGGGGGGGGGGGGGGGGGGGGGGGGGGGGGGGGGGGGGGGGGGGGGGGGGGGGGGGGGGGTTTGTGGGGGGGGGGGGGGGGGGGGGGGGGGGGGGGGGGGGGGGGGGGGGGGGGGGGGGGGGCTATGGGGGTGGGGGGGGGGGGGGGGGGGGTGGTTTTGAGGTTTTGTTGGGTGGGGTGGGGGTGGGGTGGGGGGGGGGGGGGGGGGGAAGATTTAAAGAAAACAACAACCATGAAATATTCCCCAGAGAAATTCGGGGCCTGGACAAATTTGCAGGGGGGGCATAATTACTGCAACTTGATGCCGAGAAAAACCTGGAAAATCGGAAAAGGGCACGAAGACAACGCTGGTCGTATTGGGAGACGGGTGGGATTCTGGATAATGCCATGGGTCGGTCTGCGCAAACAGTATGGAGCTGGGGAGAAAGGAAAAACTGCCCCCCCCTATGCGCAATATGCCGCGCGTGTCGCTGCGGACGGGGATCTTTTTCGCCTTAATGGGAGGGGAAGCAGCTCGACGCTTAAGACTATAAACTGCGCCATTCCTCTTTCAATTGCGGGACAGCGGTAAGCGCCTCCGTGGGCTGGTCCACGGGCTAGTAGGGTGCGGTCCAGTCGAGGACTGAAAAAAGGAGGGATGTGGCCTAAGACTGCTCATTTTTGTCTGCCAAGGCCATGTTGTTGGGGGCGGCCAACCCGGGGGGGGTAAAAGGCTCTGCGGAGATATGCCGCGGGGGGAAAACGCGAAAGTTAGTCTGGAAAGTATCCGGGACCTATGGAAACTTAATCCTGGGGGAAGATTGGCAGAGGGGGTGCACGAGTTGCGCGATGCGGTCAAAGAGCCGGGTAGATAAAACATATCCCGGGCGCGAATCGTACTGTTCGTTACGCTGATCTTGCATGGGGTTTCTGGCCCAAACAGTCTCTATAAAGGGTGCGACACAAGGGGAACTTCCTAAGGACAGTACACGACGGAACCCCGTGGGCAACAATAGCCAGGCCAGGAGGCGTACAAGGGGGTAGGATGGCAAAAATGAAGGCGCAAAATATGCGGAATTCCCGGAGACGCGACTGGTAAAAAACGCCCAGAAGTGTCGGTTGCTTAAAGGCCGAAGCAGAGAGTGCTCAGGGGAAAGCGTTGTTACATATAGATCATTCCATCTCGGCTGGGGGTAGTACCGGTCGGCCGTAGAAGAAAAAACGAGTCAAATCAAGAAAATGTCCCGTTTCGGATGCCTGACTCTAAAATTAAGACGAAGGTGCGCCGGATCAAATGCGGCGGCGTAATTACATATTTGAAGGGGAAAACAATGACTGTGGTTAACTTTGAACTTTCATTACCAAAAGATCAGAGCAAGGGAATCCTAACGCATTCATCGTAATACCGCCCGGCCAGAAGCGAAAGCAACGAGGCGGCGCTGCAGGTATTCCTTCGGTCTTTCGGTGAAAAGGGGGGGGGGGGGGTCATAAAAATACTTATTAATATGAAAATAAGGTGGGGCTAAAGGAACCTGGATTCGGGGGGGGGAGTGGAAACCTGTCGGGGAGGGAAAAGGGCATGCAGCGCTTCCTCAAGTATGTCCGGGGATAGTGTTTCAAACTTGTTAAACAAAAGCCGGCGTGGCTCTTTTCTCTGGGAATACCGAGGACGAATTGGGGGGCACAGTTGGGGTTCGACTGGAGTGGGGCGAACTGAGCAAGAAGACCCAGTTCAAAAGGCGGGAAAGGAGATGATATTTTCCTATCTTGACTTGATGCTGTTGTCGGGCTATTGCTAAGGACATCAATCATGGAGGAAAGAGCGCGACCTTCTTATAATCCTAAAAACATGATCTGATGCAATAATGGCCAGCAATGAGAACGGTAGTTTTGTCAGGGTTCTATTCGGTTCCCGAGCTAGTAATAGAGGGACCGAGGGGGGTAGGGGGAATCTTGGCCGGCGTGCTGTTAGGAAAGTGGGGGCGAAAAAAATATGTAACGTCTAGGATGGACAGGAGCTGCAGGGGTCGCAGCCTAACGCGCCAGAACTTTGCCTCTTCGCGCTCGCAGCGGTATATGGATATTGAAAGAACTTGCGATGAGTTTTTCTAAAAAAAACGCACGCTGTCCGCCTAGTCCATCACTTTCAGACAAAAAAAAAAAAGGAAAATCGTCGAAATTGTACGGGTATGCCGCTATCACAAGGGGGGGGCCGAAATAGCCATCAGCGGCTTTAGTTGTCGTGCGACATGGCACAATCCAGGGGAACTGGCGTTCATCACGCACGGGGGTCAAGAAGTCACTTCAGACCAACTGGGGTGAGAAGAGGGGAAACGGACAACGCGACTTTAGCAAACACCAGGGCGGGGGGGTTGCCTTCTCGAGACAACGGGGCCTCGATCGATCTGAAATAAAAAAAGCTTAGGGAGGGAAAGAAAGGGGGGGGGGGGGGGGGTGGAAGGAGGTAGGCTTCCTAGCGAGTTTACCGATTACATGGAAAAAATATCATCGAGACTCTCCTAACGCGAAAGGGGTAAGGAGGGACAGAACAGAAGCCCTGAGAGCCTCGATCCGCTTTTTGGAGTTGGGGGGACGGATATGACCTGGCTCGGATCGGCGCATACAAAGCACAGCGGGGAAAGGGGGGGATAGGACTGGTGCATCCGACATCGAGCCACGAGCAGAAGTGCCTTTCTAGTTCTCCTCGCTAAAGTAACGGCTTCGGGAGGCAACTGCGCTGAGGCTCTGTCAACCCGGTCTGCGGAGAAGGTTTCGAGGAAGCGGGCCGCGGTGGGCTTGTGTGTGTCATCGGGACCTCAAAGGTGCGATATTGGACGGGTGTTGCGAATCCTCCGGGATTGGAAGAAAAAGGACTCGGGATATCATTGGTGAGTAGCGTCCCTGAGTAAAGGATCAGCCACCGGGGCTCAGTGTGCCTCTGGGGACGGCTGGAGTGTAAAACTTGCACTCTCGCTCACCTACTCTTGGCGCAACAATACGCTAAGCTAAAGCGTTCGTACTGTTGGAGGTCAAAGGGGGACGTAATAGAATCAGCTCGGGCGTGACTTAGTAAAATCCATTAAAATATCAGGTGTCCGCATTCGGCGCGTATGAAAGCCTTCGGGCTTAGAAAAGCAGCCAAAATACGCAGGAAAAATTTTCGGTAAGGGAGTGGGGGGAGGACACCAAGGGGAGGGGGTAAAAGCGGGTACAAAAAAAGGAATATCTTCTGGGAGATTCAGGAACAGCAGGTGTAAAGAGACTCGCTTAAGGGTAGTCATGGTTCACGGGCTGCTGCGGGGGGTAGGGGAGGAACATTAAATAGCGCAAACATTTTAGCCCTTTCTCTGTTCTTTTGGAAACCCTCGACACTCTTGGCACAGGATCTGAGGTGAGAAAAAAAAAGCATGAGGAATCAATACCTCACATCCAAGAGGTGATGGAAAGGGAGGGGTTTCTTCCTTGTGAAAGATGTATAAAGGCGCGGGGGGGGGAAGGGGTGGGGAACGGCGGGACGGCGAAATGCCGACTATGCAAAAGGAAAATGTGCGTACGTACTGCTACCCTGTAGGAATGAGTGCACAAAAAAACAACACCCCGCACCTGGCCGTTGCTAACTAAAAAGTAAGGGGGGAAAAATTGGCTGTCACAAGGACCCTGGGAATGAGTGATGAAACCGTGCTGATTAGGTGAAGAAAGACACCTCACTATTCGGGGACTTCATACCGGAGAATCAGTCATTGTGGCGTGCGAAACGGAGAAAAAGAAAATTGTTTCGGTCTCTTCATCTGGGCTTGGTAAAGAAGCGAAAGGAGAGAGTGTTCTGGAGAAAATGGGACCAATGATGTGGGAGTCACCGTCACAGACCTTAGTGGATGGTTAAAGACACGCGCACTTACCACAACAAAAGAAAAAAAAAAAAAAAACAACTGATGAGGCTTGGCGGATGGGTTGCGGGCTTTCAGGAGGGGGGCTGCTGAAGCGGGTGTAAAAATAGGGCCGCGAATCAGGGAACTGGTCTCAGCTTGAGAAACACGAGTTGGCGGGTCAGGATTTAGGGTTTATAATGGCAAAACCACGGGAGAGGGCGTGCATTGCAATTCGAGATGACTGCTTCTCAGAAGCATGTAAGGTATATCATTTTACCAACAGGTCAAATATCCAAGAATGCTGGGAGGCGTGCCTGCACGCAGCAAGGTGGTGGAGGGTCCATGATAACGGCTAGCTTCCTCTGACTTGGGCTTTCGAGGTCAAAAAAAGGCCCCTGTTTTCAGTGGAGGGAGATGGTGGTTCAGAATCTGAACCGTGGGCGAGGAAGATTTGGAAGGGGGAGGGGGGAGGTCACAAAATGCCGCCAACAGGGGGAAGCAGCAATGCTTTCGCCAACGGCTGTCTTATTTCTTAGGGGGTCGTTCAAGGGTCGGCGTCATCGGTATAATGGGGGGTGGGTCGTGTATTTGGCAGAGATGGTAGTTGGCCTATGAGAATCTCTATCGATGTCACCCACAAAAAAAATGCAGAGCACGGAATTGTTTTAACGCCTGGTCGAGATTTGGCGATGTCGTTTGGGATCGGATTTGGGAATTCTGGCCCGAGATTGGCACACAGGTGGCGAGTGATGGTTGTTCAAACAAGGACAACCAAAACCACACCCCCCATAGGTGCAGGGAGCAAACGGGACGATTTTATGCAGCTGTCGGCCGAATCGAGGGGGAGGGGGGATTGTCGTCTGTGGGTGAGGGAAAGTGTATGTTGAGTCTGTTCGCCTCGCGTGCAGTCCGTCGTAATTTCATATGGCTCGGAGCACGGAATCACGCGGATTCGTAAAGAAAAACTATCGCAGTCATTAACTAATCATTTCTCGCCGTTGCGGTGAGAAGGGGGGGGGGGGGGGGATGTAGGGCGAGGAGACGGGGGGGCTATTAAACCACCTAAATAAAATATGAAGCAGGTAGGGGCAAAGCTCTTCTAGCAGATCCGGCAATCGTCGCGAGGAACGCGGACAGATTGAGGGAGAAGAAAACCATAACAGAAGCGACCTCACGCGCCTAGTGCATTGGGCATTTCAAAGTATCTCTGGTTCTTGCCTTTGGGCCGGGGGGGGGGGGGGGGGGGGGGGGGGGGGGGGGGGGGGGGGTGTGTGGGTTTGGGAAACTCTGATTACTGAATTGATGATTAGATTCAAAAACTGTTAGATCCGTTCCTTATTTCGGGAAGATCTTAGGGAGGCGGGTGGAACAGGTTTGGGAGTTAGTCTCAGTGCCTTGAAAAGTCCGGGGGAAATTCCAATTCGTGAACCTTTGAAGATAAACGATAAGAAAAAACGCCGGGGTTGGGGGTGAAGAATTCTACTACTATAAAGCATCAGGTGTCGGTTGCTGGAGATTGCTGGAACGCATGAGTTAGCGAGGAATGAAAGGTGAAATGCGTGGGTCCAGGGGGGGAAGCTGTGGGTTATGACTCCTTCTTGCTGGAGAAAGGAGGAGGGGAAATTTGGCGGTAGGGTGCTGGAGGATTGCCTGGAGGTGGCAAATAGGATCGTTTGGAGTGCGTGGCATCGAATGCAGTTTGAGTCGGGGTGGGCAAGTCACACGAGAGGTAATTTTGGTGTGCGCGACTAGGGCTGCGCAAGTTAAGGGAGTTCAGAGCCAGGGCGGGGATAAAGAAAGGGGAGGGGCGAGAATTCTGATTTGACGACTTTCGTTAACGCAGACTCGTTCTCCGTACCACACCCGGAGTCAACGGGGATAGTCTAAAAGGCCTAGAGAGCGCAAGGGGACGGGGCTTGCATGGGGGATTCAAAAGGGAGAACGCTGGGAGTGGCACTGCTACGTTCTCGTAGAATCCGGGGGCACAGGGTAGGAAGTGGTGGAACTGACGGTTGCTGCTTGCTAGGTGCTACAAAAAACGGGGGTGGGTGTGAAATTGAAATGTGTCTGGAACTGCGGTGAGGGGGTCGGCCATGATGGACTTGTTGGTCGCGGAAAATAACACAGTCGGGTTGCGGGCTAGGTGGGTGATGATGAAATCAGCTCGAACAGGGGGGGGGTTTGGGAGGAATGCAGAAACCGGCAGAGGGGTGCCCATCTCATGGAACCGGGGGGGCAGGCAGATCGGTATGCCTCTAGGTCTGGGAATGAAGGGGGAAAAAAGGGTAACATGGCCGGATACGATCCCGGGTCATCTTTTCACGGTGGGCAGCACAGCCAATAACACACAGACGGACCATTTGGCCTTAAAAGAGTCTCCGTCATATAGAAATTTGCATCTTAATAAAGAAGGGAGAAAAGGATCCAGAGAACTTCTTGACTGGGAAACCCAGTGGACTTGCCGGCTCAGGGGGGTTCTTTGTTACATGCTGTAATTCGACTTAACTTCCTTACTCTCAGG
>Ga0179593_1488920_pt1 | contig 18488 bp, 19 predicted proteins | sample CZODoug2_1_08_16_FD_185931 | JGI IMG/M metagenome (GOLD analysis project Ga0179593, IMG submission 185931) | Vadose zone soil fungal communities from Angelo Coast Range Reserve, California, USA - CZODoug2_1_08_16fungal (PacBio error correction) | ecosystem: Environmental > Terrestrial > Soil >...
GGGGGGGCTAGTGTGGATGAAGGAGACACTGAGGCCCATTGTGCAACGGGACTAGAGGGCCGGCATTGCCGCAAAAGCTGGAAGTGGAGGAAGAAGTCTTCTAACGGGGGACAAGCAAGAAACACTAACTCACGGATGAGCAGTAACAACGGGAAACACTCTCACCCTAATGAAGTACAGAGCACCGAAAGCTGAAGACAGCACCAAAGGGCGAATGACAGCGAAGACTTGGATCTGAAAAAATCTTTGAGGGAGGTGTTTGTGTCCCGCCGCTCATGAAAAAAAAGAAATCGCTCAGTTCAAAGGGTGGCCGCGAACGAAGAGGAGCGGAAAATACCTTTTCACCGAAAATTGAAAGAAATTTCAACCCGCAGCAAATGCCGCCACGCCGAACGCGGCGGGCAGAGGGAAGAAAAACACCGCCTCGGAAGATCACAGGACCTCCAACGCAGTCCACATCGAGCTAAGAAGGCATCCCGCCCAAGGGGCCCACCGGGAACGAGGGCGGGTAGAAACGCCGGAAAAAGAGGGTGGGAGGTATCGGGACTCCGCGATACATCCAGGAAGGGAAGAAGGAGGCGTATGTCAAGCGTGTCGTAAAAGCAACACGGCGGCGATACACCAAAACGGCGACGAGGAAAGCACAGGAGAAATCAAGAAGAGCACAAACCGGCCCCGCCTACAGGAAAACAGAATGAAGATCTCTACGTCGACCCCGTGCAGGTGTCGTAGACGTAAAAACAGTGACGAAAAAAGAAAAGGGCCACTCTCAAGAAAAAAAGTGCCGAATAGTAACTGTCCTGCCCATACCGGAAATTCGCCAGGAAGCCAGACGCGTGGTAAGAAATCAGCGGAATCGGAGGTATGAAGGGCGATTCTGCACGCGTGGGGCGGTTGCATAAGGGGGCAAGCGAACCGGATGCTCCGAAAAGACAGGATCAGAAAAAGATCAGGGCAACCCGAACCACCGCAGAAAATGTGTCCCGGCCGAAGCATGCGCCGATCGCGCCACCGAAGAGAAGCCGCAAACAGAAGAAACTGGTGGCGGCGGGGAACCCAAAACCCTGGTGCTTTTTACAAGGGAAGGGAGGGGCGTCGGCGCCAGACGAGCCGGATCGGACTATCAGGGAAGGCCGTGACCGTCCAAAGTGAACGAGAAGGGACGAAGCCGAGGTAAGACAACAAGGTGCAGAAGATAATGTTCGTTCTCCCAGATCACTAAAACAAAAACCCGACCTATCATAGCAAGGTGACAACGTAAAAACGCCGGCTTGAGAGGCCATTGAGCGCCGGAGCCACTAAAAGGGGGAAACCAAAAAGGAAAAAAAACGCGGTATCAGGGAAATCCCCGACGGGGCTTGCTGATGAATCGCCATCGTAAACAGCGAAGCAGGGGTACCAGCATGAAACGAGAAAAGGGCCAGAAGAAGACCAAAATTGCGGCTCGCCTGGAATGAAGCTGAAGAACCAGCCTGAGGATGCGGCGAAGGCCCTAGACAAGGCGCGCACAAGCTGGAAAAAACGGAGAGGGCGAAAGAAAGAAGCGGGGTGAGAGGGAGGTTAAGATTCTGATCGTAGGTCCGCCGCGAAGGCTGATAGTTGAAACACGAAAACGCGCAGGAGAGAGTCAAAGGCGTTTTGGTCAAAAGAAAGGGACTGAAGAAGAAAAGGAGAGACGTCTCGTCGACTCCGGAGAGTGGTCGGAAGGAGGTCAGCCGCGGGAGCCTGAAACGCGCCGGTGGAACGCCGCGGGCGGGGTGAACAAAAAAACATCGTCAAACCGAAAAAAGAGGAGGGGGCGCACTAAAAAACCACAATTATTGGAAAATACACGCGCTGGAGCTTTGGCCTGGTTGTTCTACGCCCGCCACGATTGTGCCAAGCGCGGACCAAAGAAAGAAAAAGGAAACCGACGATGGAACGCCGAACCTTCTAGACCGCCGCGGGGTTCCATTACGAAGAAGCAAGAGGGAGAACGAGACAGAAAGTGACCGGGATAACAGGAAGGAACTAATCCACATCAGTGGTTAATCGTACCAAAGTATTAAAGCGACGACTTCCAATGACTCGAGCAAATAGAAGAGAGATAAAGGTTATAATAAGAAAAGAAAAAATAAAAAAGGGGAGAAAAAACTTGGGAAGCTTTTCATATCAGAACGCTGGTCTATTGGGGAGTAAGAAGCAAGAAATGGAGTAAGAGTGGGGGGCAGTAGGGAGAGGAATACACCTCTTCTACAAGTGATCGCTGGTCGATTTCCTCGACAGACATCCTGGTGTCTGAGAGGGGACAAGAGGGTTGAACCTCGAAGGCGGCCTCACGGTTGGAGAACACAAAATGCCATGTACTAAACGAATTGGGGAAAAAAAGTCGGCTTTGGTTCAGAAACAAAAAGGAATGGCGGAACGGGAACGCGCTGGGGGGAGTTGAAAAAACCATCAAAGAGAGGGGGGGAGGGAAACATCAGAAGCCTGAAAGCACGCGCTTTCGCATCGGGCGCGCCTCGTCACGCCTCCAGACTCAAACAGGACGAAAAGGGGGATCAGACCAAGGGAAGGGCTCGGTATTAGGAACCAAAGACGGCAAAAAAATCGGAGTTCAAAACCCGCAGGCGCCGCGCCAAATGGGTGGAGAGGAAAGTGCGGCGGGAGGCTCTTTCTGACCGCTCGAGGGGGAACGGACCGGCCCATGAAGAACATGCGGCTCATGTGTGGTGGCGGCATTGTTTCAGTCGGAAAGAGGGAGAGGCGGTCGGTTGAGGAAAATGGGCCCAGAGGGAAAGGCCCGCACTCTCGCGGGGGACTCGCCCGCATGGCCTCGTCAGCAAAAAGGGAGAGGAATTGGGGAAATGAAACGCAACGAGGACAGTGGCGCGAAGGGATTTTCTTTCTCTTCATCTCGCGGGGTCGGATTCTTCATAAGAATGGTCTTAAAAGGCTGCGCGTTCCTCACGACCTCGGCCTCGGCGGGAAGAGCGGAAGGGCAGGCGGCTAGGGAAACGGGCTCGGAGAAGGAGAGAAAGGGAGTAGCGGCAGTGTATTTCGGGTCGCCCCGGTTTCAGCGGTGCGTGGGCAGCAAAAGACAAAGCCGCCATCCGTGACAGCAGAGGGTTAGCCAGAAGATGGAGAGGGGCGCCAATGCCAAGCTCTGTCCGCAGGGGTTCTACCAGCCTGTGGCCAAGTATAAGGCGTCTCTCTGTCGCGCCGGATGGACGATGTGACGGGGGTGGGAGGAGGCCTGGGAAAAAATGTCGAAAAGCGTTTACAAGATCCTCGCGTCAAAATGTGCGTCGCTTCGTTTCATTCGCCGCGGGATGACGGAGGGAAGGGAAAACAGTGACACATATCAACCAGAGAAACTGAGCGAGTGCGCATAGCGGCGACAACTGCAACAAGCTAGAGGAGGATCGAGAGGAACGAGGAGAAAACAAGAAGGCGGTGAGAGAGGATGGCTCTCGCGGTCACCGTAAAAACGGGGTGTACGTGAGTCGTTCTTAGGGGCATTAGGGGAGAGCTACTGTTGGCAGGGGGAGGGCGGACATAGGGGGGTTCGCCCGGCCGGGGCGGGGCATGCTGGAAAAGAGAGGGGATAAGGACGGATGGTTGCCGCATGGTAAGGGCTCCATAGGGGATACACAATCGAGCACGGCGAATTCCAACAGAAACGGAGGGAGGGGGATTAAAAGAGAAGGAGAAGATGAAGAAGATGCTTGGAAGGGCAGGAGCACGTCTACGAAGGACATCCGGCGGCTGACATAAGGAGGGCCCTGCCGCTAGTCGAGAAAAGAGTTGTTTTCCGAATAGTCAGAGATTTAGCCAGGCCCAGAAAAACGAGAAAAAAGAAAATCACACGGGAACGTGAACAAGATCGACCGGGAAGACCGTGCTCATCTCCATACGGCGAGCCTCAATTCGAGGGGTGTGGGGTGAAGGGGAAACAGAAGGTCCAGGCCCGCTCAGGTTCCAACTGGAAAAGACGGAAAGTTCAATTGAACGGCCGTCATGCCCCCCCAGGGAGAGGAAAAGCCAGCGCGCTCTGCGGAAAGACCCCAGGAAAACTTCCAGCCCATTCTGTCCAGCAGTGACTGCCGCACCGCACGTCAAAAGACAAAGAAGCCGAGAAGGGAAAGCGACGCCTTCCTTGCTAGGAAAGGGAGGAAGGGTGAAACTAATTTGGCGCGATTCTTTCAGCCAAAAAAGCCAGCGGAAAAGATCGTAACCAATGGGAGGGGGGAGGGGAAGCAGGGCAAACCGGAAAAAAGAAGTACAAAAAAGGGGAGAAGGAACAGAAGCGGTCTCCTCCTTCACGTTCCACGAGCCGGAAATTCGATAAGAAAAAGCGCAACCGAGGCGCAGAGGTGTAAAAAAAAACCGTCGAACTACCGGGGGGGGGAGGGGGCATCATAGCCCCCTAGCATAATGAGGGGAGAACGGTCCGCCCAAAGAAGATGCGCCAAGGAGACAGAAGGGAAGCTGCGTGACAAATATGCATGCTGAACGCTGCATGAGTTGACTTCCACCTGGGCGGTCGGGGTTACGAGTTCCAGGCGAAAGATGAAGTAAGCCGAAGACGGCACCAAAAGGGAGGGGAAGGACAAAACGCCAAATTTTTTATACCGTGGAGACAAGGCCTCCGAAGCAACCGACACAAAGCAACAATCATCACCAAGGGTGGAAGAGAGGATTTTTAATTTGACGATGGAGTTCGGAAAAAGAACCAGCCAAAAACGAGAAAGGGCAAAAAAGGGACGTCAATACTCGGGCAGTCCTGGGGCGGAGACCGATGGCGCAGAAAGAACAGGGAGAAGGGGTGGCACACGACGCTCGGAGAAAATACACAAAGAAGACATCAGGGTCCCTTCGCTTACCGGAACACAGCGCGGCCTTGAGAGACATCCTAGTATCGAAAACGGGAGAAAAAGTAAAAAAAACATTAAGGGGGAGTCGAAAAAAGAGAGCAGGTGAAGACCACTATTTTTAGAGCCGGCTGGCGGGGAAGAAAAAAAGCCCGTAACAACGAAGGCAAGCGGCCTCAATAAGGAAGAAATCACCTAGCAAATCTTCTCGGAACAACTTTCCGGCGAAAGAGCAGCCTAGCAGACCTGGAATAACGGGGGGAGGAGGGAGGAAAAGGAACTGTTCGATGCGGAGAGGCTTTCTTCAATACCCCAACATACCTTCGATAGGGTGGGGAGTCATCACGCGGCTGATACGTCGCCTATGGACGAAAGGTGAGAGGGTTGGAAGACGAAAGAGAGCAGGACGCGCCGGTTAATGGGGTCATAAATTCGCAGGTCCGTCGAAAAAGAGAGGAGGCAAGTGGAAAACACGGGGGGAAGCCGGGGGGGTGAATCAGGTCGAAAGAGGATCGCCTCCGCCGGGTGAGCCGCGCGGCACATCAGCGCCGTCAAAGCAGCGGAAAAGGCCACAAAAAGCGGGGAGGGAAAGAGAGAAAAAAAACAACAAAACGGAGAGGAAAGAGAGATAGGCCAGAGAGGGTGGCGGGCGTGACGCCGCGCAAATCCGATGGTGCGGCCGCGCGGGGGGGAAGGCAAAGAGGAAAGACGGCCGAATGAACCAAGTCGCACCAAAAAGAACGGAGGGGGAGGGTGGGGAAAGTTCGTAAATGAGTAGACGCGCATCATAGACCGACCGGAAAAAGAGGCCAACTGGTGGACATTGCCAAAAAACGAAGAGAATAAGTACGCAAAAGAGACCTCAGCCTCAGACTAAGCTGTGCAGTTCGAAAAGCCGCGCTAAACTCCGGGTAGAACGAAGGACGGGAACTTTGAAGCCAGTGAAATAGAGTGGGAATTGCAGTCCAGCCGTGAAACGACACGAGACCAAATTGGGAGGAATGATGATGGCTTTTCTCAGGAAAAAGGGGAAAGGGAAAAAGCGAGCGGTCGATGTAGAAGCCAGAAGGAAGGGCGGAGGTTGCCGTGGAGGGGCATTCTCATCGCTGTTCCTCAAGCGAACCAAGAATAAAAGGGGGCGGCCTCCCAGAGAAAAAAAGACTGCTCGTGAAAATACGGGCATGGTTCGGACTGGATGATAAGGAGGAGGGTGGGGCGCCGCGTCGGAAAAAAAATAAATCGAGATACGGGCTGTTAGGGCGCGCCGGGGCCGGCTCAAACGGCACCGAAAAAGACTCTTAGAAAAACATTCTGGGCGCGGGTCTTGGCTGCAAACGCCGAACGCCACGCCAGACCTCGTGCAAAAGAAAGCCAGAAAGCAACCATCAAGGGGTCTGGTACGTGACCAAAAAAAAGCCTCGGTCACCCCTGGCTGGCGCGGTGTTTGTAAGCTAGGCAAGGGGGCAGGCAATGGAGATCCTGCGCTGCGCTAAAAGAATCGGTTCGCTGCTGGAGGGGGCCCTTCCAAAGCGCAACTAGGCATGTCTCGCTCGGAACCGCGCGAAACCAAAAAAAAGAGGGGGAGCCGGACCAGCCCAAAAAAAAAAAAAAACCCGATGGCGGAAGACGCTGTTCTAGGCGGACAGTTAAACGTCTCTTGCTTCTTCTTAAGAAAACTCGACGATTCCTGGGCGCACCGTTTAACGACCTGAGTCGTGTCGTAAGGCGTCAAGCAGGAGTCTAGTGCTGGGAAGGGAGGGAGGGGAGACGGGCCTTGGCGCGGGGAAATGAACTTCTGGGGGTGCGCGGCGGCAGAAGTGTTGCGGGGGAAAAGGCCAGCAAGCCGGACAATGGTGACGCGCTGAATTAAGACAAGAAGTATCTCGGGGGCAAAAGCCAAAGGCGCTGATTCTAACTACAGACCATCAATGAAAGGGTGAGGTGGGAAAGGGGGGGGACTCGGCTCGGGAAAACGAAAAGGTGGGGCTGCTTGCTAACAAGGTATCGCTGGCGGTTTTTCATGGGGCGGGCAAACGAGCAGAGGGGCGGCTGAGTTTCGCGCCGAGACAAGATTGCGGTGTCGACCTCGGTGACGCTAACTACGTCCGGGAACAAGGACTAAAAGGAAGGGGGGAAAGGGCGAACGCAGCAGAAAAGGATCGAGCTAGAAACGTGAGAGGAGACGGTGGACTCCCGCCAGCTGGCGCGCGTCAAAGGAATGGAGGAGGGGAGAGTCAAGGTCATTGAAAATGGAAAAGGAGTTCTGGCAACTCCCGCAACTGGGTCGTATTGAAAGTCCCAACGGCATGAGAAATGGCTGAGGCGACAGGAAAAGCCGGATGGCTAACGCAATAGGGAGTATCAAGTCAACTGGAAAAGTAGCCATTCGAAAAGAGACGGGAGAAGACGCCCCCAAAAAACCACCCGACAAAATCAGTAGTGACACTCTGTACAGATAGGCCGATTGTTGGCGAGTGATTAGATGAGAAGTCACAAAAAAGGGGAAAATTCTGCTAGGTGCAATCATATAGGTGAGCGCCTTGCGGCCGCCTTTCACCTGCCGGAGGTGGAGGTCGTGGAGCACTCAATCAAGAATGAGAACGGGTCCCTAAGGAACAAAAAACCTTGACGTGGCGCGGAGGAAACGAAAGAAAGCGGAAAGTCAGGACTGGGAAATAGTCCAGGGGACGAGGTATTAGACTATTGTTTATTTTACGAACGCTCATGTCCGCAGCGAAGGGACATTTAGTAGAAAAAATGAGTTCGCGGCGCATCCGTTTGAAAACCGCATGCCGAAGGAGCGAAAATCCAAAGGGAAGCACAGGGAGGAACGCGAACATTTCTGTCAAAAATCAGCAGCAACAAAAAATGGCCGATCAATACCTAGAACGCGGAAACAGCACCCGTACCTGACAAAGGAAAAAGGGAGAAAGAAGGGGAAGAAGATACATCCAGCTACAATCAGAAGATCGTCAAGGATGGAGGAGTGTGCGGCCGATGCGCAAAGGGGGCGGAAAAAAACAAAAAAAAAAAAGCAAGGATGCATCATGACTCGATCATACTACGAAGGGGTAAAGTCACAAACCGCCTCCCTTCACAGGGGAGATCTCTAAGCGAGGGGGGGGGGAGGCAGAGGTCGAAAAAGGAGTGCGCACAGGCTCAAAAGGAAAGAAACACAAAAGTAAAAGCTGCGGAAGCCGCCCTAAAAAAAAAACGGAGGGGACTGAGCCGAATCGTAGTGAAAGGATCACAAATCGCGCGTTGGGAATAATGCATGGGGTTTTGGAAGGAAATATGGGGTGCGGTCTGAAGAAACGAAGGCATAAGAGAGGAAAAGTGCATCCGCAGCAAAGCCGAAAGATAAAAGCCACTACACAGGGGAGAAAACAATGTTGGGACCGTCCTCTGAGCATAAGGCGGCAAGACCTTGAAAAAGGAATCAGATCGGCAGAATGGACATCCGAGGTCGGCGATTATCGGCATCGCGCCTACCTCGCAGGTCAGTAAAGGGGGAAAGAGACGTGTACGAGGCGTAAAAGCGGGGGGATACAGCGTGCTCAGGTCTAATAGCGGCGAGCTTCCCGACAGCGCGGGAGAGTCCGAGTCAACTGAAAAAGGACCAAAAGAGATGGGGAAAAGGTGGGATCGGGCGGCCCAGGCAGGGGGTCGCGAGTAAGGGGGAGGAGAAGGTAAGTTTTCAAACAACTACAGGGGGGGGGCTTGTCTATAAACCCAGAAGAGACACTTGTAACTCTCCGGGAAAAGTCGGAACATCAAGTTAAGTTCAGTCGCGTAGAAAAATTAAATAGACGAAGCCTAGAGCTCACAATCCTGAGACTAAGGCTCGTTAGACAAAGGGCTTCGAGAGTCTTGCTTGAAGGAAACGAAACTGGACTAGTAGAGGAGGTGCGGCGTTTCAGAAAAGAGTCGATCTCCAGGGAAAATGGAGTTTTTTAAGAAAAAGAGCAGGGAATCGGAGAGTTCGAATGGTCAGAAAAAAAAAAGCAGGAGATCGGGCTGCCAAACCTCCGAAGGGTCGAAAACGAGGACCTCTGGCGTGAGTATCACTAAGCCCGTGGGAGCCGCGACAAGTGCGCGGCGTGCAAGCATGAAAATAAAAAAACAACTGAGTCAAAACAGTATTGGGCGCGCCGAAAAGTTGTAAAGGAGGGGAAAGAGGGGGAAAAGGGAGGAGGGGGGGGGGAATAAAAAAGGAAAGAGAGAAGGGAAAAAAAGGATGGAGAAGGAGGAGGGGAAGGAAAGGAGAAGAAAAACAAGGTTCGTCAATATGGTCAGTGGTTGCCTGGCTCTTGAGTCCAACAGGAACTAGAGTATCCGAAATCCATAGAGATTCACCGAAAGGTGAAGAACGCGACGAGGAAAAAAACCGGGGTAGCCAAAGTCAAAGTTGACGAAAGGCGAAGGGGAGGTGCGAAAAACGCGCGAACAAAAAAGGGGCAAACCCGCCGGAAAAGCGAGGGTTAAGTAAAAATCAAACATTCAGAGCGAAGGGAAAAAGTAAGAAGCAGATCACCCGAATAAAGATTGCAGGGTATTCGAAAAAGGAATGACTCACGACGTCGAACGAACCAGGGTCGGAAATTTGCGCCTGATGGCGTAACTTGAGGACGATGCAGGAAAAATCGCAGCAAAAATGAGGAACGCTATTCCGGAAAAGAGTGACCAACACTAAGGAGCGATGTGGCGACATGACCGGGAAATTCGTTTCAATCCGTTAGGGAGGGGCCAGGGCATGCTTTTATAACCGGCGTTATTTGCCGAAGCTCTCCAAGGATTGAGAAAACAGGCCGCGCTGGGCAAGGTGTTCAGCGCCGTAAGGTCGGACGGAAAGGGGTTCGGGACGGGGCCGACGCCGATCGCGTAGGGCGCAACACATAAGAAAATGAGAACGGGGGGAAGGGGGAGCAATAGGCGCGCTCACCGCACCGAAGAGGCCGCTCTTGATCTTCCGCGCCTACGGGCTCACCTGGAGGACGATGCCCGAAGATGCCACTCGGGAGGTGAAAAACGCAGAGAAGACCATGATTGAAATCTCGGCTGGGCTGCGTCGCGGCCGGTCGGTCCTTGGCGGCGCTGTGGGTTTGGAAGAAGAAGCAGGGGCAAAGGATCCGCCGGGCAGAAACGCAATTCAAAATGGCCCTTCTAACGAAGACGCAAAAACCGTCCCAGGGCAGCAAAAGAAACAAAATCAAAGAGAGCTGTTGAAAAAAATCGCTTACATCTGTCCGGGAGGGGACCGTTTTCGCTCTTAGGGAGGCAGGAGGAATCCAAAGGAAGGTCCTCGGCTTCCGATTGAAACGAAAATCGTGGTCGGAGAGGCGGCTGAAGCGAAAAAATTGGATGCGGAAATGTGTAGCTCGACAGCTTTCGTTAAAAGAGGGAATGCGGTTTTGAAGAAAGCCGTGTGCGGCGGTGCATCCATCTCAGCCACGCTAAGGGGAGATAGGGGGGTCGGGCGCTGGCTGTAGGAAAAAGAGGGGCCCGCAAGTCGCTGGCCTAGAAGAGAAAAACCTGGAGGACGGTATAGCTGGGGGCGAAAAAAAGGAAAATGAAGGGATTTTTTGTTGGACTGACCGGGGAGGAGGGGGTAGTCATGGCGGGGCGCGCCAGCGGAGGCCTGGAGGGAGGGGAACGCGAAAAATCCGCCGGTGGGTGGGGCGTTATAAGAAAGGGGAATCTATCCCTCCGGGGGTCCAGAGGGGAAAACTGTAGCGAGGGGAACCGGACAAAACAAAGGGAATCGCGAGGCAAGAGAAAAAGGGAGAGGACGACGCGGCACGGCTGGTCTCGTCAAAGTATCGGGTGATCAGGGGGGCGCGGTCGTCCTGCCTGGATGGCCGAAGCAAGGAGCTGGCCGGGGGACAAGGCTACCCCCAAAGCAGGGAAATTAGGCCGACCAGCGCACTCCGCTTTGACGAGAAAGTCGTAGCCGTCCTGCTCGGATAATTAAGGCCATCAAGCGAAAGGAAGGGGATGAATCGAACGGAGGAGATAGGGCGAGTGATGAAAAGATACTTATCTTTAGAAAAGGCAGGGGGAGGAACCGGCTAATGGCAATCCATCCCGAGGCCAGGTAAGACCAAGGAGAAACATGCTGACGGGGAAAGCGCTCAAAACTTTTAATGTCAGCAATTGCCAGCCACGAAAAAGACCCACGTCCCCGGGAAGTGATCGGTCACAGCAAAATGAAAGGACAGTCACCCGCAATCCCGTCGCTGAGGGACTTGGTATCCGAAGACAGGTCCGCAGAGAGCAGGTTCCACTTGGCCAAACAACCGGGCGGTAGCGTCAAAGGGGTTCAAGCCGGTAAGCAATTCCACACGCAGGCTACAGAGAAAGACGCCAACAGAGCAGCCACGCGGTTTGAAAGTCAACTGAAAAAGCCAGACCGCCATGTCCTCAAAACCCACACGCCAACCGCCCGACAATCTAGGAGAGGCCGGACAGGGGAAAAGCAGAGAACACAGCGCCCGGAAAAAGTCGGGTAACGCGGACCCGAGGCGAGAGACTGAAGGGGGACCGCGGACGATCTGCACAAGGATGCGTAGGGGAACGGCACCGGGGCGGAACTGCGGCGAAATACAAAATGCAGCGCGGAGAGGCGGGTCAAAAAATGGAAAAGGAAAAGGAAAGCGCCAGACAGCTCGATCCGAAGTAAGAGGACGACCCGAGACGAGGTCAGGGGAACTCGGCATAACAGCAGGAAAAGAGGGAAAAGTCGCATGAAGAAACAAAGCACGTACTGAAGCCCCTCCATAAGACGTTAAGAGAAAAGCGTTTCCCAATCACAACAGCGTTGGGGAATATAACAGGGGGGGGGTAGCGCAGCAAGTCTGAAAATGGGTCTCAGGGGGCACAAGACGGAGAAAAAGGTCGAACCCGCAGCTCTATCGAAAAAAAGGAAAAATGGAAGGGAAGGGAATACCCCAATTTATGCTAAATTGTCCGTAGAGAGGGAACTGAGCCTCCGAAAAACATCACCATTTGTGGAAGGAGCTGCTCCATACATTTGCGAGGGGGACTCATCGCCCCATCGAGCCTGTCGGCTAGCGGTAAGGGTAGTCTAAGAAGAACGCCAAGCTTTCTGAAATAATGATGTTCTGCCTATACGTGAGAAAAAAGTCTAATGAGCAACGAGAGGCGAGAATGCCTCTTAAAAGACAACGCGCTTTGGATAAAAAAGCTTGATAGTCTCCGGCTCAACAAACCATGGAAAAAGGGTTTAGAAACACTCGACACCGCTGCGGGCCGAAGACATTGGAGACAAACAACTGGGCATAATCTCCATGCGATCTCAACGAGAAATTCAAAGCCCCCAAATTTTCAGGCCGCGCGCTGGGCCGCCTGGAATTCCAAAATAGCATAGAAAAAGCTTGCGCAGGCTGGGGCAGTAAATAGGAGGGGCTTGCGTCGATAACCTGCAATAGGAGTATAAAAAAGGGGAGAGGGCGGAGAGGGCACGTCGTCAAAGGAAAGAATGGCGGAAGGGGGGGGGGGAGGAACCACGAAGGAGAGTCGTCCGGCGGTAACGGTGGGTCCGAGAGGAGGGGACGTCCTCAGGGAAGTCTCGTAACTTGGAGAACGGCAGATCGGGGGACAGCGCCCGGCAGGCAAGGGCTCGGCTCACTGCAAGAGAGTGGAAGAGCGGAAACTTCGCGGCTCGCCTCGCCCTAGCTCCATCCTTAAAGGAGAGAAAAACCGGAGAAAACGAAGAGAGAAAAAAGGGGGAAGTTTGGGGGCAGGACGCAGATTGGCGACGCCGCTCAAAATGTTGAACTCAACACGGCGCGCAAAGCCTCGTCCAGCGCTGAAAATCAATCTTAAGGGGGAGCCGGGCGTTGTAAGAAACAAGGGCCATGAGCGACGACGCGAATCGGATGCCGACCAGCAAAAGATACGCAAAGTGGTCCAAGCCGCGAACGGATCGAAGAAACGTCATCACAGCGGGGAAATCGAAGAACCCAAGGAATACGGTTGAAGGGGTAAGCAAGCAAGAAAAACTTGTCTTTGAGGCACAGAGGAGATGGCTGGATTGTCAGCGGAAAGAAGGAAGAGCAGGAAGGGGGGAGATGATATGCTTTTCTCTCGGAGGAAAGCTCCCTTTGAAACAACATCCGCGGCGGAGCAAGCCGGGGGTGAGATGCAAAGGGAACGACAGGTTACAAAGAAACATGGTTTCGGTGGGCGCCGGGCCAAATGAAAGAGGCCAAAGGGGAAGGGTGTTACTAGCCGCTTTTTCGTAACTGGGGAAGCGGAGGACAGGAGGTCCGCGTCGAAGCAGAACATATAGCGGTCGCAGCGCTAACCCGCCCCTCCAGAAGGAAACGCGATTGATACAGAGATCCAGGGAGTGCGAGAGCAATCTATCTAGGGACGCAGCAGCGGCGCGAAAAAACTGGTGAGGATCATTTTCTTAAAAACAGCAAAGAGGACGGGGACTCGCAATGATCTTCGTGCAGGGAAATTTAGGGCCTTGTTTCGAGGGCGCCCTGGTGGGAAATGGTGACGCGAGGCTGCAAAGGCGCTAATTTGGCAACCGCAGCGCAGAATTGCTCGCAAAGCAAATCAGGGAACGTGTAGAAAAAAAAGCGTTTAAGAAGCAGCCTACGGGCCCTGGCGGTTCCTGACGGAACCGAGATTGAAATGAAGGACATATTCAATGGCCGCTTGGACAGTTTTCCAAAAATCTGTCGACGGAAGAATTGACACGAAATCGGTGCGATCTTATGGGGGGCAGGGGCGGCGGAGTGGAAGGGGACGGGGGGAGCGGTACCTAAAAAAGCGGTCTCGTAGAGGGAAGGGGGTGTTCGACGAATTTTCCATCACTCAGCCATCACCTCCGATATGAAAGAGAGGGGTGAGAAGTGTATTGTTTGTATCTTAAGCAAAGATAAAAAAAGTGGGGCCGCGGCCGGGCAAGCGACGGAAGGGGCGGACCGATCGGATAGGAAGGTGTGTGCGCTGCTGGCAGAAGAAACGGAAAAGGGTTTAATGGGAACCCGCAAAACTTCGCGCAAAGGGGCTCAGAAAACAGGCGTGGGGCGACGGCAGTCAAAAAGGAACTAGGCCTTTGACATAAGCTCCGTCCTTCGTTCCAACTACGGACTGACGGCTCACCAACGGCAACCAAGAAATCCAGGCAGGATCGAAGGGAAGTATGAGGAGATCTGAGGGTCCGCCGTCCAAAGGGGCGATCTCTGTCCAGGGGAAAAGGTGTAGTCGACGTTGGCAGGAGCTTACACTAGGGACTTGGGCGCTGGCAAAGAAGAGAGCAAGGCATGAAAAAACAATCGGAAAGAAAGCGATTACGAGATAGCCTGTCCAGGGCCAGGGGGAAGAGAAACATGTAAATCGGAAGCTAACATAAAAAAAGGGGGGAAAGTTAGACGAAAAAGTGAGGGGTACTTATCCTTGCATCAAGAGGAGCCGGGGGGTACGCAAATCAAAAGACCGGGGAAACTGAAGGGCAAAAAAAGTAAACGGGGAGTGCCTCAAACAAAACTCGAAGCCCTACGTGTAACTCCAAGGGGTTACGCCAGACCAAAAAGAGAAACACGATAACCCGATAATAAGGGGAGTCCCAGACGCGGACTCAGAAGTTTCCTCATCCTCCCAGAAGTAGAATTGGGCTTTGTTGTTGCCGCAAAGAACCTCGACATGGGTCCAGCGAAAGTGGCGGGTGATTCGGGGTAACTAAGCCTTTTGGGGACATTAACCACGCGTCGACTGAGCAAAAGGCAAAGGCACGAAGGACGCGTCCGCCAGACCGCCCTCCATGTATGCCCCAACACCGCCAGGTACGAAGAAGGAGAGGACCTCAAAACAAGCAATTACATGGCGAAGACGTGTAAAGCCAAAAGCGAGGCGACTGACGTACAAAAACGCTAAAATGCGAGCTGAGGACTGAGCGGCTGGCCGATGAGGAAAAGGGAGGAACCCGGGGACGGAAGAGACCCACCGGACGAAAGATAGGAGTGAGCAACTACCCAAGAGCGGCTACCGCTTCCGAAAAAAGCGGCTAAGAGGGAGAACCGTCGCATAGCGCAGGCAGTACAAAGGAGAAAAAAAAAGCATAAAACCGCCCCCAAAAAAAAAAAAAAAAAAAAAAAAAAAAGAAAAAAAAAAAAAAAAAAAAAAAAAAAAAAAAAAAAAAAAAACAATAAAGCAGATTATCTGGTAAAAGAAGCAATCGTTGGGCGCGAAACGAGAAGGGGGGAAGGGGGAAAAAGGAAGGGCATGCTGGACGCGGGCTAGGCCACTACCAAAAATAAGTCCGGCCTCAACCTCCCATATGAAAGGTCCAAGGGCGAGCACGACAACACCAATATAAAAAGAAGAAAGACTAGGCCTCCTCAGGCCAAGGGGGTAAAACACATGGGCGGCGCGACGAGGGGGGGTTAAATAAGGGCTTTGGGGGTCGACTCTGCCAAAAAGCCTCGAAGCGAAAGAAGAGCGTTTCCTGGAACAAAAGCTCGCATGCCTAACAGCGTGACAGGGGAGAGGTTATTGCAAAGGACGTTTGATCCAAAAAAAAAACTCGCAAAGAAGAAAAGAAAAAAAAAGAAACCGGACCAAGAGGGGGGGAATGGATAGGCAAAGCGCAAAAAAATGGCCTGGTTTACAAGAAAAAAGAACGTCATTTCAAAGTGGGGAAATCCCGCCTTCTGGCGCGGATAAAAAAACGACGACAGGCATTTTCAGAGAAGGGAAAAAATTCCAAAATTTTGGGGATGGAGCAGCGAGATTTCAGGCGGCTGAAGCTACGGGTAGGGGAGGAGGCCTTATAAAGGGCAAAGCTTATTAAGGCGAGTCGACAAGGCGGCCGGGGTTAAATAACAATCTCTCAAAAATGATCGTGTGAAGAGAAATGATTCGTCTGCACTCGTTGGAAATACCCCCCCCAAGGGGTCCGCTGAGCACGGGGGGTCCAGAACGATGACGAAAGGAGACATCAAATGGCGAGGGGAAAAACGTACAAGAAAACGCCGAGGGAAATAGGTTCTAAACGAAGGCGCGCGGGCGAGGATGTCGTCAGGCATCTGAACGCCGTCGCCAAGAGCGTCACCCGGAAGAGAAAAAAGGAGGCTCTTCACAAGATGAAAAAAAGGATGAAAGATTGGGGAAGAAGGGTGCACCTCACCCGCTGGTGCCAGCCGGAAGGGCAATAAAGAGTAAATCCAAAAGGACCAAGGCGATCGTCAAAAAACCGTCCAACAAAGGGGTAAACAGTTACGAAAAATGGGAATCTCTGAACAGGGCCACGTACAGTAAAAGCGGTGTTTAGCCGTACCAACGAAGCCATGAGAAGATCGAAGATCAGCAGCCACGTGCGGAGTCACTCCCGGCTAGAAAAAAAGGGGTTCGATGAGCAGGGAAGCAACTTGTGACCTGGAGATCTTCATGAATAGAGCACTATTGGAAGACGGCCGGAAGAGGAAAAAGAGCAGAAAAAGTTGGGTGGAAGTGGGATTTAAACAACCGCTAGCGTGCGAGGAGCCAGCCGTTAGGGGACGGATTTTAAAAAGGGGCTCTGACCTGCACATCAGGGAAGGGCCTCGGAAGGAGGGGAAAAACAACATTCCGCATGACGCGACAATAATGTGAGAAAGGGAAAAAAGGTACAGAAGGCTCGGGCTCTGGGGGGGAGGGGGAAGCATCGGCGGACGGCGTCTGGAAGACAACGAAGCGACTGCGTCGGGGGGTAGATCGCAGACCCCCACGGCAAAGGCGAGCCGTGATCTTACGACCGGGGATGAACGGGTCCGAGAAGGACAGTAGTTCGCACTCGCCCAAGTCATTGGGGAGCTTCTTCTAGGCGTGGCCGCGCGGCAAGGGAAGCAGGGGGCGGATCCACATTGGGGGATGGCGGGGGGGCAGGGAAAAGTTAGGACGATCCTTGCTGGAGCAGGAAAAGAGGAAGGTCGACACAGCGAGTCAGAGTAACATAATTAAAAGAAAAAAGCAATACAAGCAAGGCAAGGGAGCCAAAGGGATTGTGTCCGAAAAAAGAGAAGATGCTTCGGCCAGCTGTGGGGAGGCCAAGGGAAGACGCCAGGGATGGGTCACGACTGAAGATGGTACCAGAACTGGGCTTGTCCAACGCGCGGGTAAGGAAAAAGAGAGATCGAAAAAGGGCCAGTGAAACGGAGAAAAAAGGGGGACCTGTGCGAGGCCTGAAAGAGTACCAATTCAAGAGGAAGGAGGTATCAGGGGGGCCGCAACATCTCATACAAAAGGTTTTCGAGATTTCGCCCGGTGAGGGGTGGGTATCGGGGCGGCAGAGCGGCCTCGTGCGTGGTCCGCCATAGGGGGAAAAAGAAAAGTGATTTGGCTCTCTTGATGCCAAACGTGGGACCCCGGGGTGTGGCTTCGTCAGAGGAAAAAGGTTCGGCGGGCGGAGGGGAAAAACATGGACAGCGCATCGAGATCAATGAGGCCGGGTTTCGCAGTCCGGGCCGGTCAACTCAATACAGTCTACAAAGGGAACGCGAAGAAAACCAGTAAGAGAAAGCTACTGCAAGGAGGCGACAATGAGAAGGCGGCAGGAGACGAAAGGGGCAAGAGACAACGAGGCAGAGGAGGGGGGGGAAGTCCGCGAAATGGCGAAAGACGGGAAAAGGAAAAAGTAGGTGGAGGGTAACTGGCAGATCGCGGGGAAGCGGTACGTAGTGAGTGGGGCGCGGCCGATCGTAAAGGGGACGACTGGAAACCAGCAGGCAAATGGGGGGCCGAGCCCGGGGGATTTGCACGGAAAAGCGGAATAGAGCTGACTATAGGTAATCCAGAGAAAATCTGATTCAAAAGAGACCCGACAACAAAGGTATTGAAAAGAAAGGATAAGATTTTAAGATGGCCAAACCTTGACACAACAGGTAAAGCTTTCTCGAGAAGGCTTGAGAACTGGCTCGGAGAGTAACCTTCAAGTATTCGGCAATCTCCCGGGGTACTCAATTGTAGAAAAGTAAGGAGCCCAGACGAACACTGAACCAACGAAGAAAAAAGAGAGGAAATGAAGAGGAAAATCCAAAACGTTGTGATGTTGGAGAATCGGATAACTGGGGTTTGTTAAAAAAAAAGGGGCTAGGGGCAGAAAAGAGCCAGGTCTCTGGGGGCGCGAATAAGGACGACTTAAAAACAAGCAAAACAATGAAGAGTCCGGACGTGGAAGAGGGGAAGACAATGAACACCGCGTACATCGAATTAAGAAACAAACCACCTATCCTAACAAGAAGCGCAAACCTATACAAGACCTTCGGGGAGCCGCGTCCCGATGGTGAGAAATCGGGCAGACGAGCAGGGGGAGGCTACACCATTAGCTAAAAAGATTGGGGGGGCCACCTCAATCCATCGCAGAGAAGAACGAAAGGGGAGAGCATTACCGGGGGCAAACCCTCACAGAAAAAAAGTACCTTTAAAAAATCGTATCGAGAAAGGAGTGGGTTCAAAAAGGGGAGCTCGGAAAACAATGCTACAGGAAATCAGGTCGTCAACTCAAGAAAACGACCCAAAGTCAGGTAATGCTAACTGACGCAAGGAAAAAAAAAAATTACGTATAAGAGGGGGGGAGCACGAACATGTGGGTCGTCTTCAAGGGGCGCAGGGCGGACAACAGAG
>Ga0179593_1725336_pt1 | contig 18488 bp, 27 predicted proteins | sample CZODoug2_1_08_16_FD_185931 | JGI IMG/M metagenome (GOLD analysis project Ga0179593, IMG submission 185931) | Vadose zone soil fungal communities from Angelo Coast Range Reserve, California, USA - CZODoug2_1_08_16fungal (PacBio error correction) | ecosystem: Environmental > Terrestrial > Soil >...
CTGTCTATTCGCAAAGAAAAAGGGGGGCAGGACTCCATGGACGTCCCTCTCCTTCGATCGACTCGTGGTCGTTGGGAGAAGAGAGACCGTCTAAAGCTCCGCCGAATGAGAGGGAAGGAAATTAAATTGTCGTCTGAAAGAGCTTCTCTTTTTTGAAGGGGAAAAAAAAGGAGGCTTTGGAAAAAAAGGTAGATTCTATTTCCTGAAAGAGGGGGAGATAAGGGAAGTCTTCTATCTCGAGAAGGGAGGGGGGGGAACTGACTACTATGGAAAAATTGGAGATCTGTGTCCGATAAAAATTCTAAAGAAATAAAAAAAAAAAGAAATAAAAAAAGCAAAAACAAAAAAAAAAATCAATAAAAAAATGCTTAAATACAAAAAGAAACCCCGAAGAAAAGGAAGGGGGGGAACTTATATAAAACTTTTAGAAATAATAAATCAACCACGACGGAAATGTGACAGGGCACAGCGCATAGAAAGGAAAAACTACCCCCAATTAAGGGGGGACCAACTCAAAGAGGAGAACCCAGGATGTGGTCCAACCCGAAGGCAATAGAAGTGAGACACCTCCACGGTAAGAGTGGAGAGAGAAGTTTAAGCAACCACCGTCGAGCACGAAAAGACACACGAGGCCATGGAAATAGGCCGGGAGAATATTTTTGACCCCAAAGGAGAGGGGCCCAGAAACTCATTCCCCCCCAGGGAAGAAAACCCCCCCAAAGAAAGGAGGCAAGCGTCCCATTGCGCTTGAGTAGAAGAAAGAAGAAACTCTCCCAAAGGCGGGGAGGCATTACAGCCATATAGAAGGAGACGCCGGCCCCTAGAGGCGGGGGGATACCCGCAACATTAAAAGGAATTTCGGAACAAAAAAGTAAAAAAAGGCGGGGGGTTCCTCGGGCGACCCGAAGGAAGAAAAAACGAACGACGGGAAGGGGGAGAGAGAAAAGAAAAGAGAGGAAACGGGATACAAAAAACTCGGAGGTAAGCACACCCCCACCAGAAACCCGGAGCCTAAAAAACTCCCGCCCAAGGGAGGAGACAGATGGGGGGGCAACCCGCCCTAACCGCGACCAGAGAAAAGAGGTCAATTATCTACTTCACAGAAGAAAGGGGGGAAGAAGGGATCGCGGAACGCTATTCTCTCCTTTGTTTAATCGGATTGAGGGGAGCTTTTTGCCGCCAAGGAAAAAGCGGGTCAAAGGGGGGGAGACCCTCCTGCGTGATCTTTTCCGTCTCCGGAGGAGAAGGAAAAGAAAGGGGGGGGCCACTGTCAGTCGCCAGCGCTTGGAAGGGGAGAAAAAAAAAAAAAAAGAACGATCTGGGAAAAAAAAAAAAGAGACTGACGCTCGAAACATCATTCAAGAAAAAGAAAGAGAAGGGACGCGTCCCGAACCCGTAGAGAAAAAAGGGGGTCCAGAAAAGGATAGTTGTGTCGGGGAAAAAAAGGGATCTACCAAAAAAAAGGAAGGGGAATTCCACAGGAGGGGAGGGGGTGGATCTCAGTCTTTTGAATCTGTCGCTCGCTAAAAGAGAAGAAGAAGAGAAAACTCCTTCCGCGTTAGCATGAAAAAAAAGAAAAAAAAAAGACTGGCCCACGCTTGTACCGCTGCAAGAGGAAAAGAAAGGAAAGGGAGCATGCGACGATGTTCTCATGACGCGATCAAGGGGAAAAGAAAAAAGGGAAAAGAAAAAAGTTCGTACGCCGCTTTGGCTACGGAAAAAGGGGGAAAAAAAGAAAGAGGCGTGGGAGGGGGGGGCCCGAATGACCGTCGCATGGTCGACCGGAGAAGGGAGGGGAGTGTTGTTAACCACGCGAAAGAAGGACAGAGGGGGAAAATTATAACCGCCTGCGAGAAAAAAAGGGGGGAGGCGATCTCTTAGATCGTGCAGAAAGGGGAAAAAGAAGGGAAAATATCATCTAAGGGGAAGGGGGAAGCCCCACCATTCCGACAGGAAAGGAGGAAGGTGTCCTGCATAGGCCTGAGGGGGAGGGGGAAGGGAGTGTGCGCATGAGGAGAATGTCGCCCGCTCGTCGCCTCGTAGAAGGGGAGAAAAAGGGGGAAAGCAGAAGCCTTCTCCGATTGCCAGGGAAAAAGGGGGTCGAACTTGAGGGGGGGGAACCGGCGGTCGACTCCTTTCTTCTCAAGAGAAACGGAGGGAAGAAGGACCTTCCTCGGAAGAGGGGGAGGTGGCGTGATTTTTCATTCTTAGAGGAAGGGGGGGAGAGTTTCAAATCTGTGGGCTTGAAAAAGAAGGGGGAAAAAGGAAAAAGGAAATCAGGTTTGAGGGAAAAAAAGGGAGGTCGGCTCCTGGGACGCTGTCCGGAGAGGAGGGGGAGGAGAGGAAACATCGTGCCGCCGGAGGGGAAGAAAAAAACCGCTCGCCGCGAACAGAAGGGGGAAAAAGATCTGCCTTTAAAGGGGGGATTAAGCAGAGGGGGATGGCGATTCATCAAGGGGAAAAGGGTGATCTTCGCCTTAGCACAGGGAGAATAAAATACCCGGGGGGAAGTTTCTTGGTTACCCTGTACATCTGGCGCGAAGGGAAAATGGACGCGGCACTTGCGTCGCCGCGAGGGGGGGGGGGGGTGCAAGAAAAAAAGGCCACCATATGCGCCGCGAAGAAAGAAAAACGAACTAAGAAAAGGAAACACTGTCGCCATGAAAAGGGAAGGAGGGAAAAAGGGGGGAAGGGGCTCTTTCTGCGCGAGAAAGAAAAAAAAAAGAAATCAGTCCAGGGAAGTGGTCCGACTAGGCCTTTTCTCTCTGCAAAAAGGGGGGGGAGAGCAAACACGCCGTTGAGCCAGGGAAAAGAAAAGAAACAACCTTTAAAAGGGGGAAACCCGTTCGGCACCTCTGAGGGAAAAGGAGAAGGAAGACGTCTGCACGCGTGCGCGAAGAAGGGGGAAGTAGTCGGCATGATGGGGGAGAAAAGGCCGTCAAGCCTCACGCATCAACCCGCAATCCCTGGAAGAGGAAAAAAAAGAAGGGAAGGCGAAGGCGCTTCGCTGGAAAAATCGGATTCTCGGGGGAGAGAAAAGCCTACAACGTGTCGTCGCATTAAGCCGTCTGCTCGGCCGGGAGGGAAAGGAGAAGAGGGAAAGGAACGATGACCCGCACTGTCTCGGACGCGGGAGGAGGGGGGGGGGAAACAGGGACTCGAGAGGAAGAGAGGGCCTTTGCCGAAAAAAGGGGGGGGAAAGGAGAGTCTTCAAGCGACGCCGAAAAAAGAGAGAACTTCGTAGAGGGCATCGGCCTTCTCTATCTCCCGCTAGGGGAAAAGAAAAAGGAGTCGAGGCGCTCGGGCGCCGCAAGAGAAAAAAGGGAAAAAGGAAAAAGGCCGAAGAGGGAGGGACTTCCAGGCTCTCCTGCTCGCGAAGGAAAAAAAAAAAGGGGGGGAAAGGGAAAACGAAGGTTTTGCCGTTCAGAGGGAAAAAGGAGGAGAAAAGAAAAGTGCGTCATGCGTCCCGCTCAACCTGGGGAGAAAAAAGAGAAAGACTGTGGCAGCCTACCGAGCCTTGTATGGGGGAAAAAAGAGAAAAAAAAGGACCGATATTCGGAAAAGGGGGGGCGACGCCGGCAATTATCCGTCTCGTCCTGAGAAAGAAAGGAAAGGAGGAAAAAAAAAGCCCGCGTCCTCTATTGGGAAAAGAGAAAGGAAAAAGGGGATTGCAGAGAGGAGAAAGGGGCGACGATTGGGCCCCCCCTGGGGGCGTGCAGAAAAAAAAAACCGCCCCCCCCCCAAAAAAAAAAAAAAAAAGAGAAAAAGGGGTGGGGAAATTTTGGGGGAGAGCGCAGGATCGCAATTTTCTGGAGAAAGGGGGGGGGGGTACACGTCTTTTCCAGGAGAGAGCGGGCTGTGGGGGGGAGAGAAAGGAGAATTGGACTTTGGCCTTTCCATTTTACTGCGCTCGGCGAGAGGGGGGGGGGGGAGGAGGGAAATATACAACCGTGCTGGGAAAGAAAGGAAAAAGAAACGCTGTTAAAAAGAGCGCGAGTTCAAAAGACACCCATTCTCCAAGAGGGGAAAAAAAAAGCAAAAGTTCTCAGAGGGGGGGGGGCTGCCCTCGGTCACGTCCTCTGTTTAATCTACGGAATCCAAAGAATAGATGCAAAAAAGAGAGGAATGTCAAGGGGGGGGGAAAGGGTTGCATCTGCTATTGGTTGCGAGGGGGAAAGGGGAGGGATGGAAGCGCCCGCACAAAAAGGAGAAAGCCGCGGCAGCAGGAGCCGAAGGGGGGGAAAAAACAAACCGTTACGTGACGAAAAAGGAAAGGGCCTATTGGCCGGCAATGCCAGGGAAGAGGGGGGGGGAAAAAGGGAAGAAGGGGACACAGGGGCCGCAACACGTTTACTCATTTTGCTAAGGGGAAAAAAAAAGGAGAGGGGAAATTATCCGGGAGGGGGGGAGAAAAAGAAAAAAGAACCGGCTTGGAAGGGAAGGAGATTTTGGTCTCTTTCTGTGGTTTTGCTGATGCGGAAAGGAGGGGGGGGGGAAGAACAAAAAAAAAAAAAAAAAAAAAAAAAAAAAAAGCAGGTCGCGCCGCTCGCGCTCCATTTCCTCTATTCCTTTATTTCTCGAAGAAGAAGGGGAGGAAAGATAGAGAAAAAACCAACAACCAAAAACGGAGGGGGACGACTTATCGAAAAGAAAATAGATGAAGTGAGCGCTAGCGCGCGACCTTGCTCGTTCTGAGAGAAAAAAGAAAAAAACCGCTTCGCCAACCCCAGCCCGGAAAAAAAAAGGAATGGGGGTCCGTATAAGCCGGTCCTTAGACTAAGAGGAGAGGAAGGGAGAAAAAGAACCTTCTCAAGTTCCATAAAGGGGGGGAAAAAAAAAAAAACTGAGAAGGGGACGGCCGTTGTCCCCTGAGTAACAAGGGGAAAAAGAACAAAAGGAAAGTAACACCGGGCTTCTGGGAAAGAAAAAGGAAGGACCTGAGGGAAGGGGAGGGCGCGCCGATTCTGTGAGGTTTGGGGAAAAAAGGAGGAAAGGAAAGTCACCAAACCACGAAAGAGGAAAACCCGTTAACCCCTGACCTGTTCTGAAGGGGAAAAAGAAGGAGTCCTTTCGCGGTAAGAGAACGGACCCAGCGGCAGACCCCACACTCGTATCAAGAAAGGGAAAAGGGGGGGAGACTGTGTGTCCGGTCATCTTGGGGGGTAAAGTCGCGAGTACACTTTGAAAAAAGGGGGGGAAATGTCCCTTGTCTATTAAATGGTGCAGGAAAAAAAGGGGAAGAAAAAAGAATGGTGAAAGGGAAAGAAAAAAAAGGATCCTCGCCTACAACCTCCCCTCTCCTAGGGAAAAGGGGGGAAAAAAAAAAATCAGCGTTACCCAGTGGGAGGAAAAAGGGAAGGGACTAAGAAAAAAATTTAACCTCCTGCCAGGGAAAAAAGGGGGAAGGAAGGGGGGATAATCTCTCTCCATGCCAAGGAAGCTTCGAGAAGAAGGGTGGCCGACGATCTTCAAATCCTATCAAGAAGGGGAGGACGGCTCAAATCTATGAGGGGAAGGGAAAAGAACGTTTTGAAATGCGGTTCTTCCGTGAGTGAGAGGGGGGGGGGGGGGAAAGGACCGATCATTGCCCGGGCGGCGAAGAAAAAAAGAAAAGCGGGAGGGATCGGCGAGGTCTTTTCAATTATAAAAAGGAAGAGAGGAAATCAGCTCTTTCTCGAAAGAGAAGGATTCGCAAAGGTTGCTCCTAAAAGAGGGAAAGCACGCAATTTCGAGGGGGAAGTTGTCCCAAGGCGGCACCAAAAAAGAATGAAAAGTCAACACCGGGTTTCTCGAAGTTAAGTCATCACTCATTTTGAAAATGAAAAAAAAGGGGAAAAATAGGGAGGCCTGCCTCGATAAAGAGGAAGTAAAGGGGGGGGGGGGGGGAAAAAAGCATCCAGGGAGGAATCAGAAATTCCTTGGAGAGAGGAGAGCCGGCGTGCTGCTATGCGAAAAAGAGGGAAAGGATTCCCGAGTTTATGGAAAGGGGGGGGGGTCGAACGGGGATCTCTCCTTGAAGACGGCCATTCATATATTAGGGAAAGAAGGCAAAAGCGCCTCATCAAGAGAGACGCGTTCAAAAGGGGGGAGGGGAACGGGCCTGTCACGGCGGGAAAAAGGAGCACGCGCCTCTCTCCTTGGAGGAAACACTCAAGTTATTCTTCCTTTGAAAAAAAGAGGTCTGGTTGCCAAGGAATTATCCGAGACCCGCTACTAGAAAAGAGAAGAAAGAGGTGTTTCGCGACAGATGAAAGGGAAAATTGGAAAGGGAGGAAGAAAAAGGGCCGGAAAAACACAAAAACGTCCAGAAGGGAAAAAAAAGAAGGGGGGGGGGCCGATGGATGACGCAACCGTCGGAAAAAAAAGAACCTTAAAAAGCCCCTGAGAAAGGGCCGCCTCGGTGCAAAAGGAAAAAAAAAAAATTTAAAAAGATGTTGGCCTTGACTGTATCTGCCGAAGGGAGAGCGCGCTAACGTCTTGGTTTGAAGGGAAAAAAAAAGGGGGAGATGTGAGTCGATCGCCCCTTCCTCGTCGGGGGGGGGAAAGGAAAGGGGAGGGGGGATCTCCTCCCATGAAGGAGGGGGAAAAAATCCACAAGGGGAGGGGGATGGCCCGAAAGCCGATTAAAGTTCCTGCGCTTGTGAAAAAAGGGGGAAGGTCTCTGGTGAGAAAAGGTGGACCTGGGGGGGGGCAGTTCCCAATGGGTGTCAAAAGAAAAAAAAAATAAGCTGTCAAACCTATCGTCGAAGCAACTCGTCACATGGGGGAAAAGGGAAAAAAAAAACCTGTCAACCAGAAAAGAAAAAGGAAGTTTAACCATGGCTCAGAAAAAAGGGAAAAAAGGGGGGGGGAAACGCAATTTGATCTGCAAAGAAAAAAAAAGCGAAGGACGAAGAAAAAAAGGAGAAAGCTATAGAGGGGGGGACGGCAGCGGCTTTTTCATCCTTCAGGAAAGGGGAGGGACGGGGATCTCTCACAATCGCGAAGAAAGGAGAAAAAACCACCCTAGAGGAAAGCCAACGTCCTAGACAGGGGAGGGAGCAAAAACTCTCAAGGGAAAAAAGGGAAATCGACCCCTTCTACTCTGTGACCATAAGGGAAAGGAAAAACCAACTACTATTCGAGAGAAAAGGAAAAAAAAACTTTTGGAGGGGGGGACAGGAAGAAGTTCTGTCTGACCGCAAAAAGAAGGGGGGAAAGCTTCTCGGAAAAGGAAGGAATGAAAAATCGGAAAAGGAAAGTAGAAATAGCCGCGGCTCCGGCCGGGAGAGGAAGGGGAGGGGCATCATTTACGGGGGGAAAGCTGGGAAGGCGCCAATCCCCCTATAAAAAAAAAGGGAGGGCGGCATTGTTTTCAAAGAAAAGGAGCTGATAACTAGGCCTAAGAAAAAGAGAGTATTTCTGGGCAAGAAAAGACGGGGAAAATTGGAAAGGGTTTCCCCCAGGAAAGAGGGGGGGGGAGAAGTCGGTCGGGGAAAAAATCAGGGTTAAAAAAAAAAAAGAAAGGCCTCCGCAGAAAGAAGTCGTCTTTGTTCACCACACGGAAGGGGAAGTTCCGGGAAAAGGAGACTGTCCAGGAAAATCACGGAAGGGAGAAGAGAGGTTTCATCGAAAGGGGGGGGAAAAAGGTACCCTAGGGAAACGGAACTTTTTCTCTGTCCCAAGGAAAAGAAGAGAGTTGGAAAAAACAGCGTAGGGAGAAATCGTCCGCCTTCTTCCCCCGACGAAAAAAAAGGGAAGAGGGGACCCGCTCTGGCCATTCGATCGATCGGGGGGGGGGGGAAAAAAAAAAAACAACTTTTGGGGGGGGGGGGGGGGGCCCGCCCCTATTTCTGAGAAAGAAAGGGGTGAAAAGAGGAGGCCATTAGTCTCTCAGGGAATTAAGGAGGGAAAAGGGAAGCGTCAACGCTGATATCCACCCCAGAGAGGAAAGAGATTACGCTATGAAAAAAAAAGTTTTAGAAGTTTTCCAGAAATATGCCGAGGGGAGAAAAGGGATAGAAACTACATGTTTTGTCCCTTTCTTTTCTTTCGAGACGGGGGGAAGAGGTGGGGGGGGGCGTTTTCTTGATTCTTCAATATGTTGAGGGGAGAAGAGGGAAAGGGGGTGCAGCTCAGGGGGAGGGGAGATGGCTGCGGCCCTTCCCTTCAGTATCACGGAAAAGGAGGTGGCCTTTTTAGGGGCTGAGCATGGTGATCCCTAAGGAGGGGAAGAGTTGACCAGGAGGGGGGAAAAGGAAAAAAAAAGTGCAAGGGGGGGAATTTTCTTCACTTAAGGTCAATCAACAAGACAAAAGGAAGAAGGCCGAGGGGAGATCTGATAAACTTTCTTCTTTTCCTGGGAAAAAAGAAAAAAAGGGAGCCATCTGAAAAGGAAGAAAAGTCAAAAAAAGGGATCGACATATTCTAATAACAAAAAGACTGGAGAGAGATAGCCAGCCTTCCTGATCGGAAAAAAAAAAAGATAAAGGTTCCAAGCCGAAGGAGGTAGGGGGAAAAACAGCCGTCGAAGTTGGCGTATATCCCAGAAGGGGGGGGGGGGGGGGAAGCCGATAACCTGTCCCCGGAAAGGGAAAAAATCGGGGGGAGGGGCGCGTTTCGCCGGGAAAAAAAAAAAAGTGAAGAGCCCCAACTAACCACGAGGGGAAAAAGAAAAAGGGAGGAAGTCCATGGGGGGAAACTTGAACTTTAGGGGAAGAAGCCGTGCTACTCATATCATAAAAAAGAAAGAGAAAAACATCACGGATTATAGAGTAAAAAAAAAAAGAAAGGAAGGCTAGGCAGAAGCTGGCGCTTACAAGAACGTTGCCGTTGTCAAAAAAAAAGGAGGAGACGCGTGGTCGTTGGAGGGGGGGAACAGTCGAAGGAAGGGTGACGGTTCACGGTGATCGTATCGGATTGGGCAAAAAAGCTGGCTCTACAAAAAGAGGGGGCGGAAAAAAACCGACGACTTCGTCTTGGCCTCCGTAGAGGGAGGGAAAGGGACGGTGCGGATCAGGAGGAGGAGAAAAAAAGATAGGTTAAACGGGGGAAGGGGAGGGGAAACTATGTCGAGCCCTTGGAGAAAAAAAGAAAATTTTTTCCGGGGGGAAAAAAAACAGAGGAGAGAGGAAAAGCCACCAGCACGGAAAGGGGGGGAGACGTCAGGAAGGCCAGGGGAGGATGGCTTGTGGATTTGAATGACGAGGAAGAAAGTCCTCAGACAGGGAAGGGGGGAAAAAGGACAGCCTGGGGGAAAAAAGGAGACCCTAACTTCTTTATCCGGGGGGAAGGGGATCACCGATATCGTCGGGGAAAAAAAGGGAAAGAAACGTCCACTGCAGTCGAAGAGGGGGAAGGGGGTCCTCATGGCCGAAGAAGGGAAGGGAAAAAAACTGAAGAACAGCGACTTAACTCTCAAGAAAGAAGAGCAGACCCCCAACCAAGAAAGAAAAAGGAGAAAAGAAACGTCTCGACTACACTCACTGGAAAAGAAAAGAAAGAAGCGTCAATCGTTGGCAAAAGGATCCCCGCTTAGAAAAAAAAGCGTGCCTCTCGTCATCCGAAAAAAAAAAAGGTCTCAGGGAAGGGGGGATCTCGCTGGGGGAAGCTCGCTACCGGAACAGTAGGGGGGAAGCGCTACTTGCCTAGAGAAAAAGAAGGCCGCTCTTCTCCATCCCTCGGGGAGAAAACTCGGGCTCGACTTGCCCAGCTCTTGTACAAAGGAAAAGATAGGGGGACGAAATGCTCCTACCTTATTTGTGTCGCAGGAGGAAAGAGGGGGAGGAAAAAAAAAAAAAAAGCAACAGGGGGGGGAGGGACTGGGACCTAGAAAAAGGAAGGCATCGGGAGGAACATCGACCGGAGGGGGGAAAGTGATTACCTAGGCAGGTAGGGAAAAAATGTCTGACAAAAAAAGAGATCGATCGTGTTGTGAACCACGCCGAACGGGGAAGGGGGAGGAGTCCATCTTAATATAGAAAAAAAGGAAGGGAAAGGCGTCGAATCTCGTAGATCGTGCAGACCTCGCGAGAAGAAAAAAGGGAGAAGAAGCCCTGGAAAAAACGGCAAGGGGAGGTGTTCAGGGAAAGGGAAAGTGCCTTCCTACTTGACAGGGGGCCAATGCTCTGAAAGTAAAAAGATGCGCACTTCTATAATGTCGCCCGTCGGCGGGAGGGGAAAGGGGAAGATGTGCACTCCCGTAAGCCGAGGACGGAAGGAAGCTTGAAGGCAGGGAGGCGCCCCGTCTGTCGCCGACAAAAGGGGAAAAGAAAAAGTTCGGCGCCCGGATCTCCCTGACAAGGAAAGAGAGGGGGAAAAAGATTGGCATGGGGAGGGGGGTCAATCATAGTCGCCTGGTTCGATTTCAGCAGAAAGAAAAAGGGAATCTCTGCCTTTGCAGGGGAAGAAGGGGTGACTGCTGAAGCCGCGCTCTGTTCCGGAAAGGAGCGACCAGAGGGGGGAAAGGGGGGAAAAAAAAAAAAGGACCGCCCCCCTCTCTCCTCTGAAAGAAAAAAGAAAGAGGAAGATCTATTTCTTCGAGGAAAAGAGGAAAAAGGTCAAGGGGGGGAGGAGCCGAAAAGAAAGACAATACATCTTTGGATGGGATGGGAGGGGGGGGGGGCTACCAGGGAAAGGAAGCAGGCACTTGCTTCTCCTCTCTGGGGAGAAAAAAAGAAAAGAAAGAATTCTCCGCGCCGCCGGCGAAAAAAAAAAATGAAAAAGACATACGACCTCACCGCGCAGGCACCTGGGAAAAAAAAATGGAGGGGCCAAGCAGCTTTCCCCCGTGGAAAAGGGAGGAGGGAAAAAACAAAGTCGGGGGAAAGGAAGAAGACAACGCCCTTTACGTTGTGTCGAAGAAAAAGAAAGGAGGCGGCGTCGGAGGCGCGTGGAGGAGGGGAAAAAAAAAAACTGTACGGAGGAAGGGAAAGTCAGGACAACATCCCGGTAAACTTTTTTGCCACTCCGGGAAAGAAAAAAGGGGGGGGGAAGGAGGAGGCGGACGGTCCGCCGTCTGAAAGGGAGGAGGAGAAACGAAATACCAAGGGAAGGGAAGAAGAGGACGTACGCGTATACAATCCTCCACTTCATCACCCGAAGAAGGGAAAAAAAAAAGATGGATCTATTTCGGCCCAAAAAAAGGGGAAATCAGTCTCGGGGGAAGGGAGACCGCCGCTCGCGCTCGGAAAAAAAAAAGGAGAGGGGGTCTTCTCCCGGCAGGGGGGGAATCGGGAAAAGTAAGCCGGCGCTCTTCCCGCTTGAAAAAAAAGAAGATCGGCCGCGGGAAACAAAAAGGGGGAAACTCGAAGCGGCGCTGTTGATTGGAAGGGGGGAAAGAAGGGGAAGGACGAGGAGGGGGGGGGCCGTACCATTAGATAGGGGGAAAGGCGCGCTGCAAAGGGAAAAGAGAACAATGAGGAAAAGAGGGGCTACCTTCTCGATACTTTTCACGGAAGGGAAAGTCTCCCGAAGGAGGAAGTCCGAAAAAACGTCGAGCGCGCGGGCAGAAAGAAGGGTAACTGAATGGGATATGAGGAGGTAAAAAATCCAGGAAGGAAAAAGATAGCGGATTCCAACTTCGGGGGAATTAACTCCCAACGGAGGGGGGGGGGGGGGAAGTTCAAGAAGTAGGAATGAGGGGAAGGGTGCGCTAAATTATTGCGGAGGGGGAAGCCACCCTGAGAAAAGAAAAAAGATGTGTTTTTTTTTGTGGCAAAAAAAAGGGGGGGGAACTTCCTCAATTGGGGGGGGGGGGTGTTGAAAAACTATGCCGAGGGGAGAAGGCCCGCTAATGATCAAAAGGAAAGAGAAAAAAAAAAGAAAAAAAAAAAAAAAAAAATAACATGCCTTCAAGGAGACATGGGGGAAAAAAAAGAGCAACTTGCCTCGGGGGGGGGGGGGGGGGAAAGAAGGAATGCCTATCTGATTTGGGGGGAAAAAGAGGGGTCGACGAAGAAAGGAGGAGCAATGGGCTCCTTATGAAAAAAAAAAAAAAAGGGGAAGAAGGAGGGTTAAATTTTTTTCAGGAAAAAAAGAATTGGGGGGGAAAAGGGGGGTTTACACTGCGTTTCCTTGCCGTGGGGGAGGGGTCGGCGAGTAGAATTTTCTTAGCAAGGGAGTTTTTGGGAAGGGAGACGGCGCGGCTCTGATTCATCATGGGGGGGGAAAGAGAAGTCACCGGGACAAGAGAAAAACGACTGAAAAAAGGAAAAGGTACCGAGAGAGAAAGGGAAAAAAGAAAATTCGCCAAAGAAAAGGAGACAGGTCGTTCTTCCTCGTGGTGGGGAGGGAAAAAGAAGGGTTTAATTGCTTGAGTCGGGAAAAAAAGGAAGGAAACAAACCAGGGAAGGACAGGAAGAAAATGTCCTTTCACTTTTTCATCTGCGAGGGGAAGAAAAGGATATGCGATCTCCCTCACCAGAAAAAGAGAGGGGAGGGGAATCCTAAAGCAACCGTACTCCTGATTCTATGGGAAAAAAAGAAAAGGAACCCGTTTACTCATTGCCAAGGGAATAAAAAATGATCGGAAAAAAAAGAAAGAAAAAGGAGAGGAAAGGAGCCGGCTTTTTCTACTTATGTCGACGGGATAAAAAAAAAAAAGAAAAGTATACGGCACCTCGCTTCCTATTTTGGTCCGGGCTGTGGGGGAGGGGGGAAAGAGGAACAAAAACGCCGGAAAAGGAAGGAAGGAGCGACGATACGCGCTCCATTCGCGAGCTGTAGGGGAAAAAAAAAGGGGGAGGAAAAAAAGGAAGGGGCGTCATCTCTCTCACAACAACAAAAGAAGGGGGGGGGGGGGGGAAACTGTGTTTTGGGGAGGAAAAGAGAGAAATACAGCCTCGATTACCTGTATCGCGAGGAGGGAAAAGGGGGGAAAAGAAAGCGGTTTGTCAGGACCTACCACCAAAAAAAACGAAAAAACAAATAGGAAAGAGGAAGAGAAAAGGGGGAAGGGAGGAACTACGCAGGGTGTGCATAGTTAGCAAAGGAAAAAAAAAACGCCCGGCTCAGGTCCATATCCGTAGAGAAAAGGGGGATAACCCCAAAAAAAGGGGAGGAAAGGGGAACCCTGAGTACCCGTTTTGCGGGAAAGAAAAAAAGAAGGAAAAAGGGCTTCCTGCCCCATATCCTTCCGGCGGGAAAGGGGGTAAAGCCTCCTGGGAGAGGGGAGGGAAGATGATGAGTTTGCGTTCGATCCGTCATATCCGAGAGGGAAAAGGAAAAGAAAATCGCCCACTCGCCCCCCAAAAAGATCAAAGGGAAGGGGAAGGAAATGTTCGTTATTATCTCGGGGGAGGAAGGAAGACGCAGATTACCATGGGAAGGGATAAAAAAAAAAAGAACCGGCGCACGGGACCTTTGGCGCAAAGGGGGGAAGGAAAACGGGGGGACCCAGTCGCGCTCTGTCCCCGCCTTCCGGAGGAAGGCGTACTTTGGTTGCGCAGGGGAAAAAAAAAAGGAAAGGGCAGCCACAATGCTTCTCAGCGAAGAGAAAGGAGGGGGAAAAGGTCAAACCTCGGGGGAAAAAAAAGAGACAAGGGGCAAACGGCCAGGAAACTCCTTTTAAAAACCCCTCAGGGAAAAAAAAAAAGAAAAACCCCCCGGGGGGAAAAAAGGGGGGGGGGGGGGGGGTCTATCCTGCGCATGAAAAAAAGGGAAAAAAAAAAAAAAAAAAAAAGGAAAAAAAAAAAAAAGGAAGGGTTTTCATAAGCGGCGAAGGAGAAGGAAATTCCGTCATCTTCGTAAACTTGGACAAGAAAGAGGGGAAGGGGGAGGGAAGAAAAGACGTAGCCTGGCGCAAATCGAGGCCGAGGGGGAGGAAGTTGAGATGAAAGGAGAAGGAGCATTGCCGGGCTCTCCTCCTCGAAAAAGGGGGGCAATGATGAAAATCTAAGGCTCAGGGGAGAAAAAACATGCATTATGAAAAGGGGGAGAGAAGAATCGGACCGCACTCAATTTCTCAGGGAAAAAAAAAAAAAGGGAAGAACACCTTTCGCTTGGGAGTGAAGGAAGGGGGAAAGGGACGCGCCTGAAAAAGGGAAGAGATCTCCGCATTCATTAACGGGGAGAAAAAATCTGCGAACCAAAGGCTAAGAAAGGGAGGGGAGGCCAGTGTACTATTCGGAGAAAAAAAAAGGGGAAAAAGGGGCCATTCCAATATCTATAATGAGCAAGAGGGTTGAGTTGGGGAAAAAAATAAAAAGGGCATTGCAGCTCTCCTTTCCAAAGAGAGGAAAAAAGGAAAGGAGTCGGAAAAAAAGGGGAAGAAAACAGAGTCCTCTCCAGGAAAAAAAGAGGGGCCTGTCCACTGAAGTTATCGAGAGGGCCGAGCTAACTGCTTTAAAAAAAAGGAAGGGGAAAAAACCTTTTGTTGGAGGAAATGAATATGTAGGAAGAAGAGAGAGTGCGTGTATCCTTCTACCATCTAGGAAAAAAGAGGGGGACATTCCATCTTTGTTTAGAAGAAAGCTGGGGCCGTGCTTCGGAAAGAAAAAAAGAAGGAAAAAAGGAAGAAGCCGGCATCGTTGTCTTGGGAAAAAAGAGAGAAACTCTTTGCAGACGGAGGAAAAAAGGAGAGAGGGGAGGGGCGTCCATAATCACCCTCCGGCGGGGAAGGGAAAGGGCCAAAAAGGGGGGAAAGGGGGATGTTGTCCGTTGACGGAAGGCCGTCTATCGCGCTCAAAACGGAGGTGGGGCCAGAGCCTCCAGACGCCTCCTGCAGGGAAAAAAAAAGAGAAAAATGAAGTCGACAAAGAAAGGCAGGTGATCTTCTCCGAAGAAAAAAGGGAGGGAGGAGGAGCGCCGCCCGCGCAAGGAAAATGGGGAGGAGGGAGGGAAGGGCGCGGTGGGAAAGGAGGAATGAAGGGAGGTCTCTGTTTATCCTGCTTCTCTGCGCAGAAAGGAAAGGAAAAAAAGGCGGCGCCTCATTTCCGCGTCACAAGGGGGGGAAAAGGAAAAGGACCATCCAAAAGAGGAGGAACAAAAGTTCTCATTCTACTATAGAAAGGAAAGGGGAAGCTTTCATCGCCATAAAATCTGAGAAAAAGACTGAACGGCTCATCTTTCGAAAAGAAAAGAAGTAAGTCGAAAGAGAGGCCTTTTCATCCTGGAGGGAAAGAGGGAGGGATCCGACAGCACAGAAAAAAAAAAAGAGAACGGCAAGCCTACCTAAAGAGGAAAAAAAAAAACGTGCATTTTTTCTATTTAAGGAAGAGAAGAAAAAAACAAGACTATGTGAAAAAACAGGAAAATCAAGAAACGACGATTCCTATCGCATGGTAAAGAAGAAAGCGTTGTTTCTTTTGACCATGGAGAAGAAGGCAGGGGAGGAAAGCGGAAAAAAAAGGGGAGAGGAAGATACGCTAAGTCTCGGCGTGCAAAAAAAGAGAAAAGGAAAAAAAAAAAAAAAAAACCGGGCGACAATTCTCGAAGTGCGCATCATGGAAAGGGAAAGGAGGTTCCAAGAGAAAAGAGAAGGCAGGCAATTCTGCATCAACCGGAGAAAGGGGGGAAAAAAAAAAGGGGCTGATACCCATCCGAAGCCTGCGTCGAGGGTCGGGAAAAAAGAGAGAAGGATGGCAGAAAGGAGCAGGCGGTCTATACTTTTCAAGGAAAAGCCGTTCGGCGTGGTTTCACACACGATCGATTATAAGGGGAGGAAAGAAAGTTCAAAAAAAAAAAAAGGCCTCGGTCATCACTCCGGAAGAGGGAAAAAGGGAACTTTTTCGAGGTCCAAGTCAACGGCCGGAAAAGGGGGAAGAGTCATGCTCCCATCGTCCTCCTGCGCGGAAAAAGGGAGACGATCTCATGTACTTGCATAGGGGAAAAAGTCGAAGAAAAGCCTACCCGATTTCTGCTACCGGAGGGAAAAGAGGGACCAGTATGCGCTCGATGTGCCAGGGAGGAGGGGGGGGAAGACCCAAGCGAGAAAACGGAAGGGGGGAAGAGAAGCGATTCCCTAAGGGACGAAGAAAAAGAAAGGGGGGGGGACACCGATGGCCGCTGATCAGGAAGGGAAAAATCATGGGAAAAAAGAGGGCGTTCTAGACGGTTTTCGGCAGGAAAAAGGAAGGGGTTTGTGCGGTCTGGGAGGACGGTCCGGGAAAAAGGGGGGGGGGGGGGGGGGCAGCGGGCTGTCGATTGTCTGCGTCGGCCCTGAAGGAAAAAAAAGGGAATTGGTGTCCGTTGTAGGGCTCAGAAGAAAAAGATAGGGAAAAAAAGGCTTGAGAGGAGGGAAGACAGGGCCGTCCTGCTGAAGGGAAGGAAAAAAAGGGAGGGCAAATCACCATACTCCTATAAAAAAAGGGGGAGGAGCTCTTATTAAACGGAGAAGGGAAAAAGACTCCTTGACCAGCGTTCTCCATCTGGGGAAAAAGGGAAGAGGGATGGACTCGAAGAAAAAGGGTTGAAAAGGCTCTCACTACTGTGTCGAGGGGAAGAAGCCGAATGCCACATCGCCTCTACAGGGAAAAGAAACAAAAAAAGGTGGCGAGAGCCAGCCTGCAATTGGGGAAGAAGAAAAGGAACCGCACATTCTTCGGGAGAGGGAGGGGAGGGAGAAAGGGGGGGCTTCCCGAAAAAAAAAAAGGAGGGAGGACGGGGAAAGAGGAGTTCCTTTCTGCAAGGAAAAAGAAAAAGGGAAAAAAGGAAGGAGACGCATAGCAGAAAGCCGGCTCAGAGAGAGAGGAGAGAAAAGGAGGGAGGAGAGGAGTCGCACTTCTTTCTTGCTTACAAGGGAAAAAGGAAAAAAAAAAAAAAAGGGGGAGGGGAATCTCCGGCGATCGACTTCGTGGTCGGGGGGGGGGGGAAGGGGGGGGAAAAGGAAAGCGAAAAAGAGGGGGGAAAGGGGAAGGTATCGTTATTCCCAAGAAAGCTGTCTCTACGCCAACTCGAGGAGAGAACCTACTTGAAAAAAGGAGAGCGATTTCCTTCTTCACCCCGGGGAAGGAAGGGGGATTATCTCGAGACAGTAGGAAAGGGGAATGAGTCGAAAGGGAGAAATTTTCTATCTGTGAAGGAAGAAAAAGGGGGGGGGAGAACGCTGGTCAGATGAGCAAGAAAAAAGGAAAAAAAAGAGTATTCAGAAGGAGAGACAGGTGGGATCGGATGTCTTTGTGATTGGAAAAAGAAAAAAAAAAAAAAAAAAAAAAAAAGAAAAACAGGACGCGCACAGTACGTCAGAATGGGGGAAAAGAAACGACGCGGGATCAAAAAAGAAAAGAAAAGGGGCCCTTCAGTCGCCAGCGGAGGGAAAAAAAAAAGGAGACGACGCCGCCATCTCCATCCGAGGGGAGGAAAAAACATCGAAAAAAAGGGGAAAAAAGAAAAAAACCTCCAGCCGCCTCAAAAAAAAAAAGAAAAAAACCGTCTCGAACGACCGCAAAGGGAAAAAAAAAAGGAGGGGATGGTCAGAGAAGAAAAAAGGGAGCGACACCCTTGCGTCCCTTCGGCATCAGAAGAAGAAAAATAGTCTCGCTGTTGGTGGGAGAGAAAAGAGGGGACAGTCAAGAAAAAAGGGGAAGAAGAGGCAAACCTCCGGCGCGCTTAGCAGGAAAAAGAGAAAAAAAAAGGAAAGAAGATGGCCCAGCGCGGGTACCGCTGCCGGAAAGGGAAAGGAGAGGGGGAAGGCAAAAACGTACCGATGAAAAAAAAGAAAAGGAAGGGGAAAAGCCGTCGTCTATTACTTTACGTGGGGGGGGAAATCGAAAAAGTTAGGAAAGGAGACTCTACCTCGATTCCGTATTGGGGGGAAAAGGGTACTGGACCGTCGCATGGGGAGAAAAAAAGGGGGAGGGGGGTTGGAAAGAAGAACGGATCTGTTCCTGAGAAAAAAAAAAAAGGGGGGGAGGACCGCCTGCTCCCGGGGAGGAAAAAACTCTGAAGAGGAAAATCGCCTTCTTCGGCGCAGGGGGGAAAGGGGGAAACCCCACCATGCCGCCGCGTGGAGGGGAGAAGAACTTATTGGAAAGAGGGAGGAAAGTAAAGGTATTCTCACTTCTATAATGGGAGAAGGGAAAAAAAAAGAAGGGGAGGGCCCTTTGTTCATATGTGCAAGACGAGAAGGAAAGAAGTTATCAGCATTGGGAAAGGGTCGAAAGGGGAGAAAAGGGGGACACAGAAAAAAAGCTTTCTTTCCCCTGATCCTGTCCCTGGAAAGAAAAAAAAAGGAGAGGTCAGGTGCTTCTATTGTCAAATAGTGAGAAGGGAGATTAGAGGAAAGTAGAACCAATTCCCTTTCAGAAGGGGGAAAAAAAAAGGGGTCGGTTCTAGATATTTTTAGGGGAGGAGAGCTCTGGAAAACGCGACAAAGAGTGTCCTCCTGCGGAAAAAGAATCACCTCCCTCTAGAAGGGGGGGGGAGGGAAAAGTAAATGAGGAAGGAGATAGATTTCGTAAAAAAAAAGGGAGATGGTTTTTGGAAGGAAAACGCAAAGGAAGGGGGGGGAAGGAAGAACATGGTGTTAACTCCTCATAAAAGAGGGGGGGGAAAGAAAGAAGGGCGCTACC
>Ga0179593_1340886_pt1 | contig 18487 bp, 20 predicted proteins | sample CZODoug2_1_08_16_FD_185931 | JGI IMG/M metagenome (GOLD analysis project Ga0179593, IMG submission 185931) | Vadose zone soil fungal communities from Angelo Coast Range Reserve, California, USA - CZODoug2_1_08_16fungal (PacBio error correction) | ecosystem: Environmental > Terrestrial > Soil >...
AGAATAAAGAAAAGGGAACAGGACAAAAATATGGAGGGGCAACATTCGTAGGGGAGAAAAGACTAAGGAAGAGGTGCGTGTAGACCAAATCTGTTAAAGGTACCGGTACCCGCCGGTTGACGGGAGTCAAAAAAGGGAAAGGGTTGGTATCGCCGTGAATGAGGAGGGGACCACAATTCAGATATAATTGAAAAAACTGGACATTGAAGGAGCGGGGGTGGAATGGGGCCACCCAGGGTGACAGGTACAGATTGAATAACCGCTGGCAGGGCGGGGGGCGGTGGTGTGGGACGTTTGTACAAAATTAAAACCTCGGATAGAGACGATGGCTCGGGGAAAAAAAAAAAAACGGACTGGGGAACGTTCCGAAGGAGGAAGAAGTGGAACGTCGAAGGATTTTAAAGGACTGGCCATAGTTACCGCCAAAATTTTACGGGGTATTGTCGGATAATCAACAAGGTATCGGAAAAGCGCATGTTTGCGGAAGACATTAATTTGCCTGTTAGGACCGGTGGCAGGTGGGGTCTGGGGAGTTGGTTTGCCGTGGTATCAACGTAAAACAGGGACTAGGGGTTAGAACTGGAAGATAAGAATAAGTAAAAAGAGTCGTGGCGCAAAAAAATCCTAGAAAGAGGGGTATGTTACTATAAGGAGGATGGTAAATAACGGCATCCCCGCCAAAGGTGAAAGTATGAGTTCAAATGTCCGTTCCAGTGATGGGGGCCACGGTAGCAACCCCATAGGTGGGGTGGGAGAAATTACTAAGGGGCTATGGCTGCGTGGGAAAGACGGCGCCGGTCTAGGTGAACAAACAAGAGTATTCTAGGGGCGAGTGATGGTTGCTACTGAAAACAAACAACGATTGAACCCACCGAGGGGGATCAAAGGGACGTAGAAAAGTAAAGGATGGGTGACGACCACGCCGCAAGTACAGCATTTGTGTAGAAAAACAAGTCCATAATGGGGGAGATTGACAACGTAAAGTTGTGGGGGGGGGACGGCGAGAAGGGAAATACCTGTATGAAAATGACATGGAGAAAAGTTAACCTAGGATAACCGGCCTCCCGGTGAGTACTATCAAGAAAACGAAGAACCGGTAAATTACAGACACAAGTGACGATAACGGGTAAATGGGGGAATTTGTAATACCATTGGGGTCCAACGGGAAAAACCAAGCCTGTCCGGTGAGAATTGAAACTGAAGAATGAGGGGGGTTTCCGCCTTTCCATCATTGGAGGTAGTCAGGGGGGGGGCAGAGGAACACACGAACCATCAAAAAGAAGGAAGGTTCAGTCGGGAGCCAGTGGACGGAGTAGAAAAAGCCAATAAAAATTCGAAGAACAGTCCGACCATCAGAGACGTGTGAGAGGGAGAAAAAATACCGTTTTGTGTCCCCAAAAAAAAGGGGGAGGGAGATGGGAAACGTGCCTCCCTTAGGGGAAATACATGGAGGATTTGAAAAGAGTCTCGTCGCGGGATAATAAAAACCTTAGGTTAGGGGGGGGATCAAACCATAGCGAGACCCTGCCCAAACGGGGGGATGACAAAGTATCAAATACTATAAAGGAAGAGACGGAAGGTAGACGAAAGAGTAAAGGTCTACCGACGTCTTTACAGGGAAAAGAAAGAGACTTAAATAGTAAGGTTCAAACCGTAGTAGGTCAAAGGTTGGAAAGTTGGATGGGAATAACAAGCCGCACCGGAAGGTGGGACAGAAGAAGCTTCGAACTTGGATCGAGACTATATTAGGAATACTGCTAAAAAGACAGCCAAAGGGGGAGGGAGGAGCCCTTAGCAGGTGTACCCGGGATGATAAACGTAAAAGTGACCCCTATGAGAAAGGAATTGGTTGTAACAGGGGGATTTTTGGTGGGGGAACACTGCTGCAGGAAGTGGGGAACCGAAAGAAGGACATAAACAGTTGTCTCGGGAAAACCATGGAAGAAATAGTAAGGAACGGACGGTAAGAGGGTCAAACCGGAAAAGAGGGTTAACTCGGACGAGGGGCAAAAAACGTGAACCGGGACCGTACTGTAGGGTGGAAGAATGACAACTTTGGCGGATGAAGTAAACTCGTGGGTTTTTGCCTATAACAGGGGGGGGGAAACGAGTGCCCTTCAGTCTCAAAACTAAAAAGGGACGTATAAGGGGGAAACCGGGGGGGTGTGTGTAGGAACTGCCTTGTGCGGCACCAATACCGGGGGAATCACGTATTAAGGGGGGAGGGAATTTGGCCCTCAACGGACCTGGGGGGGGAGTAAAGGCTGGGGAAAAATCACGCGGATAATTAACTATGGGACGTTCGGTCATATGATTGAAGGGGACAACCATGTAAGGGCGGTATAACGAAGTCGTTGGGAGACTGTAAGTGATGGGGCAACGCAAAACCAATTGGGACCCTGGGGGGAGGAAACCGTTAAATGGGGTCCCGGCGTTCACACCGGAAATGGACAGAAGGCCGGAGAACGAAAATCAGCGTAAGAATGAGGAAGGGGGGGGATAGAGAACAAATGCCTTTTGTTGCAAAACTTGCTTCCTTCGACTCACCCTATGTCCATCATATAAGGGGGAATGGTGCCGAGAATTGTCCTTTTTCGAGGCTATTAAGGCCAGGGGGACGGACACTTCAGCATCACGAAGTGCTTCAAACCAAAGAAGGAGGGCCGTCACCGAAAGATCGACCGGAGGGAAGGGTAAAACAGGGGATAGGGGATCCTGGAGAAAAGTCTGAGGTAGACAGAGAATATTATGGACCACGACGATCAGTCGGGGGGGTTGTTTTTCAAGATAGAGCGGAATCGAAAGCACGAGAAGACGAGATACGCGGCCAAGGGTGCGTAGGGGCCGAGGGGGTAGTGTTAGTCAAAAGGTGATCGCTGGGGTAGAAAAAGTCAGAGAAAAATGATATCGAGTTAGTCGAACACGAAGAGATGGGCACAGGGGCAGAATATAAATATAGGGAAAGGGTAGTTAAGGTACAGGGGGCAAAATAAGTCGCTGGGACGAGGAGAGCCGTCTGCACGGAGGTTTGAAATTCCTGTAGGTGCCCCAAAAGGGAACCAAGGGGGTCCTGATTTTGGGGAAAAGAGGGGGAGGCTGTCCGCGCAGCCTGCCTATAAGGAGAAAAGGGAAGAAGACCTTCACGGGGTTTGCTACGTAGCGTATGTGGGGTCAAAAAGCGGAAGAGGGGGGTCTCGAAATCAAAACAAGGGAGAGATGCGTGATCTGCAGCTTTTGGCACCCTCACCACCCAAATAAGAAAGGCATACCGATAGCAAAGGTGATAGGCAAGGAAGAAAGGGGGAACCACCTGCTATATCTCTACAAAATTCCAATCCGGTGAGAGGTTCTAAGATTGGCACGCTTAGTACCCCAATGTCAACAAGAACTGCAGCTCGGATAGGCCACCGGTAATTGCCTAACCGTCTAAAGTGAAAGAGAGTCGTCGGAGGGAGAAAAGGAAAAGGACCAAAAAAAGTCGATGCGCTAGCCATAAAAGAGAGGGTCGGAGGAAGGTATCACAATCAATTTTTAAGAAAAAAGAGGCGCATAAAGGCCCAGAGGTCAAAAAGAAAGCAGGGAGGGGGGTACAGAAGAGCCAAGGGAAAAACCAAGGATCGGAGAGCTGCAAATATATAGCTTCAAGAGGATCTTCTCAGAAAGGGCCCCAGACACAGGGTACCTTGAAACGAAGAGGACTTTGAAAACGGTGGGGGGAACATGAAGAATGACGGGAGACGAAATACCGAAGAAAGTACGTCGCAAGACAACCGTACAAAAGTTAAATCGGATGATGGGGGAAAGGGACATGTGGTTTTAATACCACGGGGGGAGACAAAGGAGCTTAAGATGAATCGCATTTCAAGCAACTGGGTCGGGTCCTTCACCGGAACGGCTCATGAAGGTGAAAAGAACACCAGTCATCAACGACAGATATTACAGAAAGGAGGCCAGGGGCTACGTACTAGCGAATCGGAAACTTGGTTTAAAAATCCGAAAACCCTTCAAAAAGATGCAAAAAAATCACTCAAAGTCTAATCTTAGGGAAATCATGATTTTGGGTGGGGAGGGCAAACTAGGAAAACCGGCCGGATAAAAAGTAGACGGCAAGTTGGGAAACGGACCGGTGGCCGCAGGGAACAGAACCCCGGCGGTGGGCAGGGTATAAAAGAAAAAACACCGGGGGACGGAGGACTGACCCTAATTACGCGGGGGAGAGGGGGGGCGGGAGAACTGCAAACGCACTTCTCCGACTAATAACAGCGGGGGGGGGCAGGGAATTTACGAGAAAAGCGTTATGGGGAACAACCGGACAACAGGGGCCTCCAGACGGAGGCAGCTGTAAAACTGAAAAGCAGGCGAATTCAGACTGGTGGACGGTGTAGAGAAAAGGAAGTGATGAGAAAAAACGATCCAGGCCGAGGGGACGCGAAAGGGGGGATAACCAATGACGTTTCGGGGGTATAACCACTTCAAACGGAAACACGGAGAAAGGAACCATTTGGCAAAGTTAAAGAGAAAAGGGGGTACACCGCAGGGAAAAGGTTTCGATGCACGTCCGAAGGGGGGGAGGGAGAACGTAGTAATGTCATCACGAACAAAGGGGGGGGACGGTCAATCGGGGGTGAGCAAAAAAGAAGCTCGTTATCTAAATATACCCGCCCGAAAGACAGGCATCCCTGGGGGAAGGCCAGGGCACCGTATTAAACTTAAAAAAAAAAAAAGAAAAAAACTTGACTTGAATAAATGACCACTAAGAAATGAGAGGTGGGTGGAGAAACTCAGGCAAGAGTTGCCACGACGGCTACCGGAACGAGGGCTATGTTAGTGGCTGGATCTGAAAAAGACTTCTATCGCAAAGAAAAGAACACTAAAGGCCCCAATAATAATCAAACCAGAACAGGTGGAAAAGTAAATCAATTACCGTTGCGGACAGGGGGGGAACTAAGGGGGTGAGTTTTAAAAGGTCGGACGGTCAGAGGCTTTTGTTGTAAAGAATAGTAGGTGATCACGATTGAGAGCGGAACCAGAACGGGGGGGAAGACACAGGAATTTGGGGGGAGTCAAAATTTGAGCGTTTACGATTTCTCCCGAAAGGAAGCACAGAGGTGGAGTACAACACAAAAAAAAACAATCGGATTGATGGTCACTTACAGAGGAAGCCACGTCAACTGCGGGTAGAAAAAAAAATGCCGCATAAAAGGAAGCACACGTAACTGGACATTATTACGAAAAGTAAACCTTGAATAGGCCGGGGGTACCTCTCAGAACGGGGAACGTAGCAACGGAGGGGCCCTAACAGTGTTCCGACTCGGCGGTTTCTTGGGGATAACGCCACGCAGCACCAGGAACATAGACGTTCGCAAAACCCGCCGGGGACGGAAAAAGGGTGATCAAGGGGGGCAGTATTACTACCCCCGGGAGGACGATGGGAATCTATACGAGGAACGGGGACCGACACGTGGTTAGACCGCGCGCAGGGCGCCGCCAACCTAGGGTGGGGAGGCCACGCGCCAGGAAGGGGAGCTGATACAAGGGGGGGGGGGGGGTTGAAACAGCAAGAAAGTTTCATGAGAAGTTTGGATTACGGAGGCAGCGATACACAACGGGAAAGCTGGGTGGCGAATATCCCGGCAAAAAGCGGGAGACCGGGTTGATCGGAAAAAAAAAAAGGAACAAATAGATAGAAATAATCATAAGAGCTGCACAGTAATTGCCGCTCAAAAGGAGGATAAAGAGAGAGATACCGGAAGGCGCACGTTTAAAGGGTAACATATTATCTATCCCGAGAAGGGGGGGGCAAAACGTTGAAGGGAACTGTGAGGCCAAGGGGGGGGGGGGGGGGGACGGGAACACCAACATGGTATGGGGGGTAAAGCTGCATTTCGTGCCGAAAAAGGCTGCGAAGCAAAGTAGCCGTTGGTGAAAAAGAACCTGGGGGTCGCTGAAGGGGTCACGAGTCGGGGGCCGGGGCAAACTGAAAAGAGACCGTCGAGGGTGAGGAGCCCTGAAAGCGGGACGAACACTGCAACCTGAGAGTCGGAGGACGGATCGCCAAAGGACGTATATGGCAGACATCAGAAGAACTGTCCCAGGGAGAAAGGGTGGCGTAAACCAAATGCGGCTTGGACCGGAAGAACGGTGGCCAAAGAGTTGAACCCTTCGGTACGTACTACCAGCCGGTGTCCACCGGGGGAAGAGACCGCCTGTTGGCTGGGTAAAGGAAAGAAGGCCCGCCAAAGGGAAATCATACTTTCATAAGGACCCCGAGGGGGGGGGAACCTTTTGGTGGCTGCGCACGGGAACGAAGTAGTCGTGCCGTGCGGGGGGGATAAACTTCCACCGGCTTGGCCCTCCAAACCGGATGGAGAAAAAAGGGGGCGCGGATTATTGGCTGGCCACGCCCAAATGGTTAAAAAAAACAAAGATTACAATGGAATCGCCGGAGAATACAGAAGGGGTAACCATAAGGTAAAAGTGAACCGTGAAGAGAAGCAAGAACGCCCGGTGTAGACGACCCCGACCGTTAAAAGTAAAAAGGCAAGTAGAGAATATTTGGGGGGTGCCAAGCCGGAGAAACCTTGATGGTAATGAGTGTTACGCCTTTTACGAGGGCAAAAGATGCGGGATGGAAACACTACAGCTAGTCCGTAGCTCGTGGAACTGAAGAGGAGAATCCCACCACGCAGAACTCTCCATCCGGGAAAAAAAGGAGGTACATAACGGTGTAAAAGATTGAGCGTAGGCCCCTGCCCACTCCAGGGATAAGATGCACGGGCGGCGGGAGGTAAGGCATATCCTCGGGGAGAAAAAAAATTTTAAAGAGGGGACCCGCCCCCACGAGTGACACCGAGGAAGGATAGAAGAAAGGGAAGGGGGAACTAACTCCCTTGACATTGGAGGGCGGGCCGTTGAGGGTGATCAACGGAGCGATAATGTACGCTACGGTTAGAATAGAGAAGGAGGAGGGTTACAACCTCCGCTGGGACTGGGACTACGTCCAAGGGAGAAAGGAGACAAGACAGTATAGGCTACAAACACAGCAAACATAAAGTCCTCCTGCATGTTGGACAGGGGGGGAAAGAGGATCAAGGATCGCCTTGACGGTGTTTTCGCGAAACGCCCTGCTGGAAATTGTGTAGGGGCAATAGGGTTCCCCAAAACCAGAAAAGGCTGATAGGGAAGGGAAGGGGAAGCAAAAAGAACACCAGTAAAAGCTGCCGTAATGGTCATCACAGGGGAAGGACCGTGAAGGGTGAAGGGGGCAGTGGCGGCAGCTTGCGCGGCACAAAGGGGAAAGCTGCCGGCACATTCAACGACATGGGTGGAGCTGAGGGTTGAGGGGGAAACCCACAAAACGATTAACCTTCAAGATTAGGTACCGGAGCGGATCGTTGTGCGAACTGGGGGGGCGTAAAGGCGGGTGCCAGGAGCGGAGGGAAAATCGGGGAAGACCGTCCTTTCAGGCGACCCCACTGGCCGACAGGTCTAAGACATGAAACAGACCACCAAGAAGACGGCTGTGTAAGGGGTTGTAAGGACCGAACCTGCGCGGACGGATCGAAAAAGGCATGCTAGGGGATGATTGAACGCCTGGCTGCCTTGTATGAAAACGATCCGGTCTGAGTCGTAAAACACATCCCCGATGCACACGGCCTTTGGGAGGGCGGTGGCGTGGACAAGGGAGGTAGCGGGGAGGGGACTGGGATTGTGGGAACCAAAGCGGGTTCAACCACTCCGGGCTGTGCCGTCACGATCGCCGAGCAAAAAGTACCGGGGGGGAAAAAACGAGAGAACCGTATCCGAGACTCTATATTAGAAGCCACACACAGATTTAAGTCGGGGGAAAGGAAGAGGTCCATAAATTCAAAGAAGGCAAAAATAACGTGATCGGGGTTCTGAAGGGCCAAACAGACAATGATATCGCGTAGCCCATCGAAAGTTGACGATGGTTGGGCCGACGTCAAGAAGTGAAAGGGGAGGGCAAGGTCGTAGCGTTAAAAGAAGGAGATGGTGGGGGGGAAAAAGCTAAGCAAAATCAGATGCGTTTCAAGAGCGATTAGAATCTGACCTGAGGATGGGGGGGAAGATAGTTGAGTCTCCTCATGACGGCAATCTCACGGTCACGGTATGGGGGCCTACGGGGCGTCGGTGCAAGGGGGACAGGGACGAGATATACTCTCAAAAAAGGGATATAACGTCGTCGGGCTGGGGAAAACCATCCCCCGGCGTCTCCTTAGGAATTATATTGATAAGGGGATGTTCAACGGGAGACAAACCGGTGAAAATCAAGGTAAGGTCCGGTAGTCTAACGCTTCAAGTTGAAAACGCTATATCTTCCAGGGAGAAAAACAAGCACGTTGCGACACGAAGGGGGGGGAGAAACGTGCTGAACAACAAGATGGGAACTACGGAAAAAGGGGGACCGGAACCAGGCCACTTCAACATTGGACAAGACGGCCCCGATATACGATGATTTGTATAGAGCACAATGGAAACACGACCGAGATCCCTTGCCCTTTGGCACAGAACTTGCTCTAAACCGGGAAGCGACGGCGTGGAAAGAAAAACGAAAAACTGCGGGGGAGGAAATTATAGAACCACAGCTTGTGATCTGGGCGCGCTGCCCGTGAACACCCTGACGGCAAAAAGGGCCTGTCCAGGGAGGCTGACTGAACAACGGTGTGGGGGACCCGGCGCAACTCCAGTAGAAAGAGTTGACAAAGGGCAACAAACAACTTACCTCCCAAAAAAAGGGACTGGCCAGGGGGTTGGCGACGGTCATACCCGTACATTTGAAACTCAAGAAAGGCCTATCGTAAAAGCTGAGCGCGGACTCGCGGCAAGCGGGGACGTACGGGTTAAAAACCGGGCTAACCACACCTTTGGTGGCCACGGCTCCTTACCTCGTAAAGTTAGTAGGACCAGGCGAAGGGGCTAAGGTAATGACGCCAGGGGAAAGGAGGTCGTACACACGAAGGGATCACATACGTCAAAAACAGGCCTTTGCGGCCAAAAATCACGATACTAACGGGGGTACCATAGGGGGTGGGGAGGATACAGGCAAAACGAGCCATGGGTCATGCAGCGTTAAGGACCGGTCCGACAACGGACCTTATCAACCACGGGGAGAAGCGCAAGGCAAATACCGGAGGGGAGGTTAAAGGCAATCTTGGGGTCTGTACGGCCCCAGCCTCACGTCAGGGTCCGCTAAAGAGAACACTGGGGGGGAAAACAGGGTAATAGGGGGACAGACAAGTCTCTTTGGTTTGCGCGCAACCCACCATCACTCGCACCACTCAGAACCGGGGACCGTGATCAACAACATCGACCAACGAGAAGGAACTTGCAGCATGCCGGGCGTCGCACAAAGAAGGAGGCGGAGGGCTCAGCGGATTTCAAAATACGGTTCAGAGTAGTCCATCTACAATGGAACGCTCCAAGGGAGACTTACCAGGAGAAAAGGCGATTTACAAAAAAAGGGGGTAAAACGAAGACCTCGGGGAAAACCGAAAGAGTTAGGGCGGCACTCGAGGTTCTTTCTCCTGGTAGGCCCATCAGGGGGCAAAGAGGGAAATAGGGTCACCCAAAACACAAAGAAACATTGGGGTATATACGCCCGTCCTGAATAGAGATGAAGGGCAAGCGATTCGGCGAAAAGAGGGGCAACAAAGTTGCGGGGACTCAAGGACCAGGAGGGAGGTAGGAACTTTCATCTCATGACCACGTGCACACCGATCTACCACTGCGTCGTAAGGTGCGTGACAGAGGGGAAAAACTCCCAGTTTCCCAATGAAAAGCCACAGTAATGGTGTATAGGAAAAAAGCGGGTCACCAGACAATGTATGCCCAGACGTTGACAAGTGTGTCACTGCGGTTAACTGTTCCTCGGGGGAGAGTGTATCGGAGGAGAGGAAAAGGGTTCGTTTATACAATTATGGTAATCAGGGTCACGTTGAAAGGGAAAAAAAAACCAAAAAAAAAAAAAAAGGCGTGTGTAGCAATTAATTCATTTGTCTAATAAATGACTTTGGGGCGGCGTGGGAAAAAGCCAAGTGACGGGCCCTAGGAGCACGCGTTGTGGAGCTACAGTGGTTGCAGCACGATAATGGCGGTGTGTTTCACTGAACTACCGCCAACCAAAGCCAGCGGTACTGTTGGGTAAAAAAAAGGCAGCCGGTAACAGTTACCAAAACTGGAAATGGGAGCACTGGGGGACGATAGGTCCTGGAAAAGAAGAACGACAGAACTGCGGTCTCGGAAACGGGAAAAAAAACCCGCAGCGAGGCACCGCGGGAAACCATTTACGTGAAGCCACGCAACCCAACCTCCATAGCCAGGGAAATGGGTGTAAACATGAAGCCGGCGAGCATTCCGAAGAAGTAGACATTGGGAGAAGGGCCCAGTCCTTTACCATAGGCCGACATAAAACCGGCGCGAAAGGGGAGAAAGGCGGGTAGTCGTCAAAGATACCGCACAGGTTGATATACCACCAACACCAAGGAAAGTGCCGGTATTAATACAGTTCACCGGGGTCCAAAACGCGAAATGGGTGTCAAGGTGGGAGGCATCGATAGGTCAAGATCAAAATGTTGAAGAGGCAAACGCGGGAGGACTCCTACTACAATTCCCGCACCGGCGTCAACTTCATAGATGAATAAATGAGCGGAATAGATGTGGCAGGGAAGAGAACAAACAACAACGGGGAGAAGATCCCTAGAGGTGTGTCGATCTTCCTATCCGAAAAGATAATGTTGACGGCCGGGGACGAAGCCGTATTGGAGAGTATCGGGGAAGGGGATAGGCGCCACATAGGATGACCAAAGAATCAAAACAGCGAGGAAAGGGGGGGAAAAAACTTTCCATTGAAGTAGTTGCAACCCGGTGAACTGTAGAATACCAGAGGAACAAGGGTTGTGGGGCAACGGAAACCAAGGGCGAGCGAATAACGGCGCGACAAGGCCGCTACCGCCCGGGGTCGGAAGGAATGACTTGCGTCCGAAGCGTGTAAATACACCGTGGAACGGTAAAAAAGGGGGCTTTGGTGGGCGGGAAAAATACCGAGGGGCGGTGGCGGCGGGGGGGTTGAAAAAAAGGAAAACCGCAGAGGTGCGAAGCGTGAGCGGACAAACGGTGGCCGCACCAAAAATTGGGACGAGATGTAGGGACCCGCGGAAAGCCAGTGAGAGAGGAAAGTAATTCGGGAATGGGTCACGGCGCAAAACGGCATGTTTGACGAAAACAGGACGGGCTATGGAACGGGGGGGAGCCTAGGGGGAACGAAGAGTTTGATCGGATCCCAGAGGTAGCTCCTTGCCCACCAACTGGGATGAGCGGCGAAAGAGAGGGAGGGGGGCCTCAAAAGCAAACAGCATTGACGCTCCTGGGGGGACGTGGGAGGCGCCGGAGAAGAAGAACGTATTACATAAGGGATGGTAGAGCCGAGAAGGGGGGAGGTCATTCCAAAAAGGAAAAGACGTTCAAACACTCACATATTGAAGGAACCATTGTTCCAAAGGGCTGTTGCGGGGAGAGGGGGGGGGGAAACTTGATGGTAATGCAGGGACCGTGAGGGGAGGAAGAGGATGGATGGAAACGAACCTCTTAAAAACCCCGTTGTAGCCGCTGATGGCCACTTAAAAGGCTGGAAGCGAATAACGGTAAAGGAAGCACCAATTTTTGTTTCAACAATCACGATGACCGTAACACAGTGATATAGATTGCAGGAGGGGCATATAGAGAAAAAAGGAAGAGGAACTCCGCCATTAACATATTGAACCCCCGAGGGTAAAGGAAAAATTCCGAAGAATAAAGAAGCAGAGGCCGGGACGCCGAGCTAACTCAACACCTTGGTGATGTAGGGTGAGAGACCGGGGTGGAAACGGGGGTAGGTAGGGGGGGAAAAGGAAGTCAGGGGGTGGTTGTTGAAAGCACCGTCAGGAGTGGGTTGGGAAACCCGCTGGCGAGGCGGGGACGAAGTCGTCGGGGAAAAAAAGCGGAAACCAAAGGTTAATGAGGAGCTCCTGCATGAACGTGATAAAGCCCCGGAGGGGGAGTCCCCGATGTTGCACAAAATCGGGGACGTGCCGGGATTGGGAACGAACCAGGGGGTCACTGACAAAACGGTGGGGGGTTTGGAAGGGGAAGGGCCGGGAGCCGAAAGATAAACGTGCTAAGAGAACAAAAGTTTACAAGGGAAGGCCGGTTGCAGGGGGGGGGGAGAGGAACAAAACATTTAAGGGGGGAAAACCTTTGCCCGGTACGGCACCGGCGAGCACCTTCTCCATGAGTAAATTGACCGAGAAATGAGCCAGCAAAACAAAAATCAACCGATGCATGGGGGAAGGGGGGAGTTGCCATGAGGCATTTGGGAGGCGGTCGCCGAGGGGAAGATATTTCGAACATCCGTTCGCCATAGATGGGATATGTTACCTGTAGAACTTGCTTTAAAGATTTTAGGAGGTAGATGTGAGGAAAAAAAAAAAGGGGGACAAATGGTAAAGGAAAAGGGATTACACGAAAAGAACAGCGATGGTCCTATCGAAAAGACATCTATTCTTTGGGTAGATAGACGGGGCCGGGGCCGTTATTCAACAGGTTCGGCTCAGGCCAAATCCCCGGAGGAAAAAAGAATACATTGTGCGGGAAGGGGGGGGAAATATAGATCGGGCGCGGAAGGCGACACTTACAAGCATCGTAAGGGACCTGAAACATCCTCTTGACACCGTCCCCTGGCCAGGGGAACAGTTGCCCGGGAATTAGGGTCTCTGAGAAAAAGCCGAGTGTATTCTACGATAATTTTACGCAAGCGAAAAAAGTTCTTGTTTTTCATCGAGGCAGAGAGCGAAATATCACGCAGAGGGGAGGAGAGGGCCAGACGCCGGGATTCTGAAAGACGGAGGAGCAAGATAATCGGCTGCCGTCGCCATCGAAAAGGAAATGGGGGGAATTTTGGAAGGGAAGGGCCGAAGAAGAGAAACTATATAGTGGGAGGGGAAAGTGAGCAACGAAAGATTCGCAAGTCCACGGTCTGCACGGAGGTGTGGGGTTGGGGAGCTGGGGAAAGAAAGGAAGGAAAAAGAAGACTAATAAGACGGAAAAGGGGAGGTTACCTTGGGGAGATAAACAAATCGAGGGAAAGACATTCTATAACCGGCCCTCTCATAAGAGATTACCTACGCTGTTGATTGCAAAAAAGCAGGCGACATAGAGAGACAAAAAGGAAAGGGGAAAGATCTCATCATTTCGAAACACCCGGGGGGAGTATTCCCATGCCGTGATGAGGATTTCCTTCTCACTGAATGAGGCGACGGAAAGAGAAGGAGGGGGGAAAAGTCTGAAAAGTAAGAGAAGGAAGGGGTGAGTCTACTCGCAGGAAAAAAAAAAAAAAAAAAAAACGCTCGAAAAAAAGCGTTTCAACAAAGGCAGGAAGGGCTCCGGGGTAAGCGATTGTTGAGAAACTGAAATAAGAAAGGGAAAACTAGTCGTGGAAAAGAGGAGTAGACTCAGAGGAAACCGCAGCATCAACTATTGGCGACTGCAGAAAATTTCATGCCGGGAGAGAACCATCCGGAGAAATTTTTAAGAAAGAATCGGAAAGGGTTGCAAAAAAAGAAGGCCAGACTGATTTGACCTCCGCAGTCGATGTAAAACCACTGGACCTGCAAAACATTCAAATAAAAATACAGAGAAGGACGTACAAACGGGAGGAAATTCTCAACATGTACAAGTACTGCCATAATGGAAGCCAAGAGGCACGAAGGGGGGCGAAATGGGTCAGGACGGGAAGGGCACATAAAAAAAAATGAATGTATAAAAAAAGTCGAAACCAACCTTACCTACGCACCGGCCGTATGCTTGGCCTCGGATGGGAATTCGCCGACTAGGTAACATGCGTCTAGAGAAAATAGGGGCCTAAAGAGACTAGTCGAAAGAGGCTTGGTGAGGTGTCACACTTACGGAAAATTTACAAAGTTGATCACCTTTGGGTTCACACCACGAAGTCAAGTATTATAACGTAGGACGGGGCGGAAAAGGAAGTATGAGAAGGGAAAAACACTGAGTGTCAAGGGTTTCGACCGGCGATCAACGAACTTGTCTCCAACAGAAAGTGGCGGGAAAGAGCGTACTAAGCGAGGGGGAAAAGGTGGGATTTGGGGGGAGGGAACGCACTTCTTGGTCAAATAACCCAGCCTTAAGCGGCCTTTCAGAATGTCAAAGGTAAAACAATCAGAAGGGGGGAACATGTGAAACCTTTTTCCCTCTGACACCCTTCAAAACGGGGGACCGGTAGCAACGTAAAAGCTTTACATAAAAAATCGGGGTTTTGCGGGGCAAAGAAGGGGGAAAAAACCTAAGCACATGAGGCAGATTGAGAGGGGAAATATTACTGAATGCTTCAGCACACTGGTTGTCGCACAACACCAACGAACGAGGTGGAACCAAAATCAAAAAAGAATCAAGGGGAAAGTGATCAAAAAAAACGGAAGATCGGTTTAACGGGGGGCTTGTAGCACAGCCCAGAATTTCTTGTTCCCGAAGAAAGAAACGTATCGCAGGGTAGACAGGCGGGGATAACACTAATTACGGTTCGAGGGGAATCCGGACTAACAGGGGGGGGCCTGACACTTCGAGGTGGTCACACAACTAAGAAAACGACAAGAGGCAGCGCACCGACAAAGGGGAAAGGGGAGAGCTGAGAGGATTCTGAGGTCCGTCTATTGATAAGGGTTCACTTTGTTTCCACTCGGGTAATAGGTCACCAAAACGTAAAGGAACCTGTACTATAATGTACCACCTAAAGAGAGATCAAAAATGGAGGTCCATGCAGCCGGGGGAAAATGGCGTCTGGCTTCACACCAACTGACTATTACCGACCGATAATTGAAAGATCGGGGGGGAGGGGAGTCTGGAGGGGGAAAGAAAAGTCAAGGGGGCCTCAGAAAGGGCTACCTGACTGCGTCTAAGCTGAGTGTTGTCCCTAAAAAGATTACTCTTTCTCCCAGACGCGGGGAACACGGAGGAAAAAAGGACCGGACAGGAGACGGCACCAGCAGGGGGAGTTACCCAGAGGGGGAGGAATGTTTCAAGAGTTTAATTTTAACAATTCAGTTCGGTGATTAACTACGGCGATTCAGTAATTTGAATTTGTGCCGGTGATAAAGGGGGGCTCAAGGCGAGCGGAAAAAGGGTATCACAGGGGGAGGACTCAATTGAGTAGGGGGGGGGGAGGCGTGCGCAAACATCCTTTGGATTGAACCGACTATGCTTAGGGGGGAGACGACGTAAGGGACAACAAAAAAAAAAGGACTACTTGAGGGGGGGATTATCCCTCGAACCGGTACCATCCTGCAGTCCTGGGTACGCCCACCATTGCCGACGGTTGCTAACCGGGGGCAATTCAGGAAAAAAGTGACAGTATTACTAACGGGCAAAGGTGGGGGAAAAAAAGAAAAAGGTGTTTAAAAGAAGTGACACCTGAGTCGTCGGAAAGAGCCACCTGCAGAAGTGGCGTCCGCTCACGCCGGTTCGTCCTTCGGTGAAGGTTTGAGACGGTCCAAGCAAGAAAAAGCAGTAACTGGGCGCCCATCGGGCTAAAAGTCCCCGGGATTTATCAGAGAAGTACTACCGTCAATGCGTGACGATGGGAAAAAAGACCTGTAGACTTGTCGACAGTTACCATAAGGGAGGGAGGGAAAGGAACCGGCGAGGCTCAAGCAGGGCAAATAGGGGGGGTGGGTTTGAATACCCACCGCCGCCTGCCAGAGTCATCTGATACGTAAAGGGGACTAACACAATGCAAGGGTAAAGGGGGGAAAGGACAGTGAAGAAGGGGGGGGAAGCAACAAAAACTTACCGGCAAAACGGCGGGATCGGCTAATACTTCACATATTCGAGGTAACAGGCCCGAAAACTACGTCGTAAGGATAGAGAAGAAGAAAGACGGTTTACGCACGGGGAGGGGGGGCCTTTCAGTGGATCAAAACAACACCAGGGGGGGGGAAGAGGATACTGCAACAATTAACGCACGATATAGGTGCATACATAGGATATTCTCTACCGGAAGACAGTTACGTCATGGGAAAAAGTAACGAGGGAAAAAAAGGAGGGAAGTAAGACGGGGGGCCGGGAATTCGCCAACAGGGGGGAAAGTTTATCTGGGAGAGCGATGCCGTATCCACATGCTGGCAGAATTCAACTTTCCATGAAGAAGGGTCTAGTAGCCGGGACACTGGGAAGCGGAAGACAACTGCGTCGGGGGACTAGAAAACTGACCGCCGTCTCACGGGCTGAGCCGGAAGAAAAACCTGCCGGTGACCTTCCCTACTACCGTGAGAGGAGATGGTAAAAGTCGGGAACCGCAAGGAAGATAGTCCATATACACAGGGGGGAATAAAAAGACTCAAAAGAATTGGCTAAACATTTCCGTTCTATGGACTCGTTGGGGTGGCGGCGGGGCCGGGTACAATTTAAAACGCCTGAGTGCGGAAATGATCAGGAAACAAAAAGAAATGGAAGTAAGACAAAAGGGAGGGGTCGAGAGGATGGGAAGCAGATCCCGGAGGTAGTAATTGGGTTTGGAAGTGGAGAACCAAATCGGGGGGAAAAAGTAATTGACCGGGCTGAAGGGAAGGTAAAAACCAAACAATGGTAGGAAGGGGACGTGAGGGGGGGTTACTTCCTAGCCAGGCCCTCCAAGGGCATGTGTTAAAGAATCTTTGAGCAAAATCCCTTAAATCATTGACGTACGACAAATCATTCCTGGTTCACGTTAAGGTGTTCCATAAGGATCACCAAGTAAAGGGAAGAGAAGCCCGGGGGGGGGAAGGGCCCGACCAAAAATGGCAGAAAAAGGAAAAGATGGGCATGTGCAACCGGAACAGCTGGTGGCCGGGGATAGTTACCCTTATGGTACTTTCGGGCCTTGCAACATGAGAATCATGAGGAGGAGAACGAACACGAAAGAGGAAACGAAGTCCTTTAGCATAGGGAAAGGGCTGAGCACTCCCCATTCTAAGCCTCCATATCGAGAAATTTCTTCGACTCCGCCAAAAAGTTGGGTTAAAAGAAGAATTGGAGCAAGGGAAGGGAAAGGTCACTGCCTGGAAAAAGATTTTTGCCGGCGCGTAGGAAAACCTGTTCAGAGTATCCGGCCCTTTGGGGCTTCACCCAATAGGGAGAACCGCCCCAGGGATGTATGAGTACGGACGGAGAAAGCAGCGGGCGGGGGGGCCAAAGAAGGAAGAAAAGCCAGTGAAATTGGGAGTGACGAAAAAAGGGGGGGGGGATCGTAGTAGTTGTGCCCCTCTAAGCAAGAGTTAAGTGTCGCACTCGTGAACTACAAAACAAGAGTGGGTACATACAGCAATGCCGAAGAGAGAATCGAGTCGGAAAAGGGGGAAGAAGGGCTGGAAAAAAAAAGAACCGAACGTTAATGAGTCGCTCAAATAATTTGGTACCGCTGCGGGGGGGGATCAGGGGAAAGAGGCCAGGGGTCACCGAGGTTGGGGGTGGCAAAACGAAACGTGCTGCCCTTGATGGGGGGGGGAAAGGGGTACCAGGGAAGAGGAAACAACCAGTGATAGGAAGACTGGGGGGGAAGGGTGTCAGGGTTAGCAAAAAAACGCTGTTGCAAGGGGAAAACTATGGTCAAAAGTGTCCGGGCCCGAGGTTTTAAAAAAAAAGGTGGAAGAGCGGGGAACATGGAAAAGTAAGGACCGCCGGCTGTTTTGTGCGGAGCCCGGCAAACGAGGCCGGTAAGACGAAAGGATGGCTATAAGACTTACTGGGGAGCACTCAATCACGCGATGGTTACCAGTACCAACGGCCCCGCTGCCTTTGGGCTGAAGGTTGATAAAGTAGGGGAGAAAGGAGTGAAGAGAGTGGACCGAAAGGAAGGAGGGGGGCGTCAGTAACGGGGAAACACTGAGAGAATTACTACTTAGTTTCGGGGAAAGACAAAAAGGGTGTCTCTGGTAGCAGGTAAAATGGGTGGACCCAAAAAAACTGAACAAGGGCGAACAATCAGCGAGGAGAATGTGGAGGGGAGATGGAAAGCCTGGGGAAAAAATGGAAAAAAGGGAAGAACGCCATTCATCCTATCCATCCTACCGGGTCCTGTGCCGGCGGTCAGGTTCATATCGGGGTAAAATTTGTTGTGGAGCACGGACGCACGGAAAAAAGGGGGGGAAGAGTAAAAACAGGGGGACAGGCCTCACCGTCATATCGCCTATTCACAGTACAACGTTGCCGTCATTGGGATAAAACCTCTTCTAAGAGAACCGGAAAATATTTTATTCCTGTAGACGGATATATGGGGGAAAAACAATACGAAAGGATTGGTGAACAGAAAAGGGTCGATAGCACGATTCTCACCATCCGGGCTGCTATATCCAAGATTTTTTCCTAAGGTGAGTGACAAAAAGAGTGGGTATTCTTAAAGGGGGGTGAAAATCCGGCGGGGCGGACAAAGAATGGCTGCTTGCAG
>Ga0179593_1341522_pt1 | contig 18486 bp, 14 predicted proteins | sample CZODoug2_1_08_16_FD_185931 | JGI IMG/M metagenome (GOLD analysis project Ga0179593, IMG submission 185931) | Vadose zone soil fungal communities from Angelo Coast Range Reserve, California, USA - CZODoug2_1_08_16fungal (PacBio error correction) | ecosystem: Environmental > Terrestrial > Soil >...
CGGATTTGGCACGACCCCAAGTCCTTGTCGTAAAAAGAAAAGGCGCCTGAGAAGAAGATATGCTATTTCTCTACAGAGAAGGAAGAAAAAGGGGGTCGAGTAGCACTGGGGAGATTACGACCGTTAAGTCCTGCATCGGGAGGGGGAATGAGCAAGCCACCTGACGAGAACCGCTGACTTAGAGTTTGGGAATAGAAGGCATCCAGATTTGAATTTCATGGAAGGGGAAAAGAAGATCCGCGATGATATCTCAACCTAAAGGTGGTCAAAGAACAAAGTACAGTAAAGGAGGAAAGGGCCCCCTCGCAGAAGGTCAGATGGGGTAAGTGCCGCCCCCGTGACCAAAGGGGGGAGGGAGAAAGGCAAACGGGAAAGCCCCTATGGTTGGGTTAGGAGGTGGAAAATAAAATTTTATTCTCTTACCAAAGTGAGGGGCAACACTGGGGAATGAGGCCGCATGAAGTGTTGATTCAAAGGGGGGTTAGAGTCATCATTGTGGTGCCGTGGTGGAAAAAGGGGGTTGTATGAAACACTTAGTCACGGGAGGGGAAAAGACCGGAAGGGGGAGAATTCGTTAGAGGAAAAAGGGACGACGCCTGAACAAAAAAGAAAAGAAAGAAAAGAACAAGCCAGTAGAGGATTTCCGTCTTCCGGTGAGGAAAAAGGTACCATATACATTAGAAAGGGTCAATGATGGGACAATGTGGAAGGAGAGGAGGCCTGGGCTAATTCCTAATGCCCTCAGCCAAAACGGCAACGCGGGGAGGGGTTAGTTTGGCAAGGAGGGGGAGAAAGAGCATACCTTCGGAGCGGGAGGGGGGGTCGGGGCCGTGGAGAATCAAAGCTGGAAAAAGGATGAGGGCGAAAGTGGTAAAAGGCCGAAGACCGAGGGGGGGGTTGATGGTTAAGTCCCATAACGAAGGACAGGACGGGGCAAAATTCGCCCGCGGACCTGGGGGAAAGGGCAAAAGGATAAGAAGAGCTCAACGGTTCTTCCCGCAGGAGAGGGCGAAAGCCTGCAGGGAGGAGCTCAGACTGAGGCAGGATCGCACCAGAGGGGAGAAGGACGCGCCGATGCCCGAGAAGGGGGGAAAGAAAGAATGGGGATGCCTGCTGAAAGATCCTGAAAGTAATGAAAGGGAGAGGCAGGAATTCTTCTTTCTTGGGGAAGAGAAGATCAGAAGGTAAGGAAGGGAGGAAGGAACAGGGCCTCTTTGCCTAGGAAACATGCACGGTTCCAATCTAATGCCTAAGCTACTCATAGTTGAGGTGGGAAGAAAGCTGCCGTACATTTATCGAGGGGAAGAGGGCTCGAGAGCTCAAAGGCAAGTGAGAGGGCGGCGTGGCAGGCCGCTCAAGGGAAAAGCGCGATCCTGGTGACCGAAGCCTCGGATTCCGTGGGGGACAACGGGGGCATGTGGAAACCTCGTGGAAACTCCGAAAAACGTGTGGGAAGGCAAGGGGGGGAGGGGTCGACGGGGTGACGGAGAAAGCTTCCTCATCCAAAGAGACGAAGGTCTGGCAGGAGCACAGCCGGCTATAGCCCCTAGTATCCAAGACGGAGAGAGAGAAAAAGGGACGGGGGCGATACCGCGTGGTTGCACCGGCGCCTCGAAGGAAGAAATTCGGTGACAGAAGGTAAGTCACGCGACTGGAGGGAGAAGTGCTATGTGGGGAGGGGAATTGAAGGAAAGGGTCCGGTGGTAACTGGCCCGAAGCACGTTTTTCAAAACTTATCTGAGCAAGGTGAGAGGAAGAAAGCAAGGGGTGGATCGGGAATTATGGAAGCTTCCGGGGCCCAGGGAGACAAAGAAAGTACTTCGACCTGCGTCCTTACAGTTCTGAGGGAAATTTGGTCGGGCACAACCGGGAACGGGGTAAAGGGGGGGGAGAGGGGCGGCTGGCTTCTTGATTCTGGGCAGACTAGAAGCTGGTCAGGACCAGGGAGAGGGGAAGATTCACTGCTGGGGAGGCGCAACAGCGGGCCCCAAGAGGAAGAAGGGCCACTCGTTTAGACTTGAGAAAGGAGTCTGCGTATGGAGGGGGCTGGAAGACAATTTGCGATCTTCGCTAGAATGGGGAGAGGGCTAACGAAGGGGGGGCAGCGGGAGCAGAAGAGACAACGTTCCTGATTTGGAGTCAGGATCGAGTCGAACTCGGAAGCGGGCGGAGGGGGAAAGCGGGTTCGGAGCAAGTGAAAGTTCAGTAGGGACGATCTAGGGGGGGGGAAAAAGACCGGGTCGCGTCGGCCCTGGGGGAAAGAGAAAGAGAAAAAAACCCCCATCTTCAACGCGTAAGTACAACTGAGTCAACCCAGGAGGAATGCTCGGAGGAGTTTCAGGGCACCAGGTGGAGGTGCCCATCATTCAGCAATCTCTTACAAACCGGGAGTCAGAGGAGAGTAGTGAAAAAGATGGCTCTGAGAGGGGAGGAGGCCTGAGTTCTTGAGGAGGATGGGGGCGGTCAATCAGCTCGCTAAAAGGGGTCGTCATGCCTGGTGGAAAACTTCTTTCGGGGGAGGGGAGGGGTGCGTTCACATGGCGGAATTTGGGGGAGGGAGTTGCTTCATGAGGAGCGAAAGGCGTAAGGGGGAGGGGGGGGGGGGGGCCCTGCGTAGGAGGAGCTCACGCTTCCTGTGGGTGAATGGCGAAGGGCAAGGTAAGGAAGCGACGTTTTTTTGGAAGGGAACGCATTTTCATACAACAGAAAGGGCAAAGGCACAACAGGATATCCGTCCGAGCGCGTGGGCAGAAGACGGAGTTCAAGGAACTAAGTGAGGGCAGGGGCTCTACTGTGGTGCGGCCTTGCTGAGGAGAATTTCCTATTACACCGAAGCAAAGGACGGGGTGCGACCCGTTCTTCGGAAGGATGGGCGTAAAGGGTCGGGAGCGTTCGCGGGACCACAACCTGATTCAGTACGATGGTGTTGGGGGGCCGCGGAGATGGGGAAGAAAGGGGAGGGGGTTCCTGCATGGGGGAAGGGGAACTTGCAAGAAGTGATTCGAGCGGTGATGTAAGAGGTTGGGCACGACGGGGGGGAGCAGGCTCGTTCCGCCAAAGGGGGAGCAGGGGGTGGGGCATCTTGTTCTTGGAGGGAACAGCCGGCGCCCACAAATCTTCTTCTTCTGAGGAAAAAGACAGACGAACGAGGGGGGGGGAAACTTGCTTGACGGGGTGAAAACGGTGGAGACCCGAGATGGACGACTAGCCGTCTTCTGGGGTAGGACGACGATCCCTTGTACCTTGCAGCGGAAAGCAGGGGCAAAACGACACTAGAGAATGGAGCAGTAGACAGGGAACTGAACTTCTAAAAAGAAAACTCCTTCCCCTTCGCCTGCAGGGCTACCAGAAGGGGCCTCAGAACATAATCAGTCGTAGAAAAGAAAAGAAAGAGGATGTACATTTTCCCACAGGGAGGGGAAGAAAGAGGGTTGTCAGGGTGGCGAATGACCAAAGTCTCAAACATTCAAGGCCAGGTAGTCGAGGGCTCTCGAAAGAAAGGAGGGGGGCGAAAAGTTTTCAACTCAGGTAGTCACGCAAAAGGAAGGAAGGGACGCGGTGGATTGCCGGATACGAGTTACGCGAAGGCTTTCGATGCGAAGGGAGGAAGTACTCTTCCTTGGCACAACCAAAGGGTCGAGGGAGAAATAAAGGGGAGTTTGGGTTTCAATAAAGCAGATCTAGGGAATGGGACGAATGAAGAGTCGCACACCAAAACTGCTATGCCGCAAAGGCTATTGGAGCTGGGGCGGTGGAGTCATAAGAGAGATCAACAAACAAGCACGGAGGGGGGGAGGAAAAGATATAAGGTCAATGAAAGCACCGCCCGAACCTCTGGGCCAGGAAGGAAGGACTTGGGGTGTGCGTGCAGAAAGGATTTCTACCATTAAGAGCAGAATGGAAAAATAGACCAGCCAAGGGGGACGAAACCATTGGGGGGTGACAACTAGGGAAGAGGAAAGCCCGCCGACGAAGGGAAAAGAGGGGGTAACGCGAAGTCGTCATCAAGCCGCTGTCGGTCGGCGGGGGGGCGTGTTATCTACTGCAGGAAAACGGCCTCGGCAAATAGGGAGGCTGAGCAGGAGAAGGAACTGGGGGGGAGGGAGGGGTGTCCTGGTCATTCTAATACAGGTCACCGAGGGGGGAAAGGCAAAGGAAAGTGTTGGAACAAATTAATAAGACTTCTCGGAGAAGAAAAAACAATTCTAGTCTCCTGGGACAATGGAGGAAAGGCAGTCGAAGGGGAAAAAGAACTTCACTTAAAGGCGGGATCGCGTTCGTGAAAGGAGGAAAGGGAGCAATGTAAAAAAGGGGAGCGTCGGAGGCACCCAGAAGAAAGAGGAGAAGAATCTCGGCGAGGTCACCGTCTTAAACCACAGGAAAAAAAGCAGCCACATCCAGAGGGAGGAGGGGTGCTCCGAAGAATAAGAAAGGGGAGGAAGGCGGAAGACTTTCAAAAGAAATATGCCCCACGGCGCAATCCGTGGCTACCTATAAGTCGCCCACAGGGGCGGGGGACAAAAGCGGAAACATCACCTGGAACGAAGAAAGCGTGTAAAGACGAAGAAAAAGAGGAATGTAAAACCGAGTCAAAAAAACGGAAGGAAGCTCCAAGCAGCGGTCTTACGCGCTGGGTGGGGGGGTTGACACGAATGGGAAGAATAAAATCATATCCACCAGAAGGGCGAAGGAAAAGGAACAATCATCGTGCTTCAGGGTGTAATCGAAGACGTCGGGAGCAAAATCAAAGCCAAGTAATAGAAGAAAAGTTAGTCCTCGAAACGCACGTCGCGGGGGGAAGCGAAAAAGGGATAGAGGGCGTGTCATGCAGTGAGGTCTGCAAATTCCCAGAACTAGAGTCGGGAAGGCCTACGGTGACTTGAGGATCAAACAAAGGAAAGATGAGAAGCCAAGAAGAACAGGGAGCCAACCACTGAGGAAGACGCATACAGAGGAGAACCTTCTCCAACAAATTCACCGACAGGGATGACCTGGCACTTCTTCGCGCAGCCGTCGCCGCACCGGCCTCTGAGCTGGTGAGCCAACCCAGTGCCTGCAGTCACGAAAGCTAAAGGCATCCCTCAGCACCAGCTCCAATCAGGGTGGAGAAAGAAATGGGAAGACAAACTTTGACGCCTTGGTACAAAGCATGAATGTTGCCAGTCCTACTAGACCTTCCCGATAATAATCATTGACAAGGGGGGGAAAGTGGTGACTTCTCTTCTTCCTAAGATGGGGGGTAGTCGTGGAAGGTGCCCAGGCCGACGCTACCAGGTCAGTGGTCACATTCTCACATAAAATCTGAAACGTTAGAAAAACACGATGACTGGCCAAGCCCAGTGAACAGGGAGGGGACCTCTATCTGAAGCCAACGGCAACTTAACTCGACAGGAATCTATGCCATTCTCTAACGATCTTCTCTCGCGGCCGGGATTTCTTGAAATAAAATCGCAGATAGGGGGATAATCAATGAACTAGCGGCACGGAGGCGGCGCTGGTTGGAACTCGGAAAAAAACTCGCGCAGGATCAGACCGCGCCTTTTCCTTGGCAGCTGCTGCAGAGGGGCGCAGAAAAAAGACAGCGCAACCTCACAGGAGGAAGGTCCCTGCTGCGTTCGCCATGGACAAGGGTAACGCTTGTACGGACGAGCTAGTACTGAAAAATGCGGGAAGGGCCGTGCCGCGAAATGCACAAGGCAAAGGGAGGTAGAGCAGTGCAGCCGTACACGGGGAAAACTTTCTTCTTGAAAGGGAAAGGAATGGGGTGGGCGGAAAGTCAAACACGGAAATCTCACGACTCCGCCAATCGAGATCACAAAAACTGGAAGAGAAACAGAAGGTGGGATATGACGCGGAAGGTCCTCGCAACCCACAGAGGGGTATCGGGGAAAGAATTCTAGGATAAAAGGCACGGGGGGGGAGAAAGGGTCAGTCGCCGAGCAGGTAGTTGTTAGACTGCAATGAAAAAGGCGCTGGGGATCGTATTAAGATGGAGCCAGAACCCCCTTCGCCAGCACCTTCCGACCCACGGGGGAAGGAGCGAGTAGGGGCAGGGCGCGACCATCGAAGAAAGGGAAGGAGTGTCCAGAAGCTCCTGTGTAAGAGAAGCCACTCTAGACGATCACGGAACAAAAACTGGGCTAGAAATCGACGGAAAGAGAAAGGAAGACGCTTCTTTATACACCATCCGAAAGGAGAGCCAGGCATACAAAGTCACACGGTCAGAAGTAAAGGACGATAATATTCCTTAAAATAGGAGAAACCGTTAATTTGAAAGAAAGAGACTACATCAGGGACAGCAGGAGGTAGTTTGGCAGTATCTTCATCATAGCCAATCCGCGAGCATCCAAAAACCTTAAAAACGGCGATTGGGGACAACGGAGGAGGGTCGATCCTGCATCATACAGGAGCTGAGAAGGAGTGAGCCATGGGATCCTTCCCGAAAGGAAAGAGATACGCTGGCTTATCTCGTCACCCATGTAAGGGGTGCGAAATGTGGGACCGAAAAAGGAGGTAATTCGTATGTAGGAGTCCCAGCAAAAAAAAAGAGGGTCTTCTGGTTACAAAGGAGCCCGCAATACATTTCAAAAGCGGCGAATCTACAGACAAAACAGCGCAGCAGGGTATGAACTGGGTCAGGGACTGCATTATGACCAAGGACACAGCGTTGCAGGGGGGTGAGAGGTACTGTACTGCCTGGCGAAAGGAAACGCCTCGGGCCTGCGGCAACACAAATTGGGGGAATATGGGAACCAGCCTTACGGGATAGTGGTAAGGAAAAAAGGGTAGGAGATCCTGCATCCTCTAGGGCTGGGGCTTTGTAGTCGTCTTTTGTTTGGGGGGGGGAAAGGCGCGTCCGTGGTCGAGCAAGAATGATAGCCCTGAGGTCGACCTAACGTGCGAAGGGGTTGAAGGACCCACGTTAAGGTTGCACACCAGGGAAGTCTAACTAAATGTAGAAGACAACAAAAGGTCATGATGCAAATAAGGGTGGAATTAGAGAAAGGAAATGTACGGGAAGCTAACCCTTTGGAGAAGGACCACGAAGACCTAGGGGACTGCCTTTATTGTGGAACTAGAAAAAGGGGGCAGGTTGGCGGAACGTTTCAGCCCCTCGAAGGTGAAGAAGGATTTAATCCTACCTGCGAGGTTGAAGGGTGAACTGACCAAGGGGGGGGGGGAGGGGGGATATTCGCAGAGCAATCCTTGCTGGGAGAAGGGGACCCAGGACTAAGGCCTCTGGCGCTCGCGGCACAATATCAGTACGCGGGGTCTCGGCAGGTGGCTCGACTCGCAAGTGTGCAAGGACCTGAAGACCTGCGCTAACCACCGCCAGCTTCAAGACAAACCGCGATGGAAAAGGGTCAGGCGTCGAAAAACCAAGAGCAATAGCAGGGAAGGTGGAACTTCGGGGGAAAAGGAGAATTCCGTATTGGGAACAAAAGAAAGGGGGGAAAAAAAAGGAAAACAAAATAGTCTCAAAACATACAAAAAAAAAGGATTGGGGGTAGGAGAAAAGAGAAAGGGAGGTGGCCACGACCACAAGTAGGGGTCTTAACAGAAGGGGGGACTCCTGAGAGCCATCCTGATAGGAAAGGTAGAACAGCCATGACTGGTGTCCACTATGTGGTCGCTTGAGTAAGTCAGATACGGTACGGTCCTTGAATCGGCGATGTCGCCCCGAAAAGCTACTATGAACACGCGGATGAAGCGGTTTACGAGAATGGGCGCCCTATGGTACTTTCGGAACTGGGGGTAAAGAGCCTAAAAAGTATCTCTTCTATGAGATCTGAAAAGGACAGTGGGGAAGTACAGTTAAACCTAAAAATCAGGATTAAAAAGGAAATCCGAAAGAGAAGGGGGACTGGGAAAGTCCGCCCCCAGGTCAAGGGGAGTTGACCTATAAAAATAAAACAAAGGCCCCCATGTTTTGAGTGAGTGTTGGCATCTAAAGGGTTTAGCGAGTCCGCAAGTTATTTAGTCAACACTGTATGGGACTCATGGAAGGTGGTGATGAAGAATGTAGTCCTCATTTTGGTGCAGGTTAAATGGTTTAGTCAGAAACGATTAGACAGGTGGGGGTTTCCCAGACCGTGAAAGTTCTAGACGTCGGCTCGTACAAGGAACGCTCATGTAACAAACAAAAGAAAGAAAAAATCCCCAGCCATGAGAGGGATTGCAGACTCTTAAAAAAGGAGTGGGACCATAACAGGTAAGGGCTTTTCAATAGGAGGTTGAACAGCTGACAGAGTGGCGGAAAGGGGCGAAGGCGAAGGTACCTCGGTCAAAACTTCAAAGAGGGCGTGGTTTTTTTCATGTCAGGGAAACCAAAAAGAATGGGAAAGCATTAGAATTCGCGCAAGGGGACCAGGGGGGTCTCCCGTTTGTAAAAAGCCGAAGAACTCGTGGGTGATGTGTTAAGTCAAGACATAAGACTTACATTCCAGGGGACCCGTCGCACGCTACCATGGTGACAGCAAAGACCCATCAGTATCTACCGCGGGTCTTAGCTGATCAGGGCGCAAGGAAAGATTCTCAAAGTGCTCATGAGGATGCAGGAGATCAACCATAGATCCAGGACCAGCTCCGTTGCCTCGAGGGCTGCTTCCGCGATTTGTTTCGAGCTGGAAGATCCAAGAAAGGACCTCTTTCTAGATAAGTTACGGTCAAAGGGCTGTTAGAACGTCTCTACAGGGTGGAAAAAGGGGGACGTCTTAGTAACCAGCGTCCTCTGGCTACTGATAACATGCACTGTGGAGCAGAATCGGGCAGAGGGACCGCAATCGGCTTGGGTCTACAAGCGTCAGGAAGTATCTCATTGGAACAGGTCGATCAGACAAGACTCGAGGACAATGGGATCGTCTATGACTTTTCTAAGAGTCATGACACTCTGCGATAAAGGGACAAAAAGAGGTATTCCGAGGTCGCGCAGGAAGTGCCAGACCTCGTGAACGCCTAAACATGGTTGGCGGCATGTGCTGTCAGACTGGTGTGACCGTCTCCATCCTCGATACCATAGACTAGGTTAGGGTGTCGTAAAAAAGCCGCTAGAAGGCGGACTCACGCTCAATGCGAGGGGAAGTAGGGCCGCGATACCGGATGTTTTCAGCTAACTCAGGGGGAAACCTGACTGTAGAAGGGGACCGGCTCGCGCTGCGGATCTTGGCAGTGGAGGGGAAGGTTCCACACCGAAGTGCAGTGGGGGGAAGGTGAAACTCACTTTACCAAAGAAGGAAAGTAAAGGAAAAGATAAAAAAACGCAGGGAGTCCTTAGGAGAGTCCGGACCTTCAAGAAGACCGTACCCGACCTGCGGCGGAGGGGAGAGGGGAAGGTGGCGGGACGCCGCCGGAGGAATGCTGCACTGGCGCTGATTCGGCAACGCGGCAGAAGCTGTGAGGGAAGATGGCGATAAGGCCGAGAGGACAAGGAAGACCCACAGCCATCCTCGACATGCTCCTTGAAGAGGACGAGATGACTAGATTCGGGAAGGGGCAGTAAAGTTGAGGAAAGCGAGCGAAGAGTTTTCGTCAGACGGATAGATAAAATGACGAGACCACGTTAAGAGTTGGAGTCCATGCTCGAGGTCGCAGAAGGCGCGGGATTGGGCCGAAGGGGTATCACGTCTACTTTTTAGGGGCGGTAGCGTTACAAAAAATGGTCCGCAGGTAGGACTGGGGGGCATCGAACGAAGGAAGAACCATCGCGACGAATCGAAGGAGCCCACTTCCAAACAGGAGGAAAGAGCAATTAATATAAGGGTCGTCGTGCGAAACATCAGAAATCGTAGTCACCTTTGGGGCGGCAGAGATGGGCGGTCCGGAAAAGGTTGCGAGGGCGCTGTTCGCGCTTAAAGGGCGAGGAGGCATAGTGGGGAGGTCAAGGAAATCTGAGAACGTGGCGACAACTGCTTTAAAAGGAAGTGCGGATCAACTGGAGGAAGTTGGGGCGCAGAAACAAATCTGGCCGAGTCGGGCGGAAAAAAAAAAATTCCTTTAGGGCCGATATTCTTGGTCGGCTCGCAACCAGGTACTGTGTGGGGGGAGACCCGAAAGGCACATAGTATGGGCGCGCTAAAAGGGTCGGGCGAAGGAATGAACACACAGAACTTCATGAAAGCTGAATATAAGGACGAGACCGAAGCGACGGGTTAGAGGACTACCGGTGAGCTGCGCTACTGGGGGCGGAAGGGGAGTCTAGGACTGGTCCGAGGACACGAAACCGATGAGTGGTCACGAGTAGCCTTATTGTGGGGGAGGTCTGGAGGGGCTTAACGGCAGGCACGTTTACTCAAAACAAGCGCGCAGAAGATGGTGGGTGGGGCCGATAGCTGGGATTACGCAGGTCATGTTAGGGGATTTCTCCTTGAAGATGTGTCGGCGGTGTATGTTGACCAGGTCGCCAGAGTTGACTCATTCTCAGGAGGACCGTTTCGACGAAAATATGTGGGGGGTACGGGGGGAAGGACCGAGGCAAAAGGAGTCGTCGGTCGAGCAGAGCAAGGGGAAAGACGGAAGGGGACGTGTGTGAATGTCTTACATACCGGGGGGAAACTCGACCAGAGATTGACGAAAGGAGCCGTCCCGTCTGGTGGAAAACGACGGCCATGGACATTGATGCTTCTCGCCCGGCCCCCGAAAGCCGAAGAGCAGTCGAAAAAGCCCTTGCTACTTCTCAAGGACCCTGCGCCTGAATTCGGGGAGATACGAGGGAACGTGTCATACCGGTGCGGCGGAAAAAAACGAGAATCTTCAGCTCATGGGCAAAACAGATTTTCTGGTGAATTCACAATCTTTGTCCGACAATTAGAATGACCAGGGACAGCAAAAGAAGATTTTATCGCGCTGCGAAAAAGAAAGAAAGATGGCGAAAGAAGTGGGTGGGGAAACGCAGGTAGATCACACGACTACTCAGAAGGAGGGAGGTGATTCACGTCTCGTAGACTCTCCGCCTTTCGGAGGAGAAAGGCTCTGCAAGTTAAACCAAAGGGGGGAGTGAGCTCCCCTTGGGCGTGTGGATGTAAGAAGCGGAAATGGAAAGCAGTCTGAACTACAAGAGCTTCCTATGCCACAAAGATTGGAGGGGGCGTGGAGTCATGGCAGGGAAAGAAAACAAAAACAAAAAAACTTAGGGTTGTGATGTAAATCTCTATATGGCGTGACTCAACGCCCCTCACGTACGCGGGCGAAGCGGCGATGTGTCGTGGGGGATAAGAGTATAATTCGTCCATTCAGGAGCTATTGGAAAAAGACCAGTGGTAGCGCAGCGAACAAGGTGGGTGAAACGCAGAGTACTTCACTCCGCAGACCAGTAGGAGACTGATACAGAGACGTAGGCATAAAAGCCTTTCAGGGCTATGAGTTCGTGATATAGACCGGCGGACAACTTCTCAGGAGAGAGCGAAGGGAAAGAAGATAAACTTGAATAATGTGAGCCGTCATCGAAAAAAGGAACACAATATTGGAGTAAAGGTTGGTGACCATGAGAAGCTTCAAAATCACGCCGAACTGCTCGCTCCTGTTCCACTAGAGGAAACTTAGCAGGGGCTAGCAAGCGGTCCAGGAGAAGTCGATCAGGTCGTTGGGGGGGCCGTCGATGCAAGAGCACTGGGAAACGCGACGTCGGCAAACCACCAGAAGGACGACTACTTCGGATAGAGGTAGGGATGTCAAAGGTCTGAGGCAACCAGGCAACACGGCTCCACATCCAAAGAGTTAGTCTATTTCGACCTAAGAATAGCCATGGGGCGGAAGGAAGATTGACACCCGACAAAATTCACGCCAAGTAGAAACGGGGGGGGCGCAGAGATCTCAACTCGGGGCGACAGACGAAGCAGGGACGCCTACGACAGCGGAATGAAACAATCAACAGTGACGGACATCTACATCCATACTACCGTCCAGCACCGACGTGAAACAAAGATACAGGCTTGTGGGTGTCCACGCTAAAAGCCGACACCTCAATACGGAAAAAAGCACTCTACTCCTGGGAGAAAGAGCGGAGTCGTGTCACAGGAAAGAAAGCCTGTCCCGGCTCACAAGTATCGCAGCCGCACCTGTAGTGCCGCTACTCGTCGATTGACGAAGCAGAAGGAAATATATCTTCTTTTCAGGCAGTTCTGGGTAAGGGATGCGACAGAGCGCTCAAAAGATATTCCTTTGCGGGAATTCAAAATAAAACAACGGGCGGGGTAGACCAGAAAAGAAGGGGGAATGGCATCCCTCACTGAAGAAAAGTCGCAAGATGGGCACCCTGAGCACCAAAGTCAGCCAGTGTTTATGAAGGCACTTCTTCCCTCCAGCCGGAGCGAAAAGGAAGTACATCGAAGAGTTATTTCCCGCCACTCTGAAAGGAGAGGGAACACTGATCTGAGAGCCATCGGAAGCTGCCCCGGATGGGTTCAAGACGCCATCAGAGGGCCGCCAAAGTGACGCTCTTGCAAAGAAATGAGAAAAAATACTAATTCAGCAATAAGACGAAGAAACGGGGGGGGTTCATTGTGGAGTCAGGCATGAGGCCGCCTAAGGGGTTTGACAAGAGTCGATGCCCAGGCCGAAGCGACCCAGGAGTGGGGCCCGTCGTCAAATCAAGAGAATTTCCGGCAACTATTCAAAACGCGCCGAGAAAAGGACCTACTCATGAAGGCCAGCTTCACTTCTAGACAGATCGTAGCCCGTCTAGCACCAAACGGACGACGAAGAAGAAAAAGGTAACTTCATGCACGACAAAGAGAGCAGCGGAGATACTATCAACGAGCGAACATAGGATTGCGCGTTGTGTCCCGCAGGCGGCCGCTCGAAGGATCGCCACGAGCCGAAAATGAACAGCTTCTGCAGCATTGATCCGTACTCCAGCGAAGACCGCAATTCCTCGGTCAGAGGCGTGAGGCAACACTGGGCAACTACGACTTGTCAGTACGCAAAAGGGAAAGGTAAAAATTCTGGTGAGTGCTGGAATGGGGCAGCCGCGCAGATGCCGAGAAAACTTGCGGATTCCGCTTAGAGAAGACTGTTTAAAGGGAATCGTTCCAGGAAAAATGGGAAGGAGGTGCAGGAAGAAACAAAGAAACGCACGCACGCCAGAGATTGCGTAGTTCAATTCTAAATCAGGTTGATCTTGAGAGTATCGGAAAACAAAACACGTTCGGGCGTCCGGGAAGAAGAGATCTAGGGGGAAAAGGGCTCAGTCTAGTCTCCGTATCTTTCTGGGGTAATGGAAGACTTCTGAGGGGGGGGAAAATGGAAGATGGACAGGTCACCCCGTATACTCATCCCCTGCCGCCCCGTGTCCGTTTCACGAGGTTAGGGCAAACTTGGCGTCGCACCAAGCGGAAAACGAACTAGCTGCGTTCCAGGATCAACGCGTGTCAATGAATCCGCACGCTAGCGGGACGATCACTTGCCGCGAGCGGTCGAGATCGACAAAAGATCATTAAGGGAAGGGGACGGTATACAACCAGCACTATGGAGGAGAGCAAGGCAATTCGCTGAAAAAGGTACGAAAGAGAGCCTAGGCCAGAGGATGCGGCGGGAAAGACTCCTTCACATCGTAGAGCCTTTCATTGGGAAAAAAAAAAGAGCACTTCTAGAAAAAGAGGTTGCCATGGGAAAGGGGTTGGTCTCTTCAGCATCGCCCCGAAGAAGGCCCCCCTTGAGGGAACTCGACGAGGTCCGGCTAATGGTGCCAAAACGATCGTGCATGACATCAATTAGCTTGCGCCCATGATTGGCGACAATGATCCTGCCCTGACCGGAAAGAGGATACTCTGTGCTGGAGTTTCTGTCAAACAGGTAAGAGAAGTGGCCCTTCCTGTCATTCGTGGGTAGTGTATGGAAAGCCCAGGCAAACTAAGGGTTCGGCGGCTTACAAACGGAGAAAAAAGGCAAAAAAACTTTGTCCGCGCGAATTGTCTACCAGACGACCCCCCCCCCCCAACACAAAAACCCCCCAACAAAAAAAAGAAACAACCCCCCCCCCCCCCAAAAAAAAAAAAAAACACCAACACCCCCCACATCGCCGCTTGGCGGAAGAAAATCAACCATGCCTTCAAAATAACCTCGGGAACACTGTTCGTGGTGGCGCGTCCTTACAATTCGCCAAGTCAAAGAGTAAGAGGAAACAAGGGGACCGGACCAGGTTCCTGTAGAGGGTTAGGATGGAAAAAAGGTAAGAGTCTTCAACCTCTACTGCGGGGGGGGGCAGGTTTCTGCTTCTTTTGTTTGGGGTAAAAAAAGCGTGAACCTTTTCGAGCAGAAATGGATATACCTGACGACTGTACCTAACGTTCATAAAGTGTGGGGGGGAATCAAGAGGTACAAGTGCACCAAGGCTCGACTACCTTGAGGGCAAAAAATTCCATGAGGCTCTACAGTGTGGGTTCTAAAGAACGTGAGTAAAGACGAAAAACTGTAGATGCAACCTCAGAACAAAGAGGGGAAGTGAAGGGGGGGGAGAGAAAATACCGGAAGGGGCGGCAAAAAGTTCAGCCTCCTCGGAATTGATGGAGCTATTTAAATCCCTGACTGGAGTTCACTTGAAATCCACACTGTCGTTTGAAAGTACAAACGGAGCCGGATCTCTGTGTAATTTGCCAAAAGGAAAAAAGGTCCCTCGGGCTCATTCGCGGAACAAGATAAGAAGAGGGTTCTCGGACGCGGAAACATCGGCGATTGCAGGACCTGACAGGCAGGAGGGAAAAAACCGAACAATCTCCTCGACCAACTCGCTGGAAAATACATGGCTGTCGGCTACCTCTAAGAGAAGGAGGGGCAGAGGATGAGCATGTTCTGTCTGGGGAAAACAAGACAGGGGGGAGCAAAGAAAGGAGAAGATCAACCACAACAAGATTATGAGAAGAGAGAGATAGGGGGTTGCAAGAAAAGTCGGGGGCTACAGACGAAAAATTCAAGAACTAGAGCCATCCGATAGGCGAGGTAAAAAGCAAGAAAAAAAGCAGGGGGGAGGAGGGAGCATTCGGTGTCTTCCGCGCCTTGGGAAGGGAAGGAAAAGGCGCCCGAACCGACGAGAACCAACGCGGAAAGTTGTGTCCGCGATGCGCAGGGGAATTGCGGAATGGGGGAAAGAGCCAATAAAGGGGATCCAAGAGAGAAAAAAAGTCCATTTTGTTATTCAAAGGGACATCGCATTCATGATTAATCCTCAGAAGAAGAAAGGGCGAAGGGTCTGGAAAAGGGGGTCGCCCACGGAGGGGGGGAATTAAAAAACCCGGAAGGCCCCCGGGTTGGCGTGGGTTGCCATCAAGGGGAAGAGGGTCCGCAAGTTTCTTTCAAAAGAGAAAACGTGGTCTGGTGCTTCCTAGGGGGAAGGGGAAGTCTAACCGGTAGGGAGATCCTATTTTGTGCATTTTTTTCAACTGGGGTGATGCCTAAACAACTTACACGTAGGTTCCCCGACCGTCAGGGACGACAGTGGCTTGCTCGAAAGACGCACGAAGGTAAAAAAAAAAAAAAAGAAAGTAAAGCAAATCCCGTAGAGATTTAAGAAGATGAACCAAGGGGGAAGGCGGACCATAAAAAATAAGGCTGGGGAAGGCAATTGGGGCCGCGGCAGACGGGGGGGATTCCGGGCGCAGGTCAAAAGGGGAACTCTCCCCACGTAACAAACGCGTGCTTGGTATTGGGAAAAAGATTTTCGACCACGCATAACGGAGAGGAGGGGGAGGAGGTTTAGCAAGGCTGCGGCAGACCATGGGGGGGCTCAGGAGCCAACGACCTCTTGTTGGTTTTTGGGCCAGACCTAATGTGGTTGCGAGAACGCCGTGCCCATTTCCGACAGCAGAAAAATTGGTTACGCACCGAAGAAAGAGGAGCTCAAGAGAGTGAGGGACATAGAATGCGCCATCCTTGGAAAGCGCAGCTCAGAATGGATATTTCGCAAGAGAGCAAGGAACTCTCCGAGGGGACGAAGGGGCTGCCTCCGCGGTATGTGTTTGGGAGATGGGGGGAGGGGAGGTACCTAACAGTAAAATGACCGGAGGGAAAATCAGTACGTCAGACGTTCTGGAAGTGAACGCCTATCCTGTGGATTACGTCTCCGCCGCAAGAAAATGGCAGTCGACAGCACGGGGCAATGCGAAATTCACCGCCTCACCGCATCGGGTGCGGGTGTAGAAAAAGCAAAAAAGTCATTTATCTCGGGTAAGTGAGGAAGAGAGAACCATCCTCCTGCCGGGGGAGTAAGCTTGGATGGCGCGACAGACGAAAAGCTATACCCATGGCCCGCAAAAGAGGATTCCGATGGTATAGAGTGCCAGAAAGAGGGGAAGAAGCTCACCCTTTGGGAGGCAAAGGATGGGAACTACGGGGTGACACATAAAAGCTTCCTAGTATCCCAGCGAAGAAGGGTTCTTGCCGAGACCAGAGAACAGCGCCGAAACTCTGATCCACGGCGAGGAAATGAGGAAGAAATGAAACGTCCGAATAGAAACGCCGTTGTTTTGAACGCGCATCGAGCGAATATCAAATAAAGAAGTGGGCCTCAGGAGCGCTGGCGGAATGGAGGGGGAGGGTGGTGCAAGAATTTGAAGCAAAGAATTCCTTTTCAGGGCCCATCAGCAATTTCACCCACGGAGGGAAAGTCAGGGGGAAATCACCGGAAAAGTTTATCGGCCCGGAAGGAATGCCCGGAGCATACGGACCTTCAAGACCTGAGATCTGACGGGCGAGGGCCATTGGGGGGGAGAACTCCGAGTGACCTCGAGATTTCGGTCTTGCTCTGGAGGCGGCAAGCTAAATAAAATGGTCCAAGTAACAGGTGGCGCGGGAGATCCTGCTGATGAGGGGACAAAGAGGTTCCCAAAAAGCTCATAAGAGTTCCGCTTCGTGACGAGGGAGAGGAGAGATAGTTCATTCTGGGCAGACATGGTCGGCGGCGAGCGAGTGTGCAGCGAGAAACGGGCTCGAGCATTAGAGAAGGAATCAGGGGGGATTCATGAGAAGTAGGTAGAGCGGCGCTCGGTCTTGGCGAATCTGGGGAGGGAGAAAAGGAGATTTCTGGGGGAGAGTGGCAAGGAAGGGTCGCGTAGGTCCCCTGGCATCGGAAAGAGAAAACCCCATCGGCGACAAGGATCGACCCACTAACAATGCTTTCCTTCTTCTTAGCGGGAAGGTAGGGAGTGAGTGGGCCAATAAGGAGGTGGGAGTATCGCGTCACCGTGTGACGGATAGATTGGCGTCGGACAATGAAGTCGATTTATAGGGACTGCGCTGCAGTAATGAGGGAAGAAGGTCAATCCTCGCGGACGGGGAACGCTGCTGGAAGGGAGTTCGGGAGAAAGTGCAGGATCACCTGTCGGAAAGGTGGGGCGCATTGGCTGCAAGAAGCTGCAGAGCAGAAGATGGGAAACCGGCTTCTGGGGAAGAGAACGCAGCCTGTGTTTTAATCAGAAAGTGCACCTAGTAGTGCAGGCGAAAGAAGGGAAGGGGAATTTGCAGACGAAAGGAAGGCAAGAAATCCTTCCGGTAGCAGTGACAGAGACGGATTTCATCGGAAAGACATGTTGGCTTGGCGGCAAATAATTGGCGTGATGGCTGAGCGATGGCGAGGAAGACCGGGACAGATTTCGTGACGAAGGGAGGGGAACCGAATTAGATGGTTGACTTTGGGGGTCTGTCTGATTTCGCGTGTACCACCAAAAAGGAGGGCCAGGAGCGGATGTTGTTTTGGGGGCACGGCGAGCTGAATGACCGTGAAGGAATGTTTTCTGGTCGCGTTGCAATCTTTTCGTCGTTGTCTGTGGCCGAGTCCCGCCCGCGTGAAGCTCGTCGCACGGTAGAGAGGGGGGTTGGTTCATCTGTTCGTGTTGGGGGGGGAAGAAAAGACAAGAGGGACACATATCTTGTACTGGACGGACAAATCCGCCTCAAAATAGTGGATTTGGAAGCCGTTCTTTTCGGCGTAAACAGGTTTCCGCCGAAATTAGAATGTGAGGTGAATAGCCGTCCCTTCTGGTGGAAAAGAAGAAAGGAAACAACGGGGGGTCCCTTTAACTTGCAAACGGCCCCGGAGAAAATAGCCGTTCAACTTGCCCGCTTGCTTCAGAGAATAGAACCATGCGATTAAGGGCTACGAGGAACGGGAAAGAGCAGGGAGGACGAAGAGAAATGAGGCGGTGTCCAAAAAATTTTAGGGGAAGAAAACTCGGTTTCCCTGGGGAGGGGGGGGAAGGGAACAACTGCTCAACTTAGAAAAAGAAACAGTATCAGGAGATCGCACGAGTCGAGGAGTTCACGCAGGTAGATCCAGAAACTAAGAAGGCGTAGTTGGGATCAATACCGTCGCGTTATCTCGAAGGAGGGACGGCAAGGGGGGCGTGTGGACTCGAAACATCACACCAGGGGGGTAGCGGCGCTCACCCCTTGGGGGAGTGGTATTCAATATTATCAGGGGGAAGGGAGAATGAGACTTCTCACTACTACAACGCGTCTCACGATGGACCGGAAACCTAGTGGGGCTGCCAGATTTGCGTC
>Ga0179593_1524154_pt1 | contig 18486 bp, 31 predicted proteins | sample CZODoug2_1_08_16_FD_185931 | JGI IMG/M metagenome (GOLD analysis project Ga0179593, IMG submission 185931) | Vadose zone soil fungal communities from Angelo Coast Range Reserve, California, USA - CZODoug2_1_08_16fungal (PacBio error correction) | ecosystem: Environmental > Terrestrial > Soil >...
CGGTGAAAAAAACCAAAGGCCAAAGGAACGCATGGCCGAATCAAACTTCATCCAAAGGACGCAGACTGAAAAAAGAGGGACGCGGATATAAAAGCCTGGAAAAGGGGGAAACTGGAAAACGCGGTAACCGGGAAAGCATGTTAAAAAATTGTGAGCAAGCGAAAAAAAAAAACGCGCCACCAGAAAAAAAGGCGGCGGGCTTTTTGTTTAGACTATCCTCATAGGGGGGCGTTTCTGGGTAAAAAATAGTCGGGCAGAGGGGCTTAATTTAATCCAGCTGAAAAAACGACCAAAAAAAAAGTGATAGAAAGTGAATGGCCGGAGAGAAAAAAAATGTGGAGAAAGAGTTGATCATCAAAGTGGAGTTACGTGCATCAGTCCACAACCCCATTTAGGGGAAAAATCCCAAGGAGCGACGAACCGAGCAAAAAGTAGTAAGGAACCCAAAAACCAACTGTCGCGACAGAAACTGGGACAGCTCGGTAAAACACCAAACCTCCACGGTGGCACCACCGGGGTTGTCGGGGGAGCTTAGGGTCGGAAGGGCCGGGTTGAAAGGGAGTAGAGCAACAAATTGGGGGGGGGGGGAAAAACCCGCGGTCAAGTGGGGGGAAAAATAACAAAAAAAATCACAGCATCAAATAGTTCCCGGGCAAAAAGCAAAGTAAGTTTTCGTGATTGAAAGAAAAAGGGGGTCCAAGAAAAAGAGGGATTCGAAAGGAGGCCGCAAAAAAAAGAAAAAAAAAGAAGTAGTGGCATTGGAACTGAAAACGGACCACAACGCAGCCGAAATAACCGGGAAAAAAGAAAAGAAGACAGCATGAACGGTGGGGGGAGGGAGAAAGCACCAGGGGTAAGCGCTGAGGGTGGTGCGGAAAAGAATGCACACTTAAGGCTGTAAAGCCGCTAGGGAGGGAAGGGGTGTACGAGCCCCAACTTCAAGGGAGGGGAGTCAACGCAAAAGACGCCCCCCGGATGCAAAACCAAGCACGGTCTTTGGAACCACTGAGGGAAATGGGGCCAAACCGAAAGAGAAAACAGTGGGGGCTTAGTTTTAATGGTGCCAAGACCCGAAAATGTAAGACCTACAGAACACTCAGGGGGGGTTGGGTTAGGACGGCATGAGCCACAATTTGGAACAGACGGTGTAGGGGTCCCGCTTACGAACAAACCGACACAGACCACACAAGACCTATTCAGCGAAACAAACCGACCCAAACCAGTAACGCGGGTTAGACGGTGTCAAGGCAATTCACAAAACATAAAAAGCTTCTCGTCTCTACGCCTGCATATCTATAAGTTCAGCTTTTACGTAGAACTCACTCATCCATTATCGAATCCCGTGGCTCCTGCCCCCTCTGTCTCTCCTCTTTATCATCAAGAGCGCTATCCGGTACAGTGAGCAGACTAGGGGAAGGCGGGGTTAAGAAAGCAGGGGAGGTGTAGGGGAGGGGGAAGTGGATTCTCTCATCGCGTCTCTTCTTCTTCACCCTTCTCTTCCCCCGTCTTCTATCCTATCCAGAGGAAGTTCTCGATCTGACTAGTCGGCTTCGGTTTTCTCTATCTTTCTTTCTTCTAGTTTTTATCTTCGTATGCTCGTTTCCTTCCTATTGTGGGAAAAGTGGTGAGTACAAGAGAGACCAGGGCCAGAACACTGAGAGGGAAGTCTTGAAGGAACAGGTAGGAGCGATGGAAGGATAGGAACCGAGGGGGAGCAACCTTTTCCTAAATGGGCACGGGTAGGGAAGAGGTGGGAAAACGTGGACGTGGGATGGTAGATAGGGGCGACGTGAGTTAAGGGTAAACAGGACGAGAATCGGCTGGGCCTAGACAGGCCCTTTACCCTTGTCCTGCGTCCACGAAAAGAAAGAAAAAGGGGGAAAGAGAGGGAGAACCAAGGACACGGCAAGAGGCGCTGGGACAGCGAGGCGGGGCGGAGGTGAAAGAGGTTGTGAAGGGGAAGAGGACATACAAGTCGGGAAAGCCGAGAGGGGAAGGGGGAATGGAAATGAGGTGTTGGACGAAACCGGAGGGGGGAGGAGGGTGAGGTGAAAGCGGCCAGGGGACAGAGGTCCCTCACACGCAGGAGGAGTTAGGGGGGTCTAGATACATCGGGAGGGTCCCACACCTTGTGTCATGTTCTAGGTTGTGTCGTGGTGGTGATCGGATTTTTTTTGTTCCTGTGTGGAGTGGGAGGGGGGTTGTGGGGGGAGTGGGTGGGTGGGGGTGTGTCGTTCACCCGGCAACTACACCCAAGGAGAAAACCCAAAGACTAGGGCACATGCGAAGCACAGCGGATAAGACAAGGCCTTAGAGAAGAACGAAGCAGGAAAGGAGGGAGAGGACATGAGGCGCATGAGGGGAGAAGGAGCTAGCGATAGGAGAAAGAGGGCAGAGCTTCTAGTGTGTTGGGGAAGAGGGTTTGGGGGGGGGCTCCAAACCTGAGCAACGAACGAAAAAAAGGGGTATAGGGGGGCCTCGTAAAAAAAGAACAAAGGGGGTGCCGGGGCGAGTTGGATGAGGGACCGAATCGTAACTTTCCATCGACATAAAGAAAACATCCCGGATCCACCTCCTCAATGCCTTTCAACTTGCCCTGTCGCGTACATTCAGGAGGGGCAAATTTGGCGGAATAAAGAGACGGTCAAAGGCATGTAAACTTCGGGTTGGAAAAAAAAAAAAAAAGCGCCCGTGGGGGGGGGGAAAAAAAAAATGACTGGGTGTGAAAAGGTAGGGAACCGTGCCGACCGCCGGCACCTGGAATCGCAAGATTTTGTTATCACCAGACGCGTGGGCGGGGGATGTATTTCCTGGATAAAAAAAAAAAAGCGAACACGGAGAAGTGCGGGAATGACGGAGTTTGGGATATGTTTCCGGGTTGGTTAGAAATGGAATTTGTTGCAAGAAAAAGAGGGGCCCAAAAGGAGGGGCGAGCTCGGGGGGGGAACGTCCTGAAGGGTGTACATAGAAAGGGAACAGACTTCAAGTCCAAAAAAAGGAAAACCCTCTTTGTCAGGTTTGTTGTTTCTGTAAAAGTTGCCAAAAGGATACTCTGGTTGGATGTGGATTGGGTCATCAAAAAAAGGGAAACGGGCCCCGTCTTCGAACGCAAGGGGATGGCCACCGGGAGCGAACCGTGAAGTGGGGAGAGGAAGTTAAAGGTCCGGGGAGCTAAATGCGGAAAAAACAGAGGCCCTTTGGCCCGCAAATGGGTTCTTGCTTTTGAACGAAACAAACAAACAGGGGACCTCAGACTCAAGGGAATCGTGTCAAGGAAAACCAAAGGTGTTCGGAGTAAAGACCGTGGTCACAACCTAATCAGTCACCGTAGCAAGCGGGTCAACCCAATGGACAAAACAAAAAAGGGCTTTCCGGCGGTGCAGGATTTTGGAAGATCACGTTGCTGTGGAACACCGGCCAAGCCTGGTCGGTTGGGTAAAAAGGCCAAAAAAAGGGAGGGCACAGTCAGGAAACGGCCTTGACAATTCAAAGGGGGACGTCGTTAAAAAGCGAACGTAGGTGTCCAGGGGACCGTAGGCCAAAGGCGATCTGGGGGAGGGGAAAACGAAGGTCACGAGAAAACAGGGAAAAGTCCTGGTGGGTACGTTGTTTGGGGTCAGGGGAAAAAGGGGAAGCCCCTGGGATTTAAAAAAAAAAAAAAAAGGGGGTGTGAAGCTGAGGTCCGTGGCGGACAGAAAGGGCCGTTAATGGCGGGGGCCCCCCCGTGCCAGGGCAAAGTTGGGAGCGAATGGTCAAAAAAAAATAGGTGTTAAAAACAGAAGAGAAACCCAGGACTTCACTGAAAAGTAAACTTGACGTAAAAATAAATCCGAAACGGGGGCATCAACAAGAAGGAAAAACACAAGAGTCATGATAGAAAAGAGGAAAGCCCCTGTTGTACGAAAAGCGAAAAAGAAAAAAGTGGAATTTCGTAGGTCCAAGTACCCTTGTTCGGGTACTCAAGCCTGGGAGCACGATTTCCGCCTGTCAGGAGGCGGGGACGGTTCCCAAGGGGGGGGGAGCCCCTGGGAAAAAGGAAATTAGGGGAAGACTTTGGGTCAAAAGAAAGAACTTGGGGGGGGGGGTGGAGTGAGTTTTGTGGAGAGGGGGCAAGGGGGAGTCCTCCCGGGAAAGAAAAGACTTCATGGAAAAAAGGCAGGCGATGATTGGAAAGGCAAAGAAAAATGCCAGGCAAAAAAAGGGGGGGGATATGAGAGCCCAAGGGGGGGCCCCTGGGGGGGACAGCGGGACTGTAACTGGGTCGGCATGAACGGGCTGATGAGAAAAGGGTGCTTGAAAGCGGGGGGGGCAACGGTGTTGGGGGAGTCATCATGCTGCAAGGGGGGCGAGCAGGGGGGGACAAGGCAAAACAAGAAGCGATCAACAAAAAGGTTGTTGCGCCAGGTAGGAAATGATGGAGGGGACGAGGGCACGTGACCAAACTGGAAAAAAGAAAAGAAAAGGCTGCGGTAGTATGGAAAAGGAGCGATGCACGACAAAGGGTGAAGAGCACGCACTGGTGAACAAAAAAAAAGAAGACTTCGGGCGAACCCGATTTCGCCTGCAAAAAAAAAAACGCAGGAACACAGGGCGTTGGGAGGTTGGGAGTACGTAAAAAATAAGGAAGTCAATGTGTTTTGGCCCGCAAGGGCTATGAGATGTAATCCTGAAATTCAAGTGCGCAAAAACAGGAAAAAGACGTAGGGTAAAACAAGAGGGACTACTTGTTAAATCTGAGAAAAAGGAAGAAAGGGCCGGGGAGTCGCGGGAGATGGAGGATAAAGGGGGAAAAAAAATGAAAAGTCTGTCATGGGGAGGCTTGTCTCAGAAAGGATTCGGGGCGGGTATCCGGGAAGAAAGGAGTTCGCCCACCAGGGAAAAAAACGAAAGTCTGGGGCAGAATGAAAGGGGGAGAGGGAAAAACCCTGTATACTGGAAAACGAGCCAAACAAATCCCAAAGCCGAAACGGAGTCATGGTTAGGTTCAAACAACCCCCAAATAAACAAAAGGTCTAAAAACTAGGTCAAAAAAGCCATACAAAGGGGAAGTCATAACCCTACCCAAGACCGGTAAAAAACTGTGGAAACATCGGCCAAGGAAAACGTTCGCAAAAAAGGGTAAAGGAAAAGGGGAAAGTGCATCAGGGAAAAATTAAAAACACCTCGACTGAACATCTCGGTCTCCAAAAAAGGGAAATTTGGGTAGAGGCAGAGATGCACGAACGCTTATTTACAGGGGGTGGGCCTAATCCACTTCAAAGGAAAGGACGTCCGTCAAAAAGAAACCTCCGGCGGGGACAAACGTTTCGGTGGGACGGCATATTGAGACAGAGAAGTACCGCTTTACTCTGTGGGAAAAAAAAAAAAAACGGGCGAAGGAGTCTGACCCAGTTGGGTGTGAAGGGGAAGCTGGAACGAGGAGAGCTAGAAAAAGTAGGAAGCCTCAGTGGTGACTTAGAAAAAATGTTCGATAAAAAAACCGGCCAACGAGTCCAGGACAGGTCGAGAAAAAAAAAGCCGCTCCACGAGAGGGGGAATGGGTCGCGAAACGCCTGCAAAAAAGCGAAGGGAAGCAACCGACAGGACACGAATCAGGGAAGGGCCAGGGACCGCGCAACGAAAACAAATGAGATTAAGGGTGCCCTGTCACAAGATTGGGAACGCGAGAGTGTGCGGAAAAGGGGGGAAGCAACGACCAAAAAAAAACAAGAGGAGGGGTGTTGAACCCAAAAAGGGAAATCGGAATGTATAGCCAGATTCCATCTGGAAGGTGGGATGGAGGTCAACAAAACCAAAAGAAAAGGAAAAACCAGGATGAAAAAAAGGGTCGAGATGAGTGGGGATGTGGCGAAGTGAAGAAAAGTCCACGAGGGGGGGGGGGGATAGTCAAGGGCAACAGGCGTTCTCGAACACGGGACTAGAAGGGGCGGGGTTCCAACCCCAAAGAGAGGCTCAACACGGAAGTAACTGAGAAAGAGTTGGTGGAGGGGAGAAAACAAGTTATCGGCCGGGAGGGGCAAGACAGAAGGACACGGGAAAAGAAGGATCGGGCACAGCCAACGCAAAAATCGAGGCCGGGGGGGAAGAGTAAAAGGTTAGACTGAAGTTAAACAGGGGGATTTTACAAGCACACCGCGAATTCATAGGAAAGGGGAAAAGAGAAGGGAGGAACCCGAAATCTGCGCGACTGGGGGGGGGGAACGCGAGTAAAGCACGACTTCGGAGGGGCCAAAAAGAGCTTCACAACAAGAAAAAAAACAAGGGAAAAAGCCGTCCAACCTGGACGCCCGCGGACGGGGGGAAATGGGTTCGTGCGGGACCTCAAAGGATCAAAGTTTGGAAGGGACCGGAGAAAAAATTACTTCTAGAGGAAAGGATCGACGCCTGGAAACTGGTCAGGGGTGAACGAATCTCACGCAGAAGAAAGGAGAAGTCCAACGGCCAAAAAGGCGAGAGATAAACAACTGGAACATCAAAATAACTGAGAGGGGAACCAGTTAATAAGCCTACAAAGTAGGGAATTGAAAAAAAAGGGGTGAAGAACGACCTAAATATGAAAGCCGAAAAGAATCACGGGGAATGGGATGAAAGGTAAAGGGACTTTCCTCCGCACGGGAAATCGGCAATTCCCTGACCAAGCTCAACATCGGAAAAAGAAGATAGCGGGCGGGAGGGGCCAACGTTCGGGACCACGCAAAACGAGAAGGGTCGAAAACAAAAGCGCAGACAGATGTTGGGGAAAAAGGTTTACAGCAAGCTTGGGGTGGGGAAATTCACTTCAGCTGGGGGGGGGGGGATCAAGAGCGAAGGGGGAAACAAAGGTGTGTGGAAGGGTGGTTCTCGCGGAAGCGGGGAAAAAACGGAACGCACAGCAAGGGAGCTAATGGGGGTAGGTGCATGGGTGGACTAAAACGGAGAAAAGACGGCCAAGCAAGGCTTTGGTAAAAACTCAAAAGGGGGAAACAGGTCGCAAAAAAGTAAAGCCGACTATCGACAAAAAAAAAAAAGCAATCATTCCGAGCCAAAAAAAGTAAAAAAACAAACGCGGGGAACCCCGACGGGAAGTAGGGAAAGCGTAAAAGAATTAGCAAGTCGGAAAAAAATATCAAAATCGTACACCAAGAGGTCCAGGGAGGAAGAAGCGGTGCAACAAACCCGCCAAAAAAAGGTGGGAAGGGCGGGTTGCAGGAAGGTCGTTACAAACCGGGAAGCTAGTTGGGGGGGGGCCCGGAAGGGTGCGACTAAAAAAGTCCATGTCCGATGAATGAGGGAAGGGGGGGTACGAAAGAACTTAGAAAAAGGTAATCAAAGGAGAGGGAGAAAGAAAAGATGGAGGAAAGCCGCAAAGGAAATAAGCGCAACACATGGGAGGCAAAGGGGAAAGTTAAGGGTTGCGGTGCGACAAGCATGGAAATATAGCCGAAAAAAAAACAAACAGGACCTACACCCCCTATCAAAAAAAAAAAAGGGAAAAATCCGCATTTCTGCAGAAAAGAGGAGACAAGCGAAAAAAAAAAAAAAAAAGGAAGAGGGGGAAAAAAAATGGAGCCACCGCCGGACAGGTCCAGTGACAGAGCATCCCAGAACACGGAAAAAGGGGAGGTGTCCGCAAAATGGAAAGCCGAAACAAGACACTGGTCGGAAAACCAAGGAAATCAAAACATAGTAAAGGAAAAAAAACCGCCCAAGGAACCGCGAGACCCGGGGTGGGAAACCCGCAAAGGGAAAATAAGAAAAAAAAAAAAAAGTAAAGGTGGGGGAACAGACGCAACTCTCAAAAGAAAGCATTAAAAGTGTCGCAAAAAGAATTGAGGGAATAGGCGAGAAGGTTGGGGAAATGGTGAGACCCCGGAAAGATTTGGCAAAAAGGAGGTGCAAGTCCAAGTAGTGGAACGAGAGAGGGGAGGCGAGTGCAAAAAAACAAAACTATGTTTTTGCCCATTGCGCTGAAATGGGAAAATGCAAAAAAAATACCTGGGAAAAAAGTGGCCCGTTAGCCGGGTTAAAGACAAGGGAACCCCCTCAGTTGTGAAAAAAAAAGGGTAAACCAGGTCCTGGGGGAGGGGGGAGAAAAGGGGCAGAAAAAAAGGACCCGAAAATGTCGAGAAAATGATGTAAAAGAGCGACACCCTGGTTAACAAAAAAAGAGAAAAAGCAGGGACGACGTCCCTTGGTAAAAAGGAAGTCAGGTGCATATCCAGAGGTCGAATAGACCAAACGAACCAGTTTCGTTGCCAAACAATTACCATCAAGCATTAGGAAAAAAAAAAAAGAAGAAACGGGGGGAAAGAAAAAAGGACCCCAAAGGGGAAGGGCCCCTTGGAAATCGGGGGGGAAAAAGCAGGAGCCCACACGAGTTTGAAACGACATTGCAAACATCAGGAAGAACGAGCAAGCAGGGGAGGAGGGGAGGATGCGTGCCGGTGGGGGAAAAAAAAACAATGTCGCCAAAAGCAAACCGCTCCAAGACCGTCAAAAAAAAGGGGGAAACTCCTGGGAGAGGATCCCAAGAAGGATAAAAAAAAAAAAAAGAAGAATCCTCTTAAAGCCAACCCATCCAACAACACGCCGAAAAGAATCGAGACACAGGCAACGGGAAGAAGGAGTCGGTGGACCGCCCTACCCCTAAGGGGAACTGAAACACATATCCTCTGGGAAAGCCGAAAAAAAAAAAAAAAACAATAAAGGAATAAAAACTCGAAGGAAACGTTGGGTACGCCGTCAACATCAAGGGGCTTAGAATGGGAGGCACCGGAAAAGAAGGCGCCGGCTCAAGAGAAAAGGTTAATCAGCGCAGCAGACCCAACCGAACTCCCAATAAAAGGATAAAAATCCCAAATGCACCAGGCCGAGGACCAAACGATCTGAGGAAAAGGGTAAAGCCTCAAAGTTGAAAGGGATAAACAAAAAGACTGGAAGAAAAGCCCTGCATTAAGAAGCGTTTCTCAAAAACGGAAGGGGAAAAGCTTGGGGGGACAAGAATATAAAAATATCCCAAAAGGGGGGGTAAAGAGGAGAAAACCCAATACCCATGAAAAAGAAGGCTGACCTAAAGTTTAAGAAAAAAGAAAAGACCAAAATAAAGACTAGTTGCATTAACAGAGGGCGGAAAGAAAGTGGTGGCCTTGCTTCCCCTGGGGCATTAATGGGAGAACACAAATGGCGAGAAGACGGGGAATCATGAGAGGTTAGGGGCACGTTGAGTGAGCTTTCCCATACCAGGAGGAAAAAACCAACAACGGAATACGTTTCATAAGGAAAAAAAAAGAAAATGTGGAAACCAGGGGTGGGACAAACGACCAAAGAACGAGAAAGGAAAATCGTTGTTGGGGATATCCGGGCCAGAAAGACGCCGAGGTTGCCGGGCCCACCAAAGAGAAGGGGGAGGTTCACACCTAGAAAAAAGGAAGGTTTGATTGTTCGAAAAAGATTACGGGATTTCTGGGAAACGGTAAGGGGGAAGCAACAGAATAATAATGAAGTGGGGTCATATCCCACAAAATTTTTTTGTTGTCAAAGGGGGGGGCGCGAAAAGAATGGGGGGCAGTCCGAGAAAAAGGGTGCCGAAACCACCAGTTGAATCCCTTCCGTGGGATTGGGACCCCGAAAGAAAAAAAGGAAGACGACTTGGGGGGGAAAGGCAAGGTTATCCAACTAAAGGACTAGGTTTTTTTGGCGGGCGGGTCAATAACGGCGGGTGGGAAGGGGTTCAAAGGGATGAGTGAGGGACCAAAGGCGGAAACTCCAAAGTCCGCGGAAAAAAAAAAAAAAAGAAGGGTTAGGACGCAAGTACCATCAAAACGGAAAAAGGGGGCCTGTGTTGGACGGATGGGGGAACGCAAGAGGAAAAAACGATGTTTTGGGCAAAAGCACAAAGCGAAAGACTTCCAGGAGAGCCCAAAGGAAAGGCTCGAAAAAGGTAGTAACGCCTTGACCGCTCAACACCCGAAAGTGGGGTTGAGGGAAAAGCTAAGTGCCATACGATGAAAACAGTACTGGGAGCCAAAACATCATGCAATCAAAAAACCGCATATTCCGACTCCCTATCACAGGGCAGAATCAGCAGTGGGGGGTAAGGTGAACACTCGTACGAGGGGAAATTTTGGGGAAAACCAAAAAAATTGCTGGATTGGGCGGATAAGCCGAAACAAGCAAGCCGATCCTTTCGGTTTGGCAGGGGGGGGGAATCGGAAGGGGGGGAAAGTACGCGCCTCGACGAGGCAAGCAAGTACCGGATGAAGGATAAAAAAAATCAAAGGTTGCAGAAGCCCGCTGCAAGGTGGGACATGACGGGGGGAGGGCAACGGGACACGTTCCCAAGGGTGAAAAAAAAGGGGGGGGGGGGGGAAGGTGCTGGAACCTTTCTACAAACAAAAACCGGGGGAACTGAAGGAAAAGATGCATAGGGGAAAATAAACCAACTGGTCCCCAAGGACCCAATGTTGCCACCGCCATCAGTCACAGAAAGGGGGCCTGAAAAAAGAGAGGACCGGGGGAGAAAAGAATAACGGTAACGTTCTGGACACAAAGTACGAAAAATTTGTAAAAAGTTAATGTTCGAGAAAAAAAGGAAAAACCAATATTCAAAGAGGGGGGGGGGCGGGGATCCTAGTAGCACGCCAGCCAGAAATTTTCGGCGGGGGGGGGGGGGAAACATAGTCGGGACAGGGTGGGGAATATAAGGCCATCCCAAAGGAGAAATAAAAAAAAGACAAAGAATAGAGGACGAAGAAATGCCGATTTATGGGAAGATGGGGAACAGAGCGTTTTTCACATCTGTGGGGGGGGGGGGGGGGGGAAGAAGGGGGGGAAGGGAGAACACGAACAAAACCACGTTTTCCGGCGAAAAAAGGAGACTACCGAGCGTAGGGAAAAGGTGGACGATCCCCAGGGGGACGAAAAAGGGCCGGGCTGATGACCCCAAAATCGTTTCCAACACCCAAGGGGAGTCGTTCAAACCAGACGGGGGTGGGAAAGGGGGGGAAGGGGCACTGGCGGTGTCAGGGGAAAACATCAGGAATGGATGGGGAGGGACAGGAAAGGAACGAGAGTTGGTGAAAATAAACCGAAAACCCGCCGGGTCATGAAGTCACGACGCAAAAAGGTCAGCACTCTAGTTTCGGAAAAAATCCTGCAGCAACAAGAAAAGTTTCGTATATGCCTTGCGGGTCCAGCAATAACAAGAAATTCCAAAAATGCCGCAAGGAAACCTTTTCTTCATAAGGATGGGGCGACGGAAACCATCTTGGTTAGAGCAGGAAAAAAAAAAAAAAAGCCGGGGAAGGAAGACAAGAAAGCAGTATGAAAAATGAAGTTGGGGCCGGCAGAAGGAGGGAAATAGAGGCGGCCGGTGAGGGCCAAGAAGGTTGCACAAGGAGCAACTAAGGGGGGGCCATGGCACGGAGAAATTAAGATAGTGGAAAAGTGAAAAAACAAACGGAGAAACTTCGAAAAAAGGATAGCAAAAAAACCAGTGATTTCGCTGCCGGGAGGGGGACGGAAAACACAATAGGGTCTATCTTTCGAAAGGGTGAAAGGGATGCCAGGGGGGGGCCAATCGGGTCCACCTGAACTGGATTCACCTACAAAACAAGGGGGAACAAAAAGAACACAATAAACCCGAGCAAGGGAAAGTGCAAAAACAGCCGGGGGGCACCACGGTGAAAGGCCACGGAGTGGAAAAAAAAAAAGTATGAAAAACTCTCAAACGGGCCTGAGCTGAAAAAATGATGGCTTGGGGGGGGTTAAGGTGGGGGCCTGCCACAAAGGGATTAAGAAAACTACCCCTGCAAGGGGTTGGGGGGAGGTTTGGGATCAAAAGGGCCAGTACGGAAAGTTTTCATATTCGGAAAGACGTCACACTATGAACGACGGAAGGGATCGGGAAAGCAGCCTGATGGGCTAAACTAGGAAAGGGGGAGGGAAAAAAAGCTTACCAAATCGGAAAACAAATTGGTGGGTGGGGGACGGGATACAGATACGACCTGGGCAGAAGAGGTAAACGCGTGTTCCCTGACCAGTGGTGCAGCTTGGTTATCGAACGAAGGGGAGGAAGGGGCGCGATGCAGCCAGCGTGCATAGTTTGTGAGAAAACACGTCGGCTCTTGATTATTGGCGGGCAATACGAATTCCGCTGAAAAAAGCAAGGGAAGGGGAACCAATCAAAGTTGGGAAAGTTTACCATTGTTCTCTGGAAGGGGGGGGGGAAGCAACAGAGCGCTGGTGGGACCGCCGCCAAGGAAAGGGGGGGGGGAGGGAAAATTCATCAACGATCCGCGCGCAATGAAAAATCTTTGGGGTTAGGGCTATTTGAGGGGGGGGTTGGGGGAAATTGGTATCCTCAAAAATGATCTGGGGAGGAAGGGAAGCTCGAGGTGGGTGTGGAAGAGGAACGAGAACGGTGAGGTTGGCTTTTTCAACTGAAAGGAAGGGGGGAATCATATGCTGCGAGCCTTGGAAAGGGTGGGGGGTGCCGTTGTGGACGAAACAGCAAGCCGCTTGGGGGAGAAACGGGGGGGAACAAAACCTGTCCGTTTTCAAGAGAGCTCGGGGTGGCTCAGAAAAACGAGAGAAAAAGAATTCCAACGGCCCCAACCTTTAAAAACTACGTAAAAGGTCCGTTCCGTTCCTTATGCTCTTTTTCGATCTTGGGGATGGTGAAAAAAAACGGGAACCGGGGAGGGAAAACGTTACGAACTACGATATTCACTTACCAGGGGAACTTGGAAACAAAACTCCGTAATAGGAGGAAACATGGGGCCTTCGATGGGTGTTTGAAATCGCGAACAGGGGGGAAAAAGGCTGGCCGGCAGGTTTCGTGAACCAAAAAGCCCCGGCTTTTCCAACTGGTTGACAAGGAGGTCCGTGGGTTTGCAAAAACATAAGGCACGAATTAAATTGCGTGGGAGGGGGGGTTTGGAAAACCAATTGAGACGAAGCACGGGGAAAAAAAACATGTGGGTTAAAAAAAATAGACCCAGCAGTCTCGGCCACGGATGGGAAAAAGTCCCATAACTTGGGAAAAAAGGCGGGTCAGACAGAAGGCAAAACCAGCGGGGAACAAAATCGAAAGCGTTGTTTGGGGACAGGGGGGAAACCTGGAGCGGGGGAGGGCACGGACTGTGTTAGTCTGGGAGAAAAGTTGGCCATGCAAACGGACCCGAGGGGGAGGAACATGTCGGTTCACGTCGAAAAAGCTTAAAAGTCAGGGGGCGGCAAAAGTCCCACGAAACGAAGTTTATGGAAATAATAACGAAAATCGGGGGGTTGAAGTTGGCGAGTTCCTAGAACTAAAACGCCTCGGGCCCCCGTGTGAATGTTTCTGGGGAATGGAAGGGGCTAACAGGAAGTGCCGGACGGGAGAATGGTGTGTGAAAGAAAAAACCAAGGGGGCAGTGCGGTCTATTTGGGGGGGGAAAAACCTGCTCTGTGCTGAAGGAAGATCGGAGACAAAGGGGCAGTGGAAAAAGGGAAAACAACAAAAAAAGTGGGGGGGGCTTGCTGACGGAGGTGTAGCAAGGGCGAAAAAATCAGCGGACAACCAACCACCGACAGCATCATGCACTTAATCCCTTTTTGAGGGGATCCGACTTTTGCCCAGGAACCTGGGGGGGGGGGAGAGGCAAAAAAAAAACTGCATTCACTTCACTGCGAGCTCGGAGAGCAAAATTCCGAACAGTAGACTACTGACTTGTAAGATTCTATGCAGAAAGGAAAGGATTTGGAATAGCGACTGCTACGAATTGTTCAAAAAATATCGGGAACGACCTTCCACAAAAAAAGGGGAACACGGGCACCTGGTGTGCCGTTGTTTTGTGCGGGCCAAAATGAAAAAAAAAGTACCTATATACTTAAAAAGGGTTTGGGGCGCGCGAGGAGGAAAAGGGGGAAAGGACGCATCGCTGAAGCAAAAAAAAGGTAATCTCAGAAAATGCAGAGGGATCAAAGGAAATCAAAAAATCAGGGAAAGAAACGAATATGGTCGTACCGTGGAGAGAAAAAATGTTAAGTAGAAAGGAAGGAGGCCATGAAGGGGTTTTCATGGAAACTTCTGGGTGGAAAGAGGTGGTAGACCATACTTAAGGGCTTGCCAACAAGCCCAATCACCAACCGACATACAAGCGACCGCCCAAATTATGTAAAAAAAAGCAAAAAAAAAAAGCGGACGCGAGACAACGACAGAAAATCCCGAGAAAAAACGGCTGTTACCTCCGCAGTAGAATTAAACGAATAGGAAATGCCAAATTTCAGGGAAAAAAGCTTGACCTTCCAAACTGATGGCCGAACGGGTTGAACGGCGACAACCAGTGAAAGACCACCAAGGAAGCCGGGGGGGCATGAAGCACGTAAAAAACGCCGGGAAAGATACTCTCGTCCCCGATGAATCTGACAGTCGAACCTCGAGCAGTCCGCCGGGGGGGAAATGTTAAATGATACTTACAAGGGAAGCAGCGGCGCGTGGCTCCCCGCGTTTCGTGCTTCAGGTTCTCCACTCGAGGGGCGCGTTGGCTCTTTTTTCAGGAGGAAAAGAACTTGCTGCCCCTTTTGTGGTTCGAGGATCGAGAAGGCGGCCATGGGGGGAAATCAGGATGGTCAGGCGGAGGGGGATGAACGATGTTGGTTCATGGAAGCAGATTTGCAAATACAACCGGGACCCATCTATGGGAAAAAAAGGAAAGGGGGCGAAATCATCAACACGGACACGTTTTAATGTTCGAGTCCACAGCAAAAAACTGGAACCAAGAAAAAGAGGGGGGGGCCCTAACACCGACGACAGAGAAACTCGCGGTGCCGTCCCAGGCAGCGCATGGTTGGAAAAAGGTTGGTCACGGTGCGTAAAGTGCGGATTAAAGAGAGAAAAAGACCCCACGGCCCAAAAAGGTTGCGTAATTCAAAAGAGGGATTTGAAGTCAATGAATGGACCATGGAAGATGGAGTTCCGGGGCACAAAGTTGCTGAATCATCACAGGTGAACACAACTCCGGAATCGAAAGACAAGCGGGGAAGTGAAAGGGGGTTAATTTGCGAAGGGAACCAGAAGGGCGTTGGCTGGACCCTAAGGGGCAGAAACATGGCCCCCTTGCACTCAAAAACCAGATCAAGACAACAACAACAACCGGAGGCATTAAGGAGGGGGGGGGAATCATGTATCGAAAGAAACCAGGCGAACAAAGAAAAGAGCCACTAAAGGGATAAGGGAGGCACAGAACTCTCTCTACCGCGGGGTCTACCAGGGGGGGGGATAATGAAAAAAAGGCAGCCCCACCCGCATCAGAAGGAAAATTCAGGGAAAAAAGAAACGATCGGAACGCGCGTTGTGGTGACAGCTAAAGTAAAACTTCTCGAAGCAAAAAAAAAGAGCGGGGAAAAAAAAAAGCGAAAGAATACTAGACGTCCCGGACCGCCCCCGACAGGAGAGAGGGGGGGGAAGAGGGGAGGACAAAGCGAACGGGACAGGCGCGAGACCGTAAACATAAAAGTGGAAGCGTGGGATGAGGAACGACGGGGGGAAAAAAAGCCTGGGGGGTGAATCCAGGGATTGGTCGGGGTCCCAATGTTCTAGTCAACGTCAACTAATGCGCGTCAAACGAACACCAAAGGGACTAAAGGCCGAAAGGAACAAGAGACGAAGGGAAAACAAATGAAGCACGAAACTCCGATGGCAGAAACAAAAGAGATACAGGAAAAACAAGGTCTTGGCTCCGAGATAAGGGGGACGAGTTAACTTAAGAACTCATAGGAGGGGAAGAAAAAAAGAGAGGTCGGCGGGCAAGGAAAAAACCCTTCATGCTTCATTCCAACTAAGAAAAAACACAGAAACAAAAACCACGGCAGGGGGCCGGCAGAGGGTGTAAAAGGTGGAAGTCAAAGCATTTGGTCGACATGAGACCTTCAGGGGAAAAACGACGCGGAACACGCAGTTGAGATGGGAAGTGGGTTCACATGGAAGAAGAACAGCGGGCGCGACACACTCAAAAATTGCGCAGACTTGTGTCGGTGACGCGGGGGTCTGGGAAAAAGAAGAGAACGCAAAAAAAACAGAATTTCCTGAAAAGCAAAAAAACCAATGAAAAAGAAAGGAGACAATAAGTCCAGACTCCGACCTGCGAAAAAAAGGGAGCACTATTCCGTGAGCAAATAAAAGTAGCCAGAACCTTCCAAAAGACGCTGTGCGGATAAGCGGAAGGCAAGATCAACATCCTCATAGCCTTAAAACCTCGTCCGCGCCAAAAAAACAGGGAGGAAAATAAACGCGTGCACGTAAACACCCGCACAAAAGCCGTGGCAAAGGGGGGAGGGGACCAAGTCGAATGACCGTTGTGAAGGGACGGAGGTTTGGCCCAAGGGGCGGGCGAAGAAAAACGGGTGGAAGGGAATCAGAGTCAAGTAAGTATAAAAAAAAAAAAAAGGGGAAAAAAGATTATAGAGCGCAGAGAATGAGGGGGAAAGGACATCATGGCCAAAAGGAGCGCCAACAAAGGGTAGGTGGTTCGTGGACGCTCGCAAACTCTAAAAAAAAAAAACAGAACAAGGCGTTGGCCAAAAACCCGATCCGCACCGTGGGGCCAAATCCGCCGGAAATTCCGAAAGAAAGCGAAGAAAAACGCAACCAGAACAGCATGACCACCCGGATTCCCGTTGGGAAGAGCAAGTAAAGAAAAAAAAAAAGGAAAGGGGACAAGGGAGTTGGCCGCAAGGCCAGAACACTTAAAAAAAAAGTACACAAATATGGGGTAAAAAAAAACAGGAAGACGAGGGGGATCACGCCACGAAAGGGAGTACCACCCTGACCACCAAGGGACTAAGGGTAAACAACTAAAAAAGGCTTAGCCGGACGAAAAGGATCGTGGCCAAACTACAAGACCCTAAGAACATCTAGGAAAAAAAGTGGGAAAAAAACGCAAAAAAGATTTTAAGATGATATAAAGGTGTGCACTTGTGGCAAATGAAAGCGTTTGCACAATTTTAGACAAAGGTAAGAGGAGGGGGGGGGGAAAAGAGCAGGTGGAAAAGACGAGGTGCCCTATTTGCTGCTCACCGGGAAAAATGGGAAAGGGAAACGCTAAACTGGTCAAGCCTCCGGGGTATAAGAAAGGAAAACCCGAAGGGGTGAAAACCATGGTGAAAGGACACGGGCTGCTGAGAAAAAAGGGAAAAAAGAAGGAACGGTGGCCAGTACAAACTTTCGGAAAAAAGAGAAAGCCAGGGACGGTTGGGCCCAAAGAGACCCGCGCAGGAAAACGGAATTCCGGAAGTCCGGGAACATGAACGGTGCAGAGAGACCCGTGGGAAATCCCTAACAAACTCAAGCAGGGTAGGTTCCACCAATATCGGGGGGGGGGGAAAAAAAAAAAATAAAAAAGAACAAACCGAGACGAAAAAACGGATTTGATTGAAGGTGGCGTCAGGAAAAAAATGCCAAAAACAGGAAGGTGGACGACACGATGAAAAAAACGATCAGGACAGCAAGCAAGCAAAACGCCAACAAAAAGGGTGCGGCGTAAACAAAGTGACAGGTGCCTCCCCCCGCACCCGGAATAGGAGGGGGACCGGGGGGAGACGAAACGACAAGGGAAAATAACAGACAAACCAAAAATCGAAGGCCAATCGGAATGTGAAACAAAAAAGAAAAAAAACCCCACATCCCCCCACGCGCAATTAAAACTCGGGAAAAAAACTAAAACAAAAAACGCCGGGCCACTCAGGAGAAAAAAAACTTCTCCAAAAAACTGAAAAAAGGGGGGCGCGGACAATATCTCGGACCGCCGTCAAAAAAAGAAGGGAAAAAATGCGGAAAAACCGAGCACTTTTGAGCCCTTCCTTCAACGGATGCGTATTCCCGAAAAAATAAAAAAGAAAAAAGAAAAATATGCCGAAACACAGGCAAGCGGGGGACGGCTTCTAAATGAAAAAAGAAAAAGAAAAAAATGGGCCACAAACGGGAGTAGGAAAAAACGAGCTGGAAAATTAACGTAGCAGAAGGAAAAAAAACGACACAAAGGGTAGAGATTTAGAAACAAAAAAGAAAAGGGGTTAGCAAGCGCGATTCGCAGATGTAAAAAAGGAAGTGAAGAAATGCCAAATTGAAAAATATCACAAAAACCGACAGGTTTGGGGCGAGAAACAACCCTTACGCAGACGTGTCACAAATAACCACAAACCAAACGGAACAAAATAAAGACGGGAAGTGGGGAAATGGGGGAAGGCCCCGGAGAGAGGGTTTAGACTGTTGGGGGCTTCAGAAACCCTTGGAATGGTCAAATTGGCGAGAAAGGGGCGGGTGGAAGGAAGGGGAAGGGGGTGGGGACTCCGGGATTGCCGTCGGGGCAGAAGGAGTAAGCGGCACCACAAACAAAAAAAAAAAAAGGGAAAAACAGTTTTAGAGGGATTGAAAAAGGGGAAATAGAAAAACTAGAAGAACCGGACCAAAACCGGGCATTACTTCGTTTTTTGCTTACTGCTAACAAGTAGGGTGGCGGCAAATTA
>Ga0179593_1347936_pt1 | contig 18485 bp, 19 predicted proteins | sample CZODoug2_1_08_16_FD_185931 | JGI IMG/M metagenome (GOLD analysis project Ga0179593, IMG submission 185931) | Vadose zone soil fungal communities from Angelo Coast Range Reserve, California, USA - CZODoug2_1_08_16fungal (PacBio error correction) | ecosystem: Environmental > Terrestrial > Soil >...
TAAACACAACCGAAGAAAAGAGGTAACGAAGGGAGAAGAACAGCTCAAAAAAATGAACTGATTGGGACGAGCGACTGCACGGGGGAGGCGAAGGAGGAATCGAGGAGGAAAAATCGCTCGATCTGGGGCAGCCTTGGACCAAGACACGGGCACGGGCGGGGGGCAAAAGGCGCCGGGGAATCAGACATGGTCCCAAAGGATAAAAAGGCCCCCCTAAGGCAGGAGGGGGGGATAAAGAAGTACCCTCTCACTTGTAGCACGTCCTTGCGCAGGTCTGTCGCATACCCTCGCAAGGATCCTAAAATCGAAGTTTATAAAAATACCTTCCCAAAAACAAAAAAAAAACGAGGGGGAAAAAGGAGAAAGAAAAGAAGAGGAAAAAGGAGTACGGCTTGAGGCGGATCGATTCAAAGGAAAGCCAAACTACACGGTAGTTCTTAGGAAGCAAAAAGCAGGGGGGTTTGTTGGACCGTGAGTACCGGATCGAGAACGGCAAAACTAAATCACTGAGGGTCTGCGCCGTTGACCCGGGATCTAGGGGGGGAAAAACTGAAAAGCAAGAAAAGGGGAGAGAGTCAGATACTCGGAGAAAACTCAACGACGCCAAGCAACCATCCCCCAGGGGGGGGGGGGGGGGCTTCAAACATCAGTCCAGAGCTTGCTTCTCTTCGCATCGAGCGGGCTAGGACTCAAAAAACACGGCCTACTGTCAAAGCAAAAGGGGGGACCAGAAAAGGGCAAAGAAGAAGGAAGGCACTCGCCCCGTCGACTGAGCAAAAAATATCAGTCGAAATCCGAAAAAAACCTGGGAATTGGGGCGAGAGGCCCCCGAGAAAAAGCGGAAACTTAGGAAAAGCCAGGGACACGAAGGAGAACTGTTCGAGAAGGGTAAAATGACGCCGGCCGGCACGAAGAGGGAAAAAAACGGAAGAAAGGCTAAGGACTGAAATGCGAGGGTCTGACCGACGACTGACTTCGAAAAAAGCGGGCAGGGCCGAAATAAAAGCAAACACATTCAAACCGAACGCAAAAAACGAACGGTGTGGCGCGCCAAAAGGGGAAGCCGTCCCTATAAAAAAAAGGAACAACCGCCCTAGTATCCGGCCTGGGGAAAGCGGGGAGGGACCGGGGGAGACTTGGGAAAGAGCACCGCGGGGTGCCCGAGGTGGTTGGGAAAAAAAGGGACCCACTTAGATGTCGAAAAGCTTGGAGCCATAGGGGTCTCGGAACAAGTAAAGGCGCAGGGGGTTGTTGGGAAAAACCCCAGCTCACGCGCGGAGTAAAAACGTGTCGGGGGGCAACCTCCTGTCCAAAAAAAGGTGGGGGGGAACTGCCGAAAAAGGGGCCTTTGCAAGAAAAAGCTCGAACGTCAAGGGGCAGGGGGCCGCGGAAAGACAGGTAGCTCTGGCGAAAACTGGTCATAAAAGAGGAAAACAGACGGGCAAGAAGCGGCACCAATACCGACACCATAAACATGGATAAAACAAAGTGGGGAAAAGACAAAAGAGGCCGAGATGGGGGGCAACGACGAGACCTCGAACAAAATCATTCAATTAAAACACCAAAAAAAAACTCTGCCGGGTCCAAAGGCAGCGGAAGGCCACTGAGAAGGGAAAAGGAACGTCGGCGAAAGTAGAAGAGGCATGAGCCCACGGGTGAGACGAGAAGAGTCTGAAAAAGGAGGTCGCTAAGGACAGACAGTCCTCAAAAAAAAAAAAAAAAGGGGGGTTAACCAAACACAGGAGCCATGAAAAAAAAAAAAACCAAGAGGAGGGGACGGGTCAGCCTCGGGAGACCGACAAAAACCCGTGTCCAAGGCGCGGGCGGGAGCAAAAACACCAACCCCGAACTATCAGAACGACGTCATGGTCGTCCTACAGGGAGAGAAACGCTGGGTGCGCAAGCCAAGCAAGCAAAAGGCATCTGGCAAATGCGTCGGAAAACCGGAAAACGGACCTGGACCGGCGCCCGCAGTTTGTCGCGGGGTACGAAATCCGAAAAAAAAAATAACCCCCTGAAAAGCCACCGCTTGGGCTTTGGGTAGCCATGGCGCAATGGGGCGGGCGGGGGGTAAACAGTAGTCTTGGATTGAAAGAAACAAATCGGTCGTTCAAAACCAGCGCAGATGAACTGAATTGCAAGGAGCTCCAGGGAATGACACGAGAAAAAAAAAAACGCGGATGAAACAGCGGCAGAAGTCCTCGAGCACGACCACTGACTTAAAAGCCAACCAAAAAAAAAAAAATCAACCAACAATCATAATCTCACACCCTCACGAAAGACTGGTTAAAATCGGGGCGTCACCTGGGCGACCCCGTCGGCTGCGTGGTACGCCTTCACATGAAGAAACAACCCCCCTCTAAAGGCACGTGACCCCTGGGAAAAAAGGTGAAGGCTGGAGAGGGCAACAAAGCACCCTGGGGGCACTATCGACCCACCGAAAACAATGGGGGGGAGGTAAGTATTAGGCACGAAATGTCCTCAGTTTGTATAGTACAAAATCGAACTGTCAGGTTAACCGTCCTTGGGTCAGGGACGGAGGTACGAGGGCCAAACTGGAAAAACACTAACTAACGTGGCACGAAATAGCCGCGGGGGCCCACCGCCCGTACAAAAATTAAACAAGAAAAAAAAACAACTCTCCTCGCAAACACCAAAGGGGGGGGCCTGGGGGGACGCGAACCTGTGCCACACGCCGAAAAAGAACAATAATAACCATGCCCAAGTTGGGGAAAAAAAAAATCGCCCACACTGTAAGGGAACGCGACGGGGGACAGGCGCACGCGGGTAAAACCACACCACGGCGAGGGGAGAGTAGAAAAGCGAGTGGGGGAGTCGGGGGCACACTTATCGGGTTTGAGCCTGGCGACGGGGAGAGAACCGAAAAAAACTTGAAAACCCTGAAAGCTACACTCAAAAAAGGATTATAGTCCAGCAAGAGGAAAACTTACGGGGGGGGCCAGCAGAAGAATTTGGTCTGGCCAAATAAAACTACCTTGAGGGAACGCGGAATGCTATAAAAAAAGGCTAGAGGAAACGGTCGGCTGGCTTTTTCTAATTGGGTGAAAAAAAAACACTACAACTGAGGCAGTTACAGCAGGACCCACAGGGGAGAAACGGTTGAGCTATGGCTAGAAAGCAAGTAAAAAAAAAAAAAACAAAAAGACGGATGACTTTTCAAGGTCCGGGAAGAACAGAGGGGAGATGAGGACTGACCAAAAAAACAAAACAAACGCGCACTCACGGGGAAAAACCACTCGGCGGGCTCAGAAAAAACTGCAAACGGGTTGGGCAAACTCAGCCTCTGGCAGGGCGGCGGGGGGAGCGCAGGGGGTTGAACGCCACCACCGGATATAGGAACGCAAGTAGCAAAGCCCACGGCTGGGGGGCAAAAAAAACAATATCATAGCGCGGACAGATCGGCCTTGCAGGGGGGGAAGGGCGCCTGACATCACTAACAAAAAGCAAGGGATCATCAGTTCAGACCAAATAAAAGGCAAACCAGGATTTGTAGCGCCTTTTCCGGGGGCGGCGAGGGTTGCGCCGTTGGACCCGGATAAAAGGGGGGGGTCCTAAAAGTCGTGGGACTGCCTGTTAAAACAAAAAACTGGAATGGCCCAGGAAGGAGTAAGGGGGGATTCAGGTTCCTCTTTAAGGAGAAAGGTGCGGCAAGGAAGATGAACGCGAGGGAAAACTCAATAAAGAAAAACCACAGCGTTAGTAGGATCTGAGGGAAAAAAAAAAAAAAAGCTGGGTAAAAAACCAAGCCCCCAGGGCTCAGGGAGCCCCAGAGACCGAAGAATGAAACAATCGGACCCCCAAAAAAACTTGGCTAACTCAAGAACCAAGAAAGGAATATTCAGACGGAAAGGTAAAAAAACCCGCTATACCTGGTCAAAACTAATGTACCTTGCACGCCCCCTCCAAATCGCGACCAAAGGGATCACACTGGTCCAGCGTGAGGGGAAGCCGCTAATGCGAAAAAAAGGGTGGCCTGAGCAGGGCGACCAAAAGAGAAGAAGAAAGAATCAAAGGGGGCACCAAATAAAAGCGTCATTAAAAAAGTCAAAAAGGGTTTGCAAGCCGGGATAAAATCTCGCAGGAAAAAGGGACGCATACACAAAACGGCTGCAAACGGGTTTGAAAACAACGGAAAAAACAAAAAAAAACCGGGGCCGCAAATCCCAAGGAGCTCGGTAAATGCAAACTCGCCTTTGTGCCCTCATGGGAAAAAGCCAGAGAAAATACGAGAAGGGTGCGCATCAAAACGTAAAAAAAGGGAACCAGAAAGAGGCGACAAACGACTAGGAAAAGGCGCGGTCAGAACCTGCGGACTAGGGATTGTGTGAGGAGCCCGGCGATCCAACAAAAACCCTGTCCTGCCACACAAACCTTAAAGGTGCGTGTCCTCAAGGGGGAAAAACCAGACAAGAAGCCAAAAAAAAAGGCCAAGCAAAACCACCCCCCCGCAACTAGGAAGAAGCCTCGCGGCCGTTCAGGAGAAAACCGCTAAACCCTAGGTTTTTTTGTTGAAAAAAGAACCAAAAAGATCGCAAAATCATGAGTTTCACGCCAGGGAGGGGGGGGGGAAACGCAAAACGGGGGCGCTAAAACGGCGACGCGGACCGGGAAAGGGGTCGAAAAGGCCAAAGGAAAGGAAGAGGACAACTCGAGCGGCAAAAACCAACGCAAAAAAAAATCGGAAATGGCAAGGGACAAGGAAAAAAACAATCATACTGGGGCCGACGTCGAAAAAAGGGCTGACACGTGACCACGAAAAAGAGTCTTCCAGTGCTTCCATCAAAAACAGAAAAATCTTAGGATACGTAACGTAGAAATGGGCTCGACGGTACACTAACAAACCCATACCACAAAGGAGGTGATACGAGAAATAGTTTTGGGGGAAAAGGTAATGACACAAAAAAGGTCGAAGATGAACTGGACGGTCGGAGGGAGGAAGAGGCCTACCTATCACCTTCCGTAGGAAAAAACGGGAAGCCGAAAAAAAGTAGCAACGAAAAGAGGACTGAATACAACAGATGCGCCCAGTCTAAGCAAACAATTTGGAGGAAAAATGGACGTCACGTTGGGGGAGGGTCCTCGGACGATGAAGTTGTGAAAAAGAGCACAGAACTTAACCCCGGAGCGAAAAAGGGGCAAACAGAAATTGCAACTGGAAGAAGGCGGGGAAAAAAAGCGAGGAGGTAAGCGACAAAAAAAGGAAACCGGAACGTCGTCGACCACCCTTTTGGCTTAAAGGGCTCTGCTGTTGGGTAATTCACGGGGGTTGTTGTTGGTTCCGAGTGTTGTTGAAACCCGAAAACGTGGGGGAATCATTAGTTTGGTTAAAAAAAATCGCCTGGTCGTAATACTCAAAGGGTCCAGAGGGGGGGGAAAGGGGCCCGTTGTCGTGTTGAAAAAAAAAGAGGTGGAAATGAAAGTCATGAAAATGATCAGGGGGGGGGGGGCGAAGGGGGAATACTCCAAAAACACAGAAGGTGAAGCATCCAAAATAAATGAATTGAAGAAAAAACAGAGACAAAAAGAGTAGGAAAGGCAGCCCGGGAGTCCGAGCCTACAAAAAAAAAAAAAAAAAACCTCTTTGAGGAAACGGGCACAGAAGGAAAAGGGTGTAAGAGAACTTAAACGCTGTTTTGCCGTAAAACTAGTTTCACAATGGCGTCTGTGGAAGAAGCGGACAAGGAGGCTATAAACAGCGAAAGGGACCATTACATCCGCCGATTAAAATAGTTGGGGTGGTTGACTCAAGGAGAGGACGAAATGGAAACAAATTTGTAAGAAAATAGCCTCAAACGATCTCCGTAGCCAAAGGGGTGAAAACTCCGGGGGAACAGCGGAAAGTATCAAACCGTTTTGGGCAGTACTTGCGGTAGTGCGCCCACATCCAAACATGCCACGCTGAACGGCAAACTCGGATGAATAGCATCTGCCTAATAAAAACCATAAGAAGGGGAAACGGGGCCAGAATGAGAGACCTCCAAAAAGTGACGGGGAAAAAAAGCTTGTCTTGGGAGGACGAGTGCAGGGGAAACTTGGGGGGTGAGGAAGGGATCTGCACAGGGGGGGGGGACATTCAAATAAAAATTGGCACCGAGGAAAAATAACAGAACTTCGGAGAAAAAATCATGACTCAGCCAAGCCTAAGTAGGATGAGAGTGAGGTCCTAGGACTCTGTTGGGAAACTAAACGCAGGAGGGGGTGCCGACGAGCCCTAGAAAAAAGAGCCGGAAAAAGAAAGCGAAAAACGCCGAGTAAAACGAGACTTTGACAGTGGGCAAAAAGGACACCTTGCGAGATCCCAAAAACGGGTAACGTGCCAAAAACTATGGGACTCACACACAAAACGAGAACCCTCAGCGGACACTTTGGTGGAAAAAAGCAAAGCGCCCCTCACCGTAAAACATGGAAAAAAAAAAATGCCCTCGGCGAACACTAAATCGCTTGCACTAAAAACCAGAAAAAAAAAAAAAGCTATCATCAAAACAAAAAACAAAAATGGAAGGGGCCATACTTGAATCAACCCTTCAATGTCAGCTCAAGTTTCACGCGGAAAAAAACTGTTGACCACAGAGGGGACAGGACTAATGGCCGGTGGCCCACCAGCGCTGGCAGAACCTTCTCTAAACGCATAAGGCTGGGTAAGCAGTCGGGGGCGTTAACGAGAACCCGAAAAAGCAGGGCAGCCACGTTTTGCGACACCAAGAATTACATTGAAAACAGGGAAAGGGGTCAATGGAAATCATGAAAGGCCACGCAAAGGATTCAAAAATTTTACTATCGGGAAACGGGATTCCAAAGGGCCCTTATGGAGGAAAAGTACAGTCGAAAATTGGGCTTTAGGCTCAAGTTGCATTTGGGAAAACGGAGAGAAGCGAGGTCCCAGGCTAAAATACAAAAAAAAAAAGGGATACCTCTAAGGGGGGGTCGAGAGAAAGGGACCAGAGATCTAAACAAAAGTGACAAATAAAAAAAAAAAACCTCCACAAACCAGTTCGCTCGAGAAAAAAAAGGCAAACTGTGGCCTCGAGTTAAAAAAAAGCAATTCTAAGGGCCAGCCATGCCGGAATGGGTCCGGTCAAAGAAGCCAAAACTTCTTGGAAAGGAGACCGCGGGGGGGAGGACGGAGAGAGAGGATCAAGAAGGGGAGAAGAAATACGCGTAAACGTGGTGGCCAGGACCCGAGAAAATACCAGGAGGGCATTCCGATGAACACAAAAGGTTCAAAAAAAGATGGCAGTTCCTCACGGAGGGTTATGCCTCTAAGATGAGGTAAATGGGGGTCACGGGATTGCGGCCTCGACTCTGTCCCGAAAAACCGAAAAACCTACTGCCGAAGGCCCTTTGGGGTACAGAACCGGAAGAAACCCAAAACCCCCAACTTCAAAAAAGTTTGAAAAGAGAGGAGAGACAAAGGACCGACCACAAGTGAAGTAGGCCGGTAGGTGCTGGGCACGGGACGACCAGGGAGAAACACTGGGGACACGAGTAAAAAATGTAGGGAAAGAAAGGGGGACCCTGCTAGGAAAAAAAATGAAAGTCTGCTTTAAAACTGGAGTGGGGTTAGGCATCCGGCCTTATTTCTGGCAGTTCCCCCAGGATGAATGGAAAAAAAGAGGCTTGCCCTCGGGGGGGACCTAGAAATCAATCAACCCTAAAGGAAAGACAGGGAAAAACAGCGATGACTGCCCTACCCATTCAGGAAAGGCAGCCGAGCTGTGGGGTAAGAAGAAGAGACATCAAAATGCTGTAGGGAACGAGAAAGGCCGGGGCGACAGTAGACGGGGCAGGAAAGGGAGGAAACGGCGCCCAAAGGCTTTTAGGAATCCTGTCTGGGTGGGAATTAGACAAAGGGAAAGAGCAAGGAGCGACGGGAAGAGGAAAAAAAAGCGGTCAAAGGCAGGACAATTGGTCACGAAGAAGGGACGGGGAACGAAGGGGGGAAAAAAGCAGTAACGGACCGGAAAAGGGGGGCGCCGGAAAGAACTCAACGCCTTTGAGGAGTTGTTAAAAAACGTCTGTCTTCTCTATGAGGGCAGGAAGAAACGCACAGGGGCCGGGGGGAAGACAAGCAAGCCAGAGGGGGGGGAGCCGAAGGGTCAAAGGGAAAAAAAAATTGCCAGGAAAAAAAAAAATTCTTGAAGAAAAAAATAGGATCTGGCCCTGGGGAACAAGAGGGGAAGTGATCACTCGGGGCTCAGTAAAGCACAGCCGGTTGGCCCCTGAAATGGGTTTGTTTCTTCGGCCGCAGGGGGGACGGAGGGGAATAGGACGGTAAAGACTGGATCCGACTCGAGAGAGGCTCGAGCGCGTTTGGTGGGGGGGGAAAAGCTCGACGGAGCACCAGGATCAAGACGGGGGCGGGTGTGAAACTGGAGGAGCAATCGGTTTGGTATATGGCTCGGCCTGGGGACAACGCAAAAAGCTTCGACGTCCGGGAAAGGACCACTTCGGAGAGAAAAAAATTGGGAAAAAGGAAAGACTTCTCTACAAATACCAGAGGTCATAGCGGCAAGTAGTGCGGGGGGAAAGGAGAATGACGGTACAGTGGGGAAAGTATGATAGCCAGATAGTGTCCGGAAACGAAGGAAAGGAGACTTGTACGAACTAGGGAAACAAATGCCGAAAGGGACCTAAAGCGGGGGGGGGAAGCCGAAGGGAACTCCCACTGACCGAACTTGAAAAGGTTCTTGAAAAAAAAGGTCAAAGGAGGGCTCTCCCTTTCCACCAGATAGAAAGCAAGACCGGACGAAGGTCGGAAAAAATCTACATACAAGGGGGTCCGCAGAAAAAAAGGGTGTGAAAAAATCTCCCGATGCAGCCGGGAAAAAAAACGCGGGAGGGGTCTCTTGGACGATGTAAAACAACCCGGGTCATAACGACCAGCACAGGCCCAAACCCCTACAGAAAGCGCACTAAACAAATGTGCGGAGGTAGGGAAGACGGGGGTGAAATCATCATTCCGAGGGGAAAAAAAAAAATCACAAAAAAGGGGTCGTATGAAACAGTGCACACCTGGGGAAGGGAAACAAGGGAAAGGGTGGAGAATTCATAATTCGACGCACATAGCGGAAAAAAAAAAAATATTTAGTTTACAAGTCAAATCTTTGTCAGGGAGGGGAAAAGGATATAGGGAAAAAAAATGAAGCTTAAGGAACGCGACAAGAAAAAAAGCAAGTGATGACTGCATGAAAGGGACAGTGAAAAAAGTCAAAAAAAGACCAGGGGGAAAAAGCAGGGGGGAGTCCCGACTATTACAGCGCCCGACTGAGGAACCTCTCGGAAAACTACACGCCAAAAAAATCAGAAAATCTCACCCACTCTGAATGGGAGATCGGAGAAGGAAAAATAGAACAAAAACCCTCTCGCAGGGCCTGTGAAAGGAACACGTGCCAGAGACCCGTGGGGGCAAAAATGCCGCGATCTTGGAAACAGCAAACTATCCGAGGACGAAAAAAAACAGGGGCAAGGGCAAAGGAAAAAAAGGGACAACAAAACGGCCTTTGTGCGGGACTCAACGAAGGGGGCATTCGCCTGGGGTTTAGCTATGGAAGGGCTGAGGCAGGCGCTGAGACGACAGGCGTGGGAAAAGGAAATAGGGTCAGTCACCAAACGTGGAAACGTGAAAACAAAAAGTCAACCGGTCTAACTGCCCCAAAAAGAGGACTTATTTGGCAGGGGAACACAGTTGATGCGCAAAACAACAGAAGAAATAGAAAAGCTGAGGTTGGAGCGGAGAAAGGACAACTACGGGGGGCCGGAAGAGCGGCCCACCTCAGGGTCCACCCAAAAAAAAAAAAAGGCGAGGAGCGGAGCAGAGCCCAGTCGGGGTCTCTGCGACGTGACGCGGTGGGAGGGTCTAACGTTCCGTGAAAAAACACATCAAGCAACTTCTCCCGCTGAAACAGAAGGGGGGGAAAAAGTGCAAGCGGACACATCTCCAACGACGAACAAAATTGGGGACCAAGTACAAAAAAGATGAGGTTAAGAGGGAGAGTCGTCCAATCGACGATCGCAAAGGTGGGGCGGGGCGGGACCGGCTTGGTTGAGAACGGGGTGAAAAGGAATCACTGCAAAAACAGGGACTTATAAAATACAAAAAAAAAGGCTGTTGTCTTCAGGAAGGGAGACAAAAAAAAACCCAATGAACGGGAGCGGAAGGCGGTCTAGTTCATCAAGGACGTACTGTCTGGAAATGAGCTCAACCTCAGAGCTAAAGTGGACGCAAAGCTGACAATTAGAGTTTGGGGAATGCTCAAACTAAACGAGTCCCGGGGAGGGAGTGGGTGGAAAGCGCGGGTTAACAAAACAGAGCACCCACTAAAGTAGAACGCGAAAAAAAAAAAAATGTCGAACGGGCCGGCACGCTGAAACGCGCTCAACCGTCACAGGAAAAGACACCTTACGATCATGGCGAAAAAGGCCAAAAACAAGCAGAAAAAGGCAGCAAAGGCCAAAGGGGCGCGCGTGCGTGGTAAAGCTCAAAAAGTGTACTTGGGTAAAGATGCTCTGAAACCTAGCAGAACAACTGACTGGGGGGACGGATCAGCTGGGCGCAAAAAAAGCGGAAAAGGGAAGTTCGAAAAAAAGGGCCCGCGGAAAGAAAGGCTGTAAAAAAAAAGGGACGTGATTACAATGAAAAGGGGAAAAGACTCAAAAAAACAAAGGGGGGAAGGAAAAAAGAGGAAGGGGGGTCCTAGACGGGAAACTCTCGCCCAAAAAAAAAACCCTTTGACTCGGGGTTCAAACCGAGACCCGAATACGCAAAGGCACTCCCAAGGGGCTGCGAAAGACAGCCCAGATCAACTCGAAAAGGTACAAAAAACCGAAAGAGTCCCAAAAGAGACACCGCCGCTAAAAAAACGCCAACAACTATCAACAAACCGGACTTTAAGGCTGCGAACTGAAAGGGGGGAAGAGGAGTGTTGATGTAACTGAACAAGGATACCCAGAACGGACTCCTCTACTAAGCGCCGAGCACACAAGTTTCAGCGTGGGCCGTTCTGAGTGAAGCGATGACAAGCTCAGCGGCCCTTTCAAAAACCCGGGACGACGGGGCAACCATCCAACAACTCACAAAAAAAATCCTGGAGCGCACCTGGAAACAAAAAAGTCCCATGGGAAAGAGGCACGCCACCAGACTAAGGGGGAAGCGGGTTAAAAAATTCAACTCCGACCGCACACTGGGCGTCGCACCCCAACGGAACCCAGCGCGTCGGAACGCCGGCCGGGAATCTGGGGGAGGGGGTTCCCCCTAACAAAATCGATCAACCGTCCATGGGGGTTGTGAACAGGGGGGGGGGATCTGGGAGTCACGCCTGCAAAAGGCGCCCGCGTACATCCGGGAAGGGAAAAAACCAGCAAGGGGGGGGCTAAACAAACACCAAATCGTCTCCTCTCTGGTAAGACGAGTACACCCCCGAAAAAACACCCCTCCAAAAACACACTTTGGGTGGGGACGGGAAAAGTCCTACAAAGAAGCATACAGGGACCTTTGCCTCTTGAAACAGACCTTGGGCTGGAAGAATAACTCTTTGGAGAACTCGCACAGGGGCAACAAATCCATGGTGTCAAAAAAAAGGGCAAACAGACCTGCCACATGGGAAAGCAAAAGCGGTCACACGCGAAAGGGGATACGAAAAACACAACTACTCCTCCCAACGTGAAGCGAAGCGAACTAGGGGCGAACGGGGCCGAACGACCAAAGGGGACTAAAACATGTGGAGGCGATAACAGAAAAAAGCCGGGGGCTTCTCCCAGATAGGCGATGGGTTGTTAAGAGGGTCACTTGGGCGTAGGGGTTACCCAACCAGCCGGTGGTGGGAAAAGGAAAAAATGTTGGAAAACGGGGGGGGACTGGGGGGGGTTAACACTAGGTCGATCCCAACGCCTCCGTACCTGAAACTGCGGGGGGAACCCCCTAAGAAAAACTCGAGACGAAAACCGCACGGGGGGAAGACCTGCACGTCAAACGGCGACTCCGCAAGTATCCCCACAATGGCGGCAAGAAAATGCCAAATCAGTTGCCGGTCGACGGAGAAGGGTTGGGGACCATCCGGGGGGGGGGCATCCGGGAGTGGGAAAACTAATACTAAAGGGGGGACACCCCTCAAAAACTCAAGGCACGAGACACGGGGCTAAGAGAAAAAGGGGATAAAAAATTGGATGGGGTACGGAAAAATCCAGGATGGGGACTAAAAAGATGTAAAAAAAACTGCGGAAGGTGGAAAATAGAGATGGGGAAGGGTGGGGGGGGTAAGTACTGCTTTGGGGCTGGACTGCACAAACGGTGGGGTCGCTCGGGAGGAAGAGAAACTGTGAAAAAAAATGGGGGGGGGGGGTGGGGGGATCAAAAAAGAGTTTCGGAGGTCAGGGAAAAATTTCTGGGGGCGGTACCACCAGGAAAAACGTGAAAGTGCAAGTTGTAAAACCTGCGCTGGGGGGGGGGGCCCGAGGACGGGAACAACAGAAATACGAACGCCCTGACGGGACAAAAGACCCACGGGAAGCCGCAATGGAACGGAAACAGCTTCAAGCATAAGCCGGGCAGGTGGAGCTAGGCTGAACTCTGCTAAAAAAATCAAAGAGGTTGCTCCCTCACCGGGATCCCCGTTGACAACCTCAGCAGACGGGTGGGGGCAAGGGTCGCGACTATAAAAAAAAAGGGTGTCGAGGGCACTCAGGTCTAGATCCTGAGGAAGGCAAAAAACAGCAGTAAACAAAACAGATTAGGCGTAGGGGGGGGGGGTGGGGGGGGGGGCGAAAAGAAGGCCGGAGAAATTCACTCCATCCCGAACAAGGAGCTTGACTCCGCCGAAAAAAAGGGGGGGGGCGAAGAAAAAGGGGGGTAAAAAAAACAACCACCCGTGGTGTGGACGGATGTAGGGACGGCCCTCCAAAAAGCGGGCGAAAGGGAGGAGGGGGGGACGTACGAAAGGCAAAGGGAAAGCACCATCCATCAATCGGGGACCCTAGAATGAAAACGTATAAGTGCAGGGCTCAGTAAACAAGGGAAATACCCGGGGGTAAATGAAAACTGCTCGGGGGGGGGTAGTGGGGGGACAACAAATTGCGTGGAAGAGCAATTGTTACGTTCCTCGAAGGACTCTCGAGGTCTCTAGAAATTCTAAGGTAACAAAGATGAACCTCAATCATGGCGACCTAACCAGGATCCACTGAAGGAGGGGGGGCGTCGGGACGTGTCTGTTTATTTTAACTTCTTGGGTCCTCTGCGCAGGGCCTTCACAACGGATAGGGGAAAACACCCAGAGGAAAAATCCTCTCTGACCCAGGAATCAGCTAACGATGACCCAGGCCCCTGGTAAATTAGAGCCCTCAGTTCACTTTCAAAAACTCATCGCCAACGCAAAGTGTGACAGAGGCAGGTTGCGCAATGAGGCAAACACCTTACTTGCAGGCGCGGCGAGCAAAAAAAAAACGGGGGAAGAAATCTAATAGCTCCTTTCAAAAGGTGGGCGAGAGCAGGGGGAGGGGAATTAAAAACTCCCAAAATATGTGTTGCCGAAACTCTACCTAAAAACACGAAAAACATGGTACTAAAAAAATCTCAAACCTGCCGTCACCAAAAAAAAAAAAAAAAAAAGTTTCTATTTGAAATCTAAAACGGGGGCGTCGGGAAAAAAAAGAAAAGACCCTGGGAAAAAACTCTCACAATACGAGCCTACGTGCGAGCGGACGGGCTACGAGCGCAAGAGGGACCCGGTGAAGGCGGCCGCCAAGGTTGAGGGGGGGATCGTGCAAAAAAAAAAAATAAACAGAAAAAAAAACTTCAAGACCGACGAGAGCGAAAAAAAAAAAACAAAGTAATCCTGAGCCAGGGGCACGGAAAAAAGCCCATCTTAAAAAAAATCCAGGTTAAATCGAGGAAAAATGGGGAATGTCGACCGTCTGAACGGAAAGGTCACGATAAAAGCCCAAGACTTGAGCGCCTGGGAGGGATGGGGCACGACGCGAACTGCACCTTCAAAAATGGAAAAATCGTCAAAAGAGGATTAGATGTCTCAGTCCTCAGACAAGTCAAGGGGAAATAAAAAACAGGAGAAAGAAGCAAAAAAAGGCCCGGATCAGGGCGAGCGGACCTTAAAAGTATTCAGACAACCATTAGATGTGGGGGGTGGCCGGTCAAGGGAGCGCCTGTTGAAAAACTGAAGGGGGGACTGCTTTTCAAAAGGTCAAAATAAGAGGAGAAAAAGGAAAAAGACCTAGGGACGGGAACCAATCCCCCAACCCTTTGTTAAAAACCCCTGACGGAGCGCCGTAGGGAAAAAAAAAAAAAAAAAAAAACAGGGCAAAGGGGGAAGACCGAGTGAAAAGGGGGGGACTCCAAACCGCAATGGTCAAAATTGCCGGTCAAAGGTTTGATCGGTAGGGCAGCAAGGGGGAACTACTCAAAAAAAAGCCGCTAAGCTACACGGGCAAAAAAACCGGTGTATAGCTCGTCACAACAACAAAAAAAAAGAAAAGGAGGAAAAGGGAAAAAAGGAAAAGAAAGATCCAAGGGCCTTACGTCGTGTTGTTTTTTGGGGGTGGTGTGTTTTGGTGGGTTGTTTTGGGGGTGGGGGGGGGTGTGGGGGGGGGGTTTGGGGGGTGGGGTGGTGTGGGGGTGGGTTTGTTTTGGGGGGGGTTTGTGGGGGGGGTTGGGGGAGTTTGTGGGGGGGGGGTTGGTGGGGGTGTGCTTTGTGGGTTCTGGGGGTTGTTGTGGAGAGGAGAGGGGGTTGTGTGGAGGAGGGGGGGGGTTGAAGGGGGGTTTCTGGGGTGGTATTGTGTGGGAGATAGTGGGGGGGGAGTTTTATTGCGTTTTGGGGGGGGGGGCCTTGGGGGGTTTTCAGTGGGGTTTGTTGATTGGGAGGAGAGGGGAGTTGGGGTGGATAATATGGGAGGGGGTAGTTGGGGTGGTGGGGGTTGTGGGTATCATGATTATTTTCTAGGGATTTTGGGGGCTGGATTTTGTGCGCGCGGTCCGAGGAAAAAAAAGGAAGGACAAAAGGGGGCGAACAAAAGGGGCAGGGGGCACGTACACCTTCCAAAGCAGGCAAGGATCGGGTGTGGGGGAAAAAAAAAAAAAAAAAAAAGGGACGTGAAAGAAGGGCAAAGCTAACCTCCGTACCCAATGGCGGCGGACAAAAAAACAAAAAAAAAAGACGAGGAGACTCGTCTGAGATGAAAGCAGGGGGGGCGTAGAAGCGTCACTAAGAGAGGGGTCATCAGGGGAAATAGAGATGTCTTAAAAAAAATAAAAAAATCGGAGCTTGGTGGGTGGGGAAAGGTACAGAGGAGAGCTCCCTCACTGAGCAATATTCAGTTATCGAGGGGGAGGGACGAAACGGGGACGCTCCAAAAAAGGAAAACCGCTCTACCCATCGGGTGAGATCACCTGCCGGATGTGAAAGTTTCAAAGAAGGAAGGCCCATCGGGAGGGAGGCGAGTGGGGTTGAAGGAAAAAGTTAATTAAGAAGAAGAACTGGGTGACAAGAAGGGCACATGAACGCCGCCGCTAACGTAAAAACAAAGCAGGGAGGACGGAAAAAGGACGCGCAAAAAATAAAGAAGGGGAAAAACCAGGGGGTCAGGGGGGAACTTAGGCAATTAACGCGCGTAGAAAAAAAACCCCGAACGGAGGGCAGCCGCAAAGGAAGGGGTTTGTGAAAAACGCCCGAAGGGGGGGAGAAGCCCTCTGGAAAATAAACCACTAAGGCGCCTGTCAAAGGAGGGGAGTCGGGAAAAAGGTCGCGAAACTTAAGAGGCAAAGAGGGGGGGGGTTGAAGAAAACGTTGGTGGGGTGCTCACGCGGAGGGGGGGCAAGGTAGGAAATCTGCTTAAAACGGAAGGGGGGTCAAACCAAAAAAAAAACGACTCAGGAAGGGAAAAAATACTAAGGGGGTGTTTAAAAAAAAAGAGACCTCTAAAACGGAGGTAAAAAAGGGGCAGGGGGGGGGGGGGGGGGGGGGGGGGGGGGTGGGGGGGGGGGGGGGGGGTGGGAGGGGGTAGCGAGTTGGTGTTTTTGAGTTGGTTGAGAAAAAGTGAAGCAGTAGGGGGGGGGGGGTGGGGCGGGGGGTGTGGGGTGGGGTTGTGGTGTGTGTGTTGGGGGTGCGTGGGGGGGTTTACCCCTCAGCTTCCCTCCGAGGGTGGAGGGATTCGGACCAAGTGCACGCCACTCGAGGGAAAAGTCATTGTCCTTGCACCACCTCTCCTTAAACGGGCACGGAAAAATGCCGGCTTCGCGCAGTCAAGAGACGAAGAAGAATCCCGGGAAGCAGATCGTCAAACCTTCAAAATCTGAGCGCAAAAAGTGGAGTAGGATCCCAGGGCCCGATAAGGGAGAAGAGGAAAAGATGAAAGCATCCTCCCAAAACCCAGAGACTCAATACTCTAACGGGCTGCCTGGAGCTGCAAAGGCGTAGTTGGGTAAGAATTTCCGGGGGGAAGGGGGGATCTGCTAGGGAGATACCACAAAAAAGAAATCACGCATAAAAGCGAGGAAAAAAAGGGGGGGGGGAGGGCTACTAAGACCAGAAAGCCACCAAAGGTACTGGTGGATCCTATTAAAGCTCACAGCGGGGAGGGAAGTGAAAATACTCGGGGTTGTAGGCTCTGGAAAAAGGGGGGTGTGAGACGACTAGAGGGAGCCCAACCCCGACCCTATCAGCCACGACGGGAAAAATTTGGAGGACTGCCGGGGGAGGAGACGCATTGGAAAAAAAAAGGGAGAAAACAAAAGGCGCAACGAAGGAGAGGACAAACCCCAGGGGCAATTTAAACAATGAAGCCGGTTAAAGGCAAAAAAAAAGCATTTGAGGAGTCCGCAAAGGGGGACGGAAAGGAGGGAAAGGGACTCAAAAGGGAGGGACTGGGGTTGCGGAGGGAACTCTTCCAAATGAAAATTGTACAGGGGGGGAGAGGAGGATGGAACAGGTCCATCTGAAAGGGAAAAACATATAAAGTGGGGCTGCAGTACACCGTGGGATCACTGCAAAGCACAGAGAAAAAAGGAACACGAAAACTTCCTCGAAGCGAAAAGGGAAAGTGAAGACAAGGAAAGGGGACAAAAACCAAACAAATCATCGCCGGCGGGGCCGACGTGGGGGGGACCATATAGGCGGATATATAACCTCGATGCACGGGGGAGACTTAGCCAACTGCAGATTCGCCCGAAAAACGTGGGCACCGAAAACAGTGTAAAACCGCCCGCGGCGAAAAAGAACCAAGGGGGACGCAGTTTACGAGAAAGGGCTGATCACTGGCAAAAAACCAACCCGCAATGCAAAAACGGGGTGGGGGAAGGTAAAAAAAGAGAGCATGACAACGGGGAAAAGGGAACGGGAGCGGGGGAGGCCGTGAAGTCCACTTCTACGCGACAGCAACGGGTATAAGACTCGGGAAGAAAGTTAACCGCCCAAATGACAAACTTCGTCTCACGAAGCCAAGCCCAGAGGGGGGGAGGGGGGGGCAAAAAAGTTTCTCAGAAAGAAAAAGGGGGCTGAATAGCAGGTTAAGTCGCGGGCCAAGTGCGAACGGAACAAAAACTTGTTCGCTCAGGAAGCCGTAGCCAACATCTTGGCACGACTTCTCAGTCGGCAAGCCTCATGTGGGCCTATCGAAGGAGGGGGGGGAAACGAAAATTTGAGATCATGACTGCTACTCAGTTCCCTACTAAAAAGTGAGAAAAAAAAAAACGAATGATCGAAAGGAGCTGTCCAGCAGAGAGAAGGGGGAGATCGCAGATCTTGGTTCTCAATACTACTTGGGTCGCGTCGCAAATGCCGACGAGGAAACCGAAACGAAGGTTAGTGGACGGGAGGGGAGGTGTTATACTTATTTCGGAATTTGACTGCAGGGTCGTGAGACGGAACCCCGGACGTGCTAAAGATGAGGGGGCGAAGCACAGCAAAATTAGAAAGGACTCAAAAAAAAACAAACCCCGTTCAAAAAAGAAGATGCCGCAAAGCTGGGTTAAGGGCAGAAACAAGCCATGTCTCGCTCGTGAAACCACTAGGTAGTGCTAGGGAAGGGGAAACAAGGACGAGGTTGGGGTTCAGGCTCAAATCCGTGGGGAAAAACTGGAAAAATTGTGGGGTAAGCACTTGTTACAAACGCCCTAAACGCATAGAGGAATCCATCAGGGAGGTCGGCCGGGGGAAAACAAGCAATCACGTCGCGGCAGAAACTCTTAGGGACGAGCGTTTAAGAAGCTACCACTCCATCTCTCAACCAAAAAAAAAAACGGCGGACAGTGCCCAAAGGGGGTCGCGCAAAGCCACCGGGGGGAGGGTCGGGGATGGTTGAAAAAATCAGGGGGGGGGAAAAAAAAGGCAGTTTTTACCTACTTAAAAAAACTATCTGCCTGCTAGCGGGGGACGAGCGCAAGGGGAGTCGGGAAAAAGGGGGGGAGGCGTCAGAAAAAAAAAGGGAGGGAGAGATGAGTAAGGGGGAAGGGGGGAAAAGACATC
>Ga0179593_1479912_pt1 | contig 18484 bp, 11 predicted proteins | sample CZODoug2_1_08_16_FD_185931 | JGI IMG/M metagenome (GOLD analysis project Ga0179593, IMG submission 185931) | Vadose zone soil fungal communities from Angelo Coast Range Reserve, California, USA - CZODoug2_1_08_16fungal (PacBio error correction) | ecosystem: Environmental > Terrestrial > Soil >...
AAAGCCGGATAATACACCCCCCCGCCCGTTGCAGCAGACCACCCTTCATCTGTTCAGAGGGAACTAATCTAAGGCACGCAGGTAGATAATGTCGAGGGAGACTGTGGGAAGCGTAGGCTCGATTTGTCTCTCCCTACAGAACGTGGTGCAGAGGCTCTCGAGGCAGGCAAGGTAAGATATGGGGGGAAGAATTGGGGGCAAGCTCGAACTCCGAAGCGAAGCGTCGCTGGGGGACAACTGGCGGGGGCCGGAGTCTATAATACTCAAGCTCGTGGTCCTCTCACACCTAGTTCTCCAGAAGAAAGGCAAACACTGACCCTACCTGATGCTCCTCTAAGGAGAGCTTGTCACAGGGGGCTCTTCTGATTCGTATGCAAATCGCGGCAAAATCGAATCTACTTAAAGAAGCGTTTGGGGGGAAACCTCCGGACCTTGCAACCCCTTGGGTGCTCTTCTTCGCGAAAAGGATCGCGCCACATTACGGGGGGGAAGAAAAAACCCTGGCGAGGGAAATACGTCAGGGTACTTCTACGGTCCTGAGGGGCAAGCGACTACTTCTAATCAGGCAAACCGCAGGTGCGAGAGGGAAAGGGAGGGGCCCGGCTGCTGCTAGGGCGGGGAGGCTCGCGGTCCGGACACTCTTTTAGTGTCTGAAGCATACGGGGAGGGAAGAAATTTCTAGGAATAGGACGAGGGTCTGGTGATTAACGGGCCTCACAAAGCCCGCTTGTTCTCTGGGGAGGGGAGGATGAGGCGAGAACGTCGAGTATGCGGTCCGGGAAAAACGGACGGAAAGAAGTATACCGTTGGACACAAACAGGAGTCGAGAAACGCAGGATCCGAGGGAATCGGCCAAAAAAAATGGAGTGTCGGTCCTAAGAAAAGGACGAGACCGCGCGACCGGTCCGAGGGGGAGGCGGCGGCACAGCGCTTTCCAATCGCTGAAAAAAGCAGAACTGTTGGGGAAGCTAGCGTGTTCGTCTTTTAACCGTGCTCAGGCAATCAAAACAAAACTTGGGGACTCGGCGCATGAGGATGGGCCAGCAATGAAGATTGGCCGCTCTGGTTCTCCTATAGAAGAGAGGAAAGGGAAGAAATCAGATAAAGGCCTCACCCGGCCTCGGCGAGTGAGAGGAGGTTCTGCGATGCTTTAAGCGCCTCCAGGAAGATGGGACCGTACTGTCTACCTCGTCGAAACGCAACACTGAGAGGATCACGGGGGTTCGTGAATGAAGACGCTTCTCTGTTGCTCTAATTCTAACTGATAATCGGGGGTGCGGATCTGCTGAAGTGATGATTTACGACTGGCCCAGCAGGCCTTTTGCAAGATGATTTCGTCTCTCTAGACGAAAAGGAAGACGCGTTGACCCTGAGACTGGAAGGCAGGGCTAAAGATTGATTCTAAAGTCTATCGAAAAAGAGGTCCGGGTCTTGGCTCTACAGAGGTACTACGCATAATGCAGTTGACAGGCTAGGAAGGAGCAAAAAGAAGAAATCGGGTCTTGGGAAATAGACTATTGCGGGGGGTCCTTCAACCTTTTGTCTAATAAGGGTCTATCAATTCTAACAACAATCACAGAGAGGGCCTTGAGGGCGTAAATGGGGCTCTGACAGAAAGGTCGAATAGAAGTGGGGCGAGAGAGCGTTTTATCGCTCACCGTAGGCAACTCAGGAAAAGGTAATACTGAGGAGGCGAGGCGTACTGCGCTTTCCAGTAAGCGACAACTTGAGAAGAATAAAGGAACGACTCGCGAGTTATCATGATCAGAAAAAGTATGTAGGGGGGACTTAATGAGAGGGACTTAATGTGCGCGAAGGATTGAGGCTCCCGACATGACTAAGAGACTTGCGAAGAAATAGAGCTGTCATACTTCTCTCGACTGAAGAAAAGAGTGAATCGGAGCAGGAAATTACCCAAAATAGCCGGGAGAATCTTCGAAATCTGGGGGGGGAAAAGAGACGGTCGACAGTCCGTCCGCATGCGATTCAGAGCAGGAGATGAGGCCCAAGCCTATGAAAAGGTGGGACGAATAAGTGAAAATCTCTCGAAAAAAAGCACCCTAAAAAGATAGAAATGAAAGGAGTCTTCAGCCAAAATGAATCTACCGACTGGTGGGGGGGGACCCATCACCGAGCATGACTCGAATTCTGGACGCAGGCGGGACTCGGAAAAAAAAAAAGAAAAAGGCTTGAATATAGAAGAGCGTGCTTCTGCGAGATGAATTGACCTAGAGCAAAAGTCATCAGTCCTTCCAATCCAAAGAGGGAGGAGCAGCTTGCGAGGAATGGGATAACGAGCATAGCGTCGTCGTGGAGGGAGCCCTCAACTTCCTTTGCGGGGCACATTAACTTCGCAGTACGGGCGGAACCGAAAGAAACTGGATAATGCTCCAACTACTCGTCTGGCCCGCGTCGGAAGTGTCGCTAAATTGAAAACAAAGGCTGGGCTCATAAACTCGCCGCCTCCATCGAAGTGAAGCCCGGAATTCTCGGGTCGGAATATAACGGAGCTCCGGAAACCTGCTCTCTACGAAGGCGCGAAAGGAAAGCCAGGCCGCGTATGCACCTTGGGCTGGGTCGAGAACGTCTCACCACGTAGTGTCTGGGTAAAAGGCTGATGTTACACGACCTCGTCCACTCACTCTCTGTAAGTGTGAAAAACGAAAAAGGGGGAAAACGACTGCAACTTCGAAGTCTTTTCGAAAAGTGACGCGCAGCAAAATCTTCGAAAAGAGGGCTGGCAAAAAAAATCATATGGTAAGCGCCTTCAAGAAGCATCGGGGACGACCATCGCGTCGACCGTCGTATCGAGCGACGCCACAGCTGAACCTCGGCCCTAGGATCTGGAAGCGCCGCCCTTCGCCTGCAAAGCGATCTAGTTTCGCCGTCAGCCACGCTACTCTGACAAGGCCGGACGAAGCTGATCAGATACGGGGGCTTGGGATCAGACCGAAAAAAAAGAAATTCGAAGCAGTCGTCCGGAGGCTACCATCGACCGGGCCCCTCTCAAAAAAAGAGAAGCTGCCGTGTGATAAAAAAGTTGAGCTAGGTGAGGAACCCTCAGGAAAGATGGAACTATGCCCATCCACAGCTCGGAAATCTCCAATAGGACGGAAGGAGGAGGAGGACTCGGCAACAAAAAGCAGGGTTTAGGCGGGGGAGGGTCATTGAAAAAAAAATAAAAGCTAAAGCTTACCAGATCCTAGGGGAAAAAAGGAAATCGCTGTTACAGCAGCCGACCGCCCAGTAGAGAGCAGGGGTCAAAGATGACCAGCAAATAAATAATGATCATAGAAACATAGGTCTAAGCGGCTCGAACGCTTGAAGAGGAAGCTTCTTCGGTCCCCACAATGTATTCCCAGTGCCCTTCACGGCTCGGTTAAGAAGGATACCGGACGGGCTATGAACTGGCCGAAGCGCCAAAAAAGTCTTGAATGTGAACAGAAGACCCTTGCGATAAAACACTTTACAGCAGCTTCTCGGCTTCTTCTAAAAGCGAAGAACATTTTTCTTAGACGCTTAGGACATCATATCAGCAGGCCGGCAGACGTGCGTCGGAGGCAACTTTTAAAAAATCGCGAGTCATCGGGATGACTTCACCTGATTACGAGGACAAGTCAGAATGAAAGAAAAAATAGAAATTGGCGCTGAAAACCTAGGTGGAATAGCGAATTCTCTCCGCACGATCAGCCTTTCTTTCTTACCACCGCGCGTCCTTCATATATCGAAGAAGACGATAACTACCTCCGCCTGAGATGGACCCTCGGCCGAGAGATGCTCATCATTTCTGAGGATTCGTTGGGCTTCAGACATACGTCTGTGTTCGGCGGGACACGGCAGAAGAGAGGAGGAAAAGCGGGGGAGATCTATCGAGGCTGCTTATATTCCAGGGCGAACGCGCAGGATCGAGGGACGCCGACGGCAATCGGGCGGTAGACTAACATAAATCAATATATTCAATCAAAAGAGACCATGAGCAGTAAAGAAGAGAAAATCTAAAAGAGGACGGGGAGTTGTGTTTTGTGTCGTTAACAGCAGGGGGGCTTAAACCGTTGGATGCAACCATTGAAGGAGTTCTCGTATCCAAAGTGGAAGAACCTCCGGGAAGAAGAAGCTCTTCGAGGACGAACTGAGAAGGGGTAGCCGCTTACGCAGTACTGACTAACCAGCCATGGCAAGTCCTTTCAAGGAAAAAGAATCGGACTTCTACGAGTCAGTTACACACCATAAAATACTCCCACAAAATAGGGGATCCTGAGGCAGGCCCATGGAAGCTTTAAACGAAAAGACGAGATGCTCGACGTACAGGGGGGGCAAAAAGGGTGTGGCCGATCGAAGAGAGAAAACGGCGAAAAGACCTGGGACCGGGGAAGGGGACTAGATCCTCTATCTCAGGATTGCGGAGAGAGAAGACTTTTACAAAATAGGTCTAAGAGGATGGGCCAAAGACGCCATCGGCAAAAATCAGAGTCGTTTCAAAAGGAGGGTCCGTCTAGCAAGAACCAGGTAGGCTTAAAGTTAAAGCAGATCTAATACTCGCAGGTGGTAGTGCAAAAACGTTGCTGCAGCTACTATAAGGAAACCCCTGGAGAGTCGAAAGTTCAGTCGAGACGGAAAGACTGCAAGAAGGAACGGGCGTCTGAGCAAAGGGGAGACCAAAAGCAAGTATTGTCCATCTGCACCCACGCGCGGACAGAGGGGATATATACGAGCAGTTCATACGACTCCAGTTCTAGACATGGTGAAGAATTGCACGGGGGGGAACTCCGAATCGGCGGAATCTTAGCCGCAGCTCCTGCAACAAAAACACAGGAAAGGAGGATGGCTTCGCCGCAAATGCAGCGAAGCGTGACAGCTGTACTTCGTCAAAGGTGGAGGACCCGCCGACGGAAGGGGAAGAGGGAGGGAGGGGAGTCTGGCGCTATTGGGGGTAAAATTGGGTTAACAAGGGGCGGGGAGTGAGAAACTTTTCACGGAATCGGGGGGAAAAAATGGCTCAGGAGACATCTACTATCTCTCGGTTCCAGTTGGGGTCTGCGTAGAGGGCGGTCAACCCCCCCAACAGTTAATAGTCGGGCCTTGCCGACGCCTAGACTAGGGCGGCGCGATCGTTTCTCCGCCTGGGGCTCATACAATATGAAACGACTGATCAGCCAGCCGTCAGAATATGATGAATGGGCGGGGGAACTACCGGGTCCCGTAATATACTAGACGCAAAATCTATCTAGCCCGGGGCTCGCACGTCCTTTGGGGGGGTCGTTTAGTCCCCGGAATTGAAAGGAGTCAGATTGTTCATTCTGGGGGAGCGCGGGCCGAACTTGGGGTCCCTATTGAAGAATCTATTGCCAACGCTCTTTTTGAAGGCGGAGGGGTCAGGATAGGTGCCGAGCAGGATTGGGGCGATGGAGGCACAAGGGTCAATGCTAAAGTCTCCGGGTCTAGAAAAGATGAAACTGCAGGTGGGAACAAGGGATCCAGGGCAGTTGAGTAAGCGACGGGGGAAAACTCTTGCACGGTCCAAAGAGGCTAGGTAGGCCCTATGCCTAGTAAACGTTGGAGAGAACTCTCAATGGAATATATAACGTCTCATCTCAGACCAAGGAGGACGACAAAAGTTCCACCCCTAACGAGCTTAGGCGCTCGACGCTCATCAGGTCATTCGAAGGGGTCTAGAGAGGCATAGGAGTCTAGACTGAGGCTACAGGCCGACGTGATAGTCGACTCGCTAAGGAAGTACGAGCGGTGGTGCCAACTCGAAAAAACGGTCTTCGCGCTGCAACTCTGAAACGATCCGAAAATCTCAAGAGTTCCTATCAAGGTGCTTTCGAAAAATCGTATCCTGGCTTGGAAGGGGACCTCGAGCGGGGGAGTTCATCCGGACTGGAGTCTGCTTTACTACTGTATTCAGACCAATCCGCTGTCCGTCAGACGATGACGATGGCTTGAATAGAAGGACATAGATCGTCGGAGGGATTCCTTGTTCATGATCCAGGGATTGACTTCTCCGGTCCTAAGGAAAACTCCGGGGGTCGGAAAGAGGAAAAGTAGGAATGACAACCTTTTAGACGAAACTGAGGCCCCGCTTCTCGGCGGAGTCGCGTAAAAAAAAGTAAAAACGGGTTCGTGGAGACGTAATGGCGATAAAGAGGATCTGCAGAGGGTCATTGGAAGTTGGATCTTCCTCCCAGCAGGGGTCCCGGACTTGGGGGGGGGTGGGGGGGGGGGGGGGGGGCGGGGTCGCGCTTCTTCAAAAAAAAACTTACGAGCTTAGGGCTAAACTAGAAGTAGGGCGGGGGGAACAGGGGGAGCCGGCTCCCGAGAAAGCTCCAGACTAGGGGATTCAGAATATGAGTGGAGTCTATATGACGGATATCCACTCCGGGGGAGGAGTCTTTTGAAGCGGGTCGGTTGAACATCGGATATAAGATGGGTGACGAGGGATCGGTTGCGGGGACTGCTCCCCTCATGGGGACAAAATATTTTAATCGGGCCGGGATATTAAAGGCATACAAATAAGATGGCACATCGCTTGTGTAAAGCGAAATCGAACTGGGGTAATAAAAGAGAGGATCAATCCTCAAAATCCAGCTTGTGTCTGCGATTACTGGGGTCGACTCCAGGGACTACTCTCGCAGGTAGTCTACATACGCCAAGAAAAACCGAAATTCGAGAGGGTCCTTAGGCTCTTCTCGTTCTCAAAGGGCGACGAGATGCGTTGAGAGTCGCAGGGGAGGATTTCCTCTAAAACGCGAGCCGAGGGTAATCTTTATGGAGTAAGCTCAGGAACGACGGTCCGATGGGCGACAAGATGCTCAGTGGCGCTGGGGAACATCAGAAAAGGAGATGAGCGTCCGGGGCGGCGCGAACGTCGGCTCAGGACCCGAGGACGAGGTGAGCTACAGCGAGGCTCAACGGCGCCGCCGAAGTCGAGGTCGAGGACTGCTTGGGAAAAACTCCGAACCGGTTCGAAAAATAAAAGACCTGGGAGAGCCGTTCGCGACACAATACCTAACAGGCTGGGCCTGAGAGACAGGGGAGAAAAGAAAAGCTTAGAGATGGGTATCGGAGCAAAATAATTGTCAGCAGGCACCGCAGCTGAAGGGCGGCGATCGAAAGGAGCTTTGGGCCGGAGCTCATTACTAGACCCGACAGGCACCGACTAGCGAGAACGTTGAGCAGGTATCAGTAGTGCCCAAAAAAGTAATGGGCGAGCGGAGAGAGAAGGTAGTGGCTCCCTCAATGACGACAGTACGACGACAGAGGAGAAACTGAAAGACTTGCGGTGCCGAAGAATGACTCCGGCAAATGAAAACGATAGCCTAGAACGGCCGGCGTATCTGGCCCAAGAAACTGGTAGAAGAGTGCAAAGTTCAAGGGGGAAATTCCGAGACTCCGGCGATTAGGGCAAAACATATTTCTAATGGACTCCTGTAACCTCTCTCAAAAATCAACTGGAGATGAAGAGGGGGGGGGGAAAGGATTCGGTAAAAAAAGTGCTGAAAAGACTGTTGGAAAAAAAAAACTACAAGACTCGGATGCTGGAAGGACGTCTGGGCAAAAGCAGGGGAACCAATAAGGAAGGGATAAGGCATCTTGATCTTCTCTGAAGAGTTGGAATGGCCTGAGCTCCTCTTTTAAATAGTACCTACCGTCGGGGATGCAATATGAGCAGCTTGCTCGCACGAGCATCAGGCTTGTTGAGGATCAACGCACGCAAGGGAATGTTCGGATCTCATGAAAAGGACTCGCAGGAAAAATTCCTTCAACTATACCTTTAAAAAGAATCAGATCCCTAGATTCGCAAGAAGTCGAATCGTCGCGAAAGAGGGGTCAATCGCTAAGGCAAAGGCAGATAAGCATGCGCAGCATAGGCCCGGGGGAAGGAGGCTTCTTCCCTGACCCATCGGGAAAAAAAACACTACTCTCCGTGGCCCGTATCTCTATCGGCCCTGGACATCGCAGTACCGTCCCGATGAACTGGTGGGTGGTGGTCGGACGTCTCGAACACGAGAAAACCCCTCTTAGGGGAAACAATAATCTTCCCCTCGATGGAGGGCGGCCATTTTCGGACCGGGGCTGCACTTAAAATCCAAGTCGGGCCTATTACCCTACTTCATCTAGGCCACATGAGAGGGAGTAGGAAAATCGGGTTGCGAATGTTTGCCCGAAAGAATCACGATAAAACAGGGCTCCCTCGCGTCGAACGGCGGACGAAGCACGCAAACAGCAGAACCTCTTCCACTATGGGGTCAAATCCCAGGAGAGAAAGAGACGACTATCTCGCTCCTGAAGAGCCACTCGAGGGCTCGCCGGACGAAGAAAATATGAAAGGTTCGATGGACACGGTACAGGACGCGAAATAATGATTCAGAAGACCACATCAGGCAAAACGCCACGAGATTCCGTGTTGAGGAGTGGGAGCGGGTCTGAAAAAGGGGGGCCCCTCGTGCGCGATTAGAGAAGCCTGGCCCACTTGCCATCTGATTAGAGCGCGGCCAAACGAGTTTGTAGGTCGTGCTTCGCAGAAAACAAAGAACACGCTCACGTCACAAAGCCGAGAGGGGAAACCAGCTGTGACGCAAAACACTCGCACCGGAGCAGCGCTTCCTCGGGCGCACGCCACAAGAAGGCAAGAAAAGCGGAAGATTCAAAAAAAAAAAAGGCGGGGATAACGTCTCTTATGTCCAATCCACACAGGATGCCGTCCAGGCTCGTTTAGGAGACTCGGAGAGCGAATCCAACGTAGACCATTTGGAGAAAAGTTGGGAGGCACATCACAAGTTCGGCGCAAAGAAGGGGGGACTATCCTTTCTAGCGCGAGAGACTTCTGCTCCCTCCTGAAAGCAGTAGAGCTCGGACGAAAGGACGCCGGAAAGGCCGGCAAGCAGGAGGGCACGAACTTTGAGCTGCTGATCCTGGTCACAGGATGTCCCTAGAGGACTGTCAAAATGCGACGTCTCGTTTTCTCTTAACAAAGGCCCGACTAGATACTGCTCTCACGCCGCCCAGTATTACGAAACCCAAAAGAGGAGGGGTCCGATCGAGAAGCTTCTCAGTTCAATCCCCGAAGAAGAATCGGCGGAGGGACGCTCTAGTAATCGGGGGAGGGATTGTTGGGCAATCAACGACGGGTGCGCGGCCACGAGATCGGAGCTCAACAAGAAACTGGCGTAGGTGAACGCGGCGCGTCGATAGAGCTCCGGACGCAAACACACGACGCTCCGGAAACCTTGCGCGCGAGACTCAGGTCCACTTCTGCGCTGAGCTCACCACGGTCCTACTATGCACAGTCAGAAGCCGAAAAAGAGGAAAGACGTCTATCAACCTGGAGGACAGTACTGGTCGGGGTGGGTAAGGGGTGTGGGAGGGGGGGCCGGGGGAAAGCTGGAGAAGGTATGAAGGACCAACAAAAGGTCTAAAGGACTCCAACGTTCAGAAGCAACGGGCAGGAAGAGCGCTTCGATCTTGAACGTCGAGGGGAGAAGCCGGAAGGCAGGGTTACTTCAAAAACGTCAACCCAATGGGCTCGGGCATGAACGGTTCATGAAGAATCCGAGAAGAGGAGGAAGGACCCACCAAAAAGAAATCCGCCCCAGAGAGAGGAATCCTGATTCATGACCCTCCTCGGCGAAAAGACAGAAGAGCGACGTCGTATCATGGGGGGCAAAAATGTGGGCGAGCTCGAAGAGAATAAAAAGCTTAATAGAAATTAAGAAATGACCGTACATTACTTCGGGAAGCTGAGAAGAAGAGCTCGATGGAGTCGAGGGGAAATGGGAATAAAAAACTGTACCAGGGGACCTAGGATAGGCTCGCTTCGACTGCTCGGATGAGAGAAAGGCTTTTACTGCACTGTCGGCGCTCACTGCTACAAGCGCGAAAGCTGGGGGGCATTCGAAGGTAGAGTGGGGGAAAAAAGACGGACTTCGGCAGAGACCGACAGGAACCACCTTGGAGATTCGATTCAAAGCTCGAGAAAAAGCAGCACTATTAAACGGGCCTCACGTGGGAAAGAGAACCGCCAACTTCAGTCAACGGGGGGAACACATCCGATCGACTAGAAGATTCGTACTAAATAGAAACGACGGGGGGCAGGACAAATGTCAAGTCCGTCGGAAGCATCGAAGAGAGAACGCCATCTAGATCAAACACCCAACGGAGGATTAGGAGGGATATGGCTTTCAAAACCTCTGTGAGAGAGCGAAGCTGCCCTGAAAAAGACCCAGGAGGCGTAACCTCCTATTATTATCGGTCTCGTAAAAGCAGCTGTCCGCGGGTGGGGGTTGAGTTAAAGGGGTGCTGGAAAAACGGAGGGGAAAAAGACGAAAGAGGATGAACTTCGGACGCCCAGAGAATCGAAACACCATTTGACGTCGTCTGGGGAGACAGTAATCGGGGATTGCCTGACATCCTGCAGAGCATCGCGCGCAGCGGGGGTCCTCCGGGGAGAAGACAGGCGTACCCCTCGTGAAGATGGCAGAAGGACGTAAGAACGAAGAAAAACAGACTCTCCCTGTAACATCTCTTCAAGGCAGCGCCCTCGAGCAGGGCGAGAAGCCGCTAGGCAGGGTCTGCATCAAAGCGAAGAGGGGGACTCTTCAAGGTCGACGCGGGGACCACAGTGGGGTGCCCCAATGGAGACGGAGGTAACGACTTTTCAGGGGGCGTAATTTGGGCCGAAAATGGATGAAGAAAAGCTTCCTTGGGGCGAATGAGGGGTCACGTGTAAGGCTCCACCGTCCGGGTCTTCAATGAAAAATAGCCAAGAAGGGGGGCCGTGACTAGGCTTCAGGGCGAGAAAAAGAACGTTCAGTACCTCAGAGCATTCGGCTTCCCTTAGTCGGATACACGGGGGACGCGAACAAATTCAAAGGGCCTATATACGGTATCTCAGAAAAAAAGCTGGCCGACAAAAACCCCTTACAACCCAAAACACTCAAAGAGGTGGAGATCGAAACGCATCGTCATTCAGCGGCCGCTGGCGTCGGGAACTGGGGATACTAGCGTCAATAGGGTCTAAATCAGGTGAAGGGCGAGGGTTCGAACAGCGCTAGCCGGCTCTCGGCGAGCCGAGAAGGTGCAGGGAATCCGTAGATAAAAGCTCGTGCCGCGCACCCACGAACTTGTTTCTAACCCGACAGGGCGTGACCGTGCAGGCAACGCGGAGGGAGGGTCTCCAGAGATAGTCGGCGGCTTTGGAACGGCTCGATCTCGAACTATAGGCTGGGGTCCGAGCCTCGTTCGGAGAGTTCAGGTTCGGATAAGCGGAGAGCAAGCGGGGTGGGAGCACCGGGAGAGAATACTCGACGTCCCGCGGAACGAGACCAGCGTCTCGACGGAGTCTTTCTCTGATTGAGGACTGAGTTGCATACGGGGGCACGTCGGTCAGCGTCCGACATCGACTGTCTGGCGGCGGATCAGCCTTTGCGAGAAAAATTCATAGGGCTAGGGGAGTTGCCTGCTTCCCATACCGCACACTGGGTCAAACTGGGGCGCGCAGGCTTACAGAGAGGAGAAGGGAGAAGAGCCTTACTGAAGAAAGGGATACCTGGGGGTCAATGATCCGTCGCTACATCGGACTCGCACTCTGGCGGGACATGGTTCTTTTCGGGACTAATAGCAAAGGCGACCGCGCAAAGCTGAATCGATGTTATCAGGCTCGAGCTTGTTACCTGATGCTTTGTTGGGGTGTGGGTGGGTGTTTTTTCCCTTTAGTTGTGGGTGTGTGGTGGTATTGTGTTGTATTTTTGTTTGTTGTTTATTGTTTAGATGGATGGGGGGGGAGAGGGGGTTGGTTTTGGGTGTTTGGTGTGATGGGGTATGTGGTGAGTCGACGATTTTTGGCGTTGGTGTTATAGTGGTTTGGTTGTTTTGTGTTAGGTTGTGTTTTTTGAGGGGTTCCTGCAACAAAAAGCTTCCCAGGAAAACTGGGGGGGCGAGAAAAGAGGCTTCCTAAGAGGGACTCGAGGGGGGGCCATGGCGGCCGCATCAGGGGTGACTCCTGGTGAAGAAAACTCTCTCAAAAAAGTTCCTGCGGAGAGGGGACGAGGAGGGTCGCACGAGAGGGACCTGACCAGGCGATTGAAGGGTCGACCTGGAACTTTCTTCCTCGCCCCTTAATGCTCAGACTTAGGCAGGGGAATCCGAGAAGGGTGCTAAAGGAAAAAATGGAGAAAGAGATCTCTTGAGAATTCGTAAAGTCTTATTTAGATGCCCTATTCCTATTTCAAGGGAATTGAGGGGGCAGCTCGGACAATGTCGAAGGAGGACCGCTTCTGGGGACTCGGTTTACGCGCGGCATGCTGAATTAGACAAAGGGGCTATCTAATCGGCGTGGACGGCGGAGAGACTTCGGGCCAAATATTCGGAGGTTGTAGGTTAAAGGCGCGTCAAAACTTCAAATAAACAGTAGAGACGAGTCTGACATCCTCCTGGTTGCGAAAATAAACGTTGGTCGAGCCGTTCAAAACCAAGCCCAGCAGCCTTGCCTGGAGATTTGCTCTCAGGCGGGTCTAAGATGCATGTAGGGAATCTGGGGTCTCGAAAACACCTGATAATGGCCAAGCTTGTCCATCTGAAGGAGCTAGAGGGAAAACTTGGCTCTTGGTAAAGTGATGAAGTACCAAGACGATGACCTCGACGATCTCAGACGGTTCAGGCCAGTGGGAGTCGTACGCTTACTGCATATTTGAGTCCATGAAGTGTGCTCCCTCCAGAAGGAAGACCAGGGGGCTCAGCGCGAATTCTGCATCGCTCGACGGGGCAAGGATGACCCATCGAAGCAGAACGGACCCAACTACCCAAGAAAGGGGGCCGGGATATACTGCACCATGACCCAGGTGACGAGACGATGGGCCCTGCTTAAAGATTCCAAGGGGCATGCCCGGAGAGGCCCACCAGAGGGACTAATGAAGGGGTGGTGTGAATCACGTGGCAAAAAAGCTCTGAACTCAAACATAAACGGAGGGGATTACCGGCTTGAAAGAGAGTAACAAAAGAAATCGACTCTGTTTGGGCCTCAGAAAGCAAGGACGCTGTAATATGCACGGCCGGTAGGACAACGTCGATTCCTCGGGGGGGGGGGAACAGAAGTCGCACTTTAATCCAAGGCTTGTGCCGGGTTTGAATGCCGGAAAGTCAGCAATCCAAGAAAAATTCAAAAAGAGAAGCGAGAACTCTCGCTGGGGAACGCTCATAGGATTCATCTTTGCGTGGGCAACAATCACATTCAATGGCGCCCCTTAACCTATTAAGGGACATCCCCTACTACAGACGGGGAAGACAATTCTCCATTTCAGGGCGGGGTCTTTTCCATCAGAACGGAGCGTGGTCATGAAGACTTTAGGAACTCGTAAATCCCGACTCCTGGTTTGATTTCGGAAAACTTCATCTGTAGAGAACACGATAAGCTCCGCAAGGCAGACTTCGATAGAATGCCAGAGCCATCACCCTGCAAGGGATTAACAAAGTTGGGAGTTTTTTCAGAAGAAGGGCTAGCCCCAAGAGGGGCGCAAGTGGAGGTACCCCCTCCTCCTCTTGGAGCCTCCGAAGAGGGGGCGTCGGGCGCCGAGAGCCGCAGGCAATTCCACCTTAAAACAAAGGGAAAAAAGAGGTGCTAAACGGCAAACAACGACCTTACGGAAGCTGGAGATGAAGAGGGGAGAAGTAAAAGGACATCAGCTGTGACCAATTACAGCGAGTAACTTCTAGAGAGCGACGCCATAAAAGATGTAGCCAGATCGGTAAGAGGCGAATCCAGCCAAAGCGCGCCGAGGCAAGGTCTAGGTCGCAGGGAGTCGAACACTCGAGGCTAAAAAAATCTTTGAGAACGACGTGGGGCATTGGCAGGCACGTCTACCTGAAGATTGGATCGAGATGACCACGAGAGCCAAAAAAAGGAAACAACAGGGAGCCGGGGTTCCGTTGGGTCTTGCCTTAACCATCGTGGGCCGCGAGAAAAAGGCCGCAGGGACCAGGCAGCCATAGTCTTCTGCAGGCACGAAGAGAGGGCCTCGATCATCATTTGAAAGGGTACTGGCGGAGAAGAAAAGGCCGAAAACATCACAAGTCAACCATCTTGTACAGACGCAGGGAAAACAAATGGAAAGCAGCCGCCCTCAGCACAATAGGGGAGGACGCGGCGGCCCGCCCAACAAGGGATCAGCTAAGGAGTACGGGCGAGGGAAGGCGGCTCTGACCCATCTACGGGAATGAAAGTCCGGCTCTTTGAACATCAAAATCGAAGAAATCCCAGCAAAACAAAATCTAGGGGGCAAAGCAGCATCACCTACCTGCGCCAAACGGGACGAGCAGCAGTAAAGGTGGCAAGACGCTCCGGATCAGGGCTGGGTCAGAGTGAAGACTGAAAAAGTGGGAGGCTCGTGAGTCGAGGGGAAAGACGGGTACTCAAAAAAACGATCTAGAGCTGCGGCAGAGGCCCTCTAGGGACTTCCTACGGAAAAGTCTTCCATGGGTTGCAGACTTAAACCATTCCGGGCTCTATATGGAACCCAAGAGCATGCAGGCGCCGGGTGTCACTTTGGGAGAGGAACAATCGGGAAGCGCTACGTAAGGAACAGGGGGGGAGGATCCGGAGCCGAGCCTCTCTTGAGAAAAAAAAGGTCTTCAGGATTGTTTCGGAAAGAACTCGTGGGTGCGCAGTCCACGCTCTGAGCAGTAGCCGGGAAGCCGGAAATCGCGAGCTAGGGAAAGCGTAGAGGGGGGCGTTCCCTGCGCAAACACAAGCGCGCCGTAAAGAAGGCGGCGCGCAATCGGGGTAGACTCACCAGCTCAACGGAAAAGAAAACAGCGGCAATTTATGAAAGCAATAAAAAACGGTTAGCTAGACACACAGAGGACAGCGGGACGGGGGGGAAGGGGGAAGGGGGGGTAATGCAGTCGGAGAACGTTATATGGGAAACTGGAAAAAGGGCTTTAGCGATGCGCCACGGGCGTGACCTGGCCAAGGCTAGGCGAGGACTTAAAAAGGGCTCTTCTATCCTTCGGCGGGATGAAGAAACGAACCAATGTAAGGAGGACGGTCATGAGAAAAACTCGCACTTAGAGAGGGAAGACAGTCACCAAAATAATCACGCAAAAAATAGCGAGTAAACACGGGGCAGGACCAATTCCGTTGGAACGAAGACGAAAGCATCGACGTCCTCTCAGGGCAACAATTTTGGGGGGGGGGGAAGGAGGGCGCAGTAAAGCAGGACGCGAGAGGGGAAGAACGGACCTGAAAATAGTGGGCTGAAGCGGATCTGCGAAGCCGAGGCGTCATCAGGTGGAAGGGAAAGGACTTTTACCAGTCCGGAAGGGGGCGACGGCGCGTCCGGAGACTCTCCAAAGAGGCAGCGAGAAGGTCGGGGCAAACAGAGGTCCTTCTCTAACAGAGGATACAAGCTGCTCAGAACGGGCTCGGAAGTCTTCGGCGCCCTACTTAAATTCTGGACGGAAGACCGAATAACACTTAACTTAGAATTCTGGGGGTCTCGGGGACTAAGCTGAAAACCTATAAGAGTTTGCGGTACTTTTTCTGAAAAAAAAGAACTTCTGGAAAAGGAGTCACCCAACTCGGGACGAGATCGAGACGAGAATGCATTGGTTTGGTTAAACGGATCTCCAGGTAAAAACGCCATGTTGCGCCAAGAAAGGGAAAAAATGAAAACGATCCGATCGGGAGAAAATCATCTCTCGCAACAAACCATAGAGGGAAAAGAGATGCGGGTCGAAAGGTTTCGAGTGCTCGATAAAGCCAAGCCCAAAAGGAGCACATATTGACAAAAAAAAATGTCGTCGGACGCAGGTACTGAATGAATAAGCTCGTAGTCACCGAAGGAAGCTATGTGTGTTAAGATGGGGGTCAAGAAAGGGAGGGTCTTGCGAAACGGTATCAGAAGCCCTCTCTGTGGATCTTCTCGAAAGCCAGAGGGGGGGAGAGATGACAGTGGGGGGGGGTGGTGTGTATCTACGAGCAAAGGCCGTCGTTAAATCAGAACATGCCTGGAAAGCAGCGAGATCCTAGCCGGGGGAGGAGCCAACAGTCTAAACTCTTTAAAAGACTTCAGGATATTCCGGCACAGGGAGATCAGGGAAGCATCAACTCGGCCTTAACACGGTTGATTCAGCGTGAAACACAAACTAAGATCGAGCAGGCCGATCTCCGTCCTTGCGGGAGAAACGGGTAACATATGGTCTTCTCAGTCGCGAGCCCCACAGACAATGGGTGCCCAAAGCTCGCAAGCTCTTATTGAGAAGACGGAAAAGTTTTCCTTGAAGAAGTCTGCCGATCTGCGACGGAGGGGGGCCCGGTTCCTGCAAATAAATTCAAAGAGATAGGCAAAAATGAACGTCGACGGAACGAGAAAAATTGTGAAGGGAGGCCGTACCTGCGGCCGGGGAGAACGCGGTCAGTAAGCGAAGAGGGAGAAATTCCGGCCCGTATGGCTTCGAAAAATGGAGATCAGATAACACCGCAAGGGGGCCTAGAGATTCCCACCGGCAATGCAGGGCTGTCAGGACAACCCCCTTCAAAACCAAAAAACCCTCCGCTACGCTTTTCGACTGAATACGCTCACGTTTAGGATCATGTACGCGGACTGGGGGGTCATAAATGAACTGCGCGCAGGGGAAAAAGGTTGGGATGCACGAACTACTTTTCCTCGGCGGAGCCGCGCAGGTTCTGCAGACGTGGTGCGCCAGGGGCCCGAGTAAAGAAGCCTAACGATCGCATGAACTCTCCGTTCAGACTGACATCTCTCTCATCGGTAAGAGAAAAAAAAAGTGCATTTCCTACACTAACCGGGGAAGACCGGACCTGCTGACGCATCTATACTCTCGTAGGAACTAGCTCTTCGGAGGGCAGGATTCGCTCGGCTCAAAAGGCTAGACTCAATCCCTGCTGGGGGGTCAGACTGAGCTGCGGCGCTCGGAGTCTAGATAATGGGGTTAAATAGGGGGAAAAAGGGGGCGATGTAGAGACTTCTCCCTTAATAAGAGTTCCTACGCCGAAGAGATCCATCGGAGTAACTCACTCTGACTGAAAGGTGAACGGCCTTCAGTATAAGGAGTAGGGTCCGACTCCGTCCCGGATGATAGTCATGCTCGGAAGTAATACGGCGAGAACATTGCAGTCATTGGGCGAAGGGTCGTTGATATTACAAGACAATCCCCCAGAAAACGGTCACGATGGAGCTCTAGTGTGCTAAGCAAGGGAGAAGCTGCTGTATCACTAGGCCGGAAGGGGGGAATCCTTGGTACCTTTTGAAAAGGCCATTACTACTCGTAGGGACTATGGAGGAGCACATGAAGGGTTCGTTGTCCTGTAAAGATGATAAGGTTCTGCTTTCGCTGGGGAAGGGGCCACAGACTGACAGGGTTTTCCAGCGATGCAGATCTTTTGAAGGCCTTATCTTGTGGAAGAGTGGTCCAACCCGCCAGTAACTGACACACTAAGTGTGGGGGAGTAGATCCCTGCTCTCGGACTGCAGACAGAATATTTCTCTGGGGGCAGGCGGACGGAATAGGCAGAGAGGGTCACTATTTACTATCGACGGACTCAAAAGAATCTTACGATGGTAGGGAAGTTCGGAGAGTCGTCCTCCAGGAGCTGCGTCATCGAGGGGGTGTGTTTTTTAACGGCTGCGGGCCCACTCGCCACGGAGGCTTAGGCTTCGAGGAGGCCTTCCACGCGGAAAAGGGAAGAAGGGAGAGTAATCTGCGGGGGGGAGAGGCGCTGAAGTTGCATTATTTCTCTGCCCGGCTTGCCGATGTGTTTGGAGAGGATGGAGTCAGATAGAGAGACTGTATACTATTGAAAGGGAAAAAAGCTTCTGGAGGAAAGGAACTTGGCTCAGAAATCGGAGGCGGCACGGCGATCGGGGAAGCTGTCTTTTTCCGCGCTAAAGGTCGGATAGGGAAAGTGAGAGGGGCATGCGCGCGCTCTAAATGCTCAGAATCTTACTATTTCTAACAGGGAGGGGGGGCCTCCACCGGTGGCTAAGCTTGGTTACAGGAAGGGGATCTACCCACAAAAACCAACGGGACGGGCCTGGAGGTCGCGAGGGGAGAACAGAAGATGATTTCTGGCTGATGTGTCTCTAGAACATAGAATTTCAGCCGCTTGTATTAATTCTAAGGATCCTGTCGAGTTCGAATGACACGATCAGCTATTAATACTCTGATCAGGGACAGGACTCTAAAGTAGAGGGAGGGGCCGGGAAGTCAGGGGGCGTTCATTGCTCCTAAACATGGGCGGTAAAAACTACAAAGATTAAGAAGATCGATGCGTGCCAAGGCTGGAAGCTTGCGGAGAGGACTGGGGGGGGACTGTACTATGTGAACGTGATCACCTGACGGAAAATCCGAGCACGATGCCTCTAGAAAAGACTGAGTGTGAGAGAAGAGGGAAACAGGCCGTCCTCAGTCAAAAACTGGATACGCGATGAGGCCACAACATATTGCTTGACAGGGGGTGGAATAGTTA
>Ga0179593_1347197_pt1 | contig 18483 bp, 21 predicted proteins | sample CZODoug2_1_08_16_FD_185931 | JGI IMG/M metagenome (GOLD analysis project Ga0179593, IMG submission 185931) | Vadose zone soil fungal communities from Angelo Coast Range Reserve, California, USA - CZODoug2_1_08_16fungal (PacBio error correction) | ecosystem: Environmental > Terrestrial > Soil >...
CAGGAGAGGAAAAAATGGGATGTACAAACATCTGAGCAAGGTGGGTGTCGAGCTGGGGATTTGAGGTAGGAAAACCAAAAAAGGTTCAGTCCTAGGAATAACATTGGGAGAGAGTGGGGGGACTGTGGGATTTGACACCGGTCACCGGGACCAAGAAGTTGGAAGGCAGGGGGGAAGGATCCCTCCTGGAAAGCCGTCATAAAAAACAAAAAATAGAAGAAGAATGAACTTTGGGGGTCGACAGTAGAAAGAAATTGAAGGGGTGTCCCCCCATACCGAAGAGAAGATGTTCCCCTGTGGGTCAATAGGGACCGGCGGTAAGCAGGAAAGACTTCATTTGGGTGGACATATACAACCCAGGTTGTTTTTCAAAAAATAACCATAGAGAATGTCCAGGGAAGAAGAAAAAACAACCGGTGGGGACCGAACTTACAAGGCAGGAAACCCCTGGCATGCTTGGAGCTCCAGGGAATCAAGTTGCTGGGGAAATCCAAAAGGTCAGGACACCTGATGGAGTGTAATTGTTACTATGGAAAGGAGGGCAAAAGTAAACGAACAGACAAAAAAAAGGTGTAAAGAGTTACAAAGCACCAGGTGGGGGTTAAGAAGACATGCCATCAAAGGAAACTCTGTGTATAGCAAATTTGGGAAGGAAAGGATCAAATGGGTTGAGAAGTGGACACTGGCGTACAGAAGAAGGGGGGTACTGACTGCATTAAAAAAAAGAAAGGGGGACTCTACCCTTCAGCCGGGGGTTTGGGATCGCCTTAGAGACGGTTCAAACATCTCCAGTCTTTCAAACTGGGGGGGGGGGGGGGGGGAAAAGGACAGAGGGCACTTGGGCGGAAAACCGGCCTGCCAGGTGAAAAATGAAAAGACAGTGCAAAGTAGTATCCTGAAATGTAAGCAAAACAAAAAAGAAAATATGGCGGTTGGAAAGGAGGGGCAAACTCGCCCCACCAACGGGTGGGGTTTTAGATACAAGGGGGGTGGAACAATCAAGGCAACACTCATAGGTTTTCCAAAATGAGACTTCAGACCAGAAGTAGAGGCCAGGACCTTGGGGAAAAGATTCCCTACGTGGAAAAAGTAATTGGGAAACAAAAGGGATATGAGGGGCACCCACGGAAAGAAAGGGGAAGCTCCATCTCAACTCGTAGAGCTCCGACTGGGGGGGAGTAGGGACACACGATATTGGTATCCAACATAAGCACTTACAAACCACCGGCTAACAAGGAGGGAGGCTAGGGAAAAACTTTGCTATAATCACAGGAGAAAGGGACCTGGACCGTCCTCCAGAGGGGGAGGACGGGGAAAAACTTAGCGGACTGGGAGGGGGGAAATTGGAAAAAAACTGTGTCCAAAAACCAGTCACATCGGTGAATGAGGAAAAATGCATTCAGTCTTGGTTAAGGAGGGGAATGCGTTGACCAGCGGAAAGCACAACCTGGTGTGGAAGGAGAAAATGGTAAGAGGCAGCTTGAAATGGAGACGTGCCACAATGGGACGAGGGAATATCCATTGGGGGAGTGAGAGTATGAATGACCTGAACTCGGGTAAACAGGGGGGGGAGGGGGCGGGTTTGGAAACAAGAGAGGACACGGAGAGGAAGGCTTTTTTGGGGGGACGGAGGGCAGACCCCAACGAGAAGACAGAGGGGCTCCTATAAGTCAAACAGCAGCGGAAACCAAAAGCACATACTGTTGGGGAGGGAGAAAAGGCCAGCGAGAAGACGAAAACGAAAACCCCGGGAGAAGTTTGTCTACTTAAATGATCTACGTCGGCTCAAAAGAGAAGACCTCACGAGCCAGTGATGGACTTGAATGGGGGGCGCAATAACGAAAAAAAAGAGATACCGAAAGTACACCCACAACCCTCGGCGGTGCCAAACGAAATCAGAGGGGGGGGTAGGGTATATGTCAAAGATCAAAGTATACCCAGGGGGGCATGAAATGGGAACGGGTAGGGGAATAAAAGCGGGAACACGGACCTGACGGGAGGGGGGGGCCTCTGGGCCAAAAAAGTACTGATAAGGAAGCAAGAAAAGTAAACGACCGAGGGGAAGATACTAAAGGGGGAATTGGAGGATGAGGAAACGAGGTCTCCCCGCAGGTGGCACACAGCCATCTGGGGGACAAAAAATTGTGACATTAGAGAAAAGGGAAGTGGCGGGGCCAGAAAGAGTTGAGGAAAAAAAAAAAGTGTATCAAAAAAAGTCTCCTAATCTTTGGAAGGGGAGAGGTGGCTGTGCACGGGGTGGAACAAAACAGACAAAGAAGGGGAAGAGCCGGCCAGCGTGCAGGAAGAGGGGAATCAATAAAAATGGTTGGCCAGGGGTGAAGCATCAAAAAGAAAAAGCTTTAGTTTAAGAACAAGCTCCCGATTGTCAGTTGTCCGAACGTTCAGAAAGGGGGTCAACATCTCTCAACAACAAAGGGGGAAAAAAAAGAAGGATAAAGGAGTCATATTTCCAAAGGAGGAGGGGACAAAAACTGATTCCATCGGGGAATGGGATTAAGGCTATCATAGAGGGGGACTGGGCCACCTTCCAATGCACCAAAAGTTTTAAAGGGAAAACGGGAGACACGCGTGGGTTTAAGACAATGAAAAAACAGCCTTGTGAGTGGGTTGAAACACGGGCACAGCAAAAAAAAGAAAAAGGTTTCAAATCTACTGGTTGGGATAAAACGAAACTGGACCACCTTAGCACCGCCCTGGAAAGAAAGGTAGCAAGCGGCCTCGAGCGGTAATGGAAGAGGGGGGGAAACAAAGAAGAAAAATGCCGATCCCAAAGGAACACTGAGTCTGACAAGATCATACTCGCTGAAAAAGAAATAAATAGGAATCGAAAACAGGTGCCCAGGGAGGAAGAAAAGGGAGGGGTCGCATTTTGGGCAAAAAGAACCCGGGGGTCCCAATACCTCTCGAGAAGGCCAGTGTGGGGAAGGAGTCCTCTGGGCAAGAAATACTCCTACCCCCATAGACCCTCGGGAGAGGAGGGGGACAGCTTCGGGGGGGGGGTGGGGGGGGACTTGATGTCTCCGCTGATTCACGCAATCATACCACACTGGAATAATTCAACATTGGATACGAGACGATAAAAGGATCGTAGAAAAACGATCGAAAGTCCAGGGGACGGATGCTAACCGGAGAGAAGTTGAGAGAATGGATGGTGAAAGACGGCATCACAATAGGGAGAATGCTAAGGCTATGCGACGAAACCAGGAGCGGGAGAAAACCACAAGGGAAAGTCTTCAACCTAAAGAGAAAAGGGAGAAACCCATGCTCCAACAGATGGACGTAAGGCGGCTAGAAAAAAACCCATTCCCCCAACCGGGACAAAACAAGACGGGTTCAATGTGCATCTACTTTGAATAAAAAAGGATAGAAAAAAGTCCCAGGAAAAGGGGGGCAGGGGTGGTCGGGCACAACTGCCCTTCACCATGTTGCTCAGGCTCAAACACAGTGATGGTGGGGTAGTCAGGGGAAAAAGCATTGCCCGCTCAGACCACTGTCAGAACTTGAAAAAAGGATCTCAGCAGTCCCAGAACGAAAAGAAAGAAAGTCAAGGGCCCCCTTAAGGGACCCAAACCGAATGGCCGACACGTCCAGTCCTCTCGTGAGAAAGTGAATACCTGCTGTCCATAAGAAAGGAAGAAGACCAAAAATAGAACCTTGGAACAAAGGGGGGGGTACGTGCTTATGGGTGGATAACCCACTAGAGTGTGACCGCAAAAGGAAGACACCAGGAGAGCTTAAGAGGGGAAACGATGGGGGGGGGGGGGGAGCTCCCCCGGTCAGGGTCAACAGAATACAGAAAGGGTAGTGCCCTTACCGGGGAAAAAAAAAGGAAGTACTGTTATGCAGGGGGGACGACAGAAGTGAAGACGCCAAATCCGGATGAGGAAGAGGGAGTGTAAGCAACTCAGGAGGACCGTTGTACACGCGTGGAGGGCATCTGCCAAAAGGGGGACGAAAAAATCAACCAAGAAAGAAGGGGGAAGGTGGTCTTGTCCAGGAGAAAAAGGGCGTTGCACTTTGAAGGGGGGGAGGACTCAACTCAGGATTCCGGGGGAACCAGGGACCTCAGCACACAGCAAGACCGAAAAACAACCTGCATGTGTTTGTCAAAGTTGAATGCGAAGAAAGAAAATGAAAAAAGACCCTCACGGAATGTAGAAAAATCAACCATCTGAAGGTGAAAAGGGAAGGAAGATAACCCAACGAGAAGGCGTTCATTGCAAAGTCTGCAAAGACGGGGGAAAAATCATGACGGGAAAAGGACAGATACACAAGTATGGGGAAAAGGTTCCAGAAAAACGCGAACAAACACCCACGGTGAATGTGAGTAAAATGGAAAGTGGACACATTCTAAGTGGCTTGGTTAAACTATCCAGGGGAATAGAGTACTAAAAACTGGGGGAAAGAGCGTAATACGGGGGTACAAAGAAGATACATCCACTACCCCTGGGTAAATGCACCTCGGCGATCGAAGGGAGACCGGTTATAGGGAGACACCATCATCCGGATGGGTCGACAGTAGGATGATTACAATCCAAGCTCACCTCGGACGGGGCACAACCAAAATTGTAGGGAACAAAAACCTTAAATTCCTAGGACCCGACGGGACCTCAAGGAACCCCAGGGGAAAAACCCGTCTTAACTAATGAGGGGGGGGGGGAAGAGTTAAGGGGGAGAAATCATACTCGGACGCCCACTCAAATCGGGAGAGAGTATTTTAGGACCTCACATAACTGGGAAGAAACGGAAAGGAAGAAACCATTTCTGGGACCCAAGAAGTGTCAATACATGCCTGAACAACCTCGAAACAGGCCTACAAAAAAGTCCTCGACCTGGCCCTATTTCCCCCAAAGGTGAGCACCCCACTGCCAAAGAAAAACCAAGCAGCGACCCAACGGATCGAAACTGGGAAGAATCCAGATTAGATCAGGGAGAGCTCGCATAAACAAACGGAGGAGGAAGAGGGAAAGTTTCCAAAAAGGGGATTGAACCCCCTTCGAACGGGTTGGGGTGGGGGTTTGGGGGGTAGGAACTCAACAACGGGCGTACAGAAAAAGAAGGCATTGGCAAGGGGTCAAAGCAAACGAAAAGAAAATACCCTTTTACACCAGACTGCATTGAAGTAGAAAGAATATGAAAAGGGTGGAGAAGAAGACATCGTCAATCAGCAGACAATGGGTGGGGGTGTCCCAGTAGGAAATTGCCATAACTGAGTGGTCTCAACAGCCGGCAAAAATATAATACTAGAGGAAACCGGAGGGCTGGAAACGGCCTCCCTGGAAGGGGGGGTGTAAATCAAACCACCGTGTTGCAAGAGAAGGTCAATGGCGGATAAGGGGGGAAATTGAGAATAAGAGACCCCATCCAAAAGATGGTTGTCCCCGAGAAAAGTTCGCAAGGCGGATGTCGCCACGTGCAGTAATGGATAGCCTCCATGGGGGCGGTGGAAAAATAAGGTCATCGTCAATGGACGAATTATGGGATTCCAGTGGTAAATTAAGTCAGAGTCCAAGAATATAAAGAAAAAAAGCCTGGGGGGACTCACTAAGTGGACGAAAACACGCCAATGTGTGGGGGTGAGCGATTGGAACAGGGGCAATTCACTTCAGAGGGAATGGATCAGAGGGAAGGAGCACGAGTGTTTGCCAATGGACACTTGCGTACGGAAGGGGGGGGGATCCGCCTGGAAAAAAAGGAAAGAAGACGGAGGGGGGAAGGGCACGGAGTACAGGCCAGGCCAGGGGGAGAAAGGAGATAAAGGAAAAGGAACATCCAGCAAGTGCGGTGAGAAAAAGTTTGTGGAACAGGGGGACAATGGCTGGAACAACTGCATCAAAGAGAGTACCGCAAACTAACAGCAAAACTGGCAAACAAAGGGAACGGGGCCAAAATTAACAAAAAACCAAAAGCCAGCTGGATGGGCCGGTGATTACGAAGGGACACACAAACCAAATGGGGGAAAGGGAAGAAGGGACAACAGGGACGGGGCCAAGGAAGGGATTTTCTACCAAAGGTTCCATAAAGAGGTGGGCACTTCGCTCCATCATATGGTAGCACCGTTTCTGGAGGGAAATGCGGACCTAGTGGGTAGAGAACACCAGCGAGTTGATGATTAAACCACGGGGAAGAAAAAAGGGCATCCACGAAGAAAGGATAAGAGCGTCCTGGGGGTGGAATGCGGAAAAAAAAAAGATATGTTTAGACCACCAATACTGTGAAAGGAGGGGGAGGGCTAGGAGGACGGTGCTGATGGAAAACAGGTCAAGGTGGGGGAAAGGAAAAAGGCAGAGAGGAATGACGAGATAACCTCGGGGGAAGGGGTACATACGACCTTGGCAGGACACTGAGGAAAGGTCGGCAGAGGGGAAAGGAGACTGCATTAGGGGGAAGCGGGCAGGGTCTGGGCGGCTGTGGCAAGAAATACCAGACCCATCCACTGAGTTGGGGAGCCTGGCCCACCGGGAATGGGGCGAACACGTAAACCAAAAAAAAAAATTTCCTTTTTCTGTCTAATGAAGGGGTGGAGGGGGAACAACCCAAGAAAAAAAAAGTGCAGGCCCAAAAAGAAAATGGGCAAAACAGGGGGAAGGGGTGGGGGGAATGGCTCGGGCATTGGGGGGCGTGGAGAAATGGTAGGACTGTTGGAGATTGTGGACGGGGTCCTCAAAGGGGTGGAAAATCAAACGTCGCCGATCTATTCTCTGAACCTGCAACCTTAGCCGGAAGCAAAGACTGTTGGATCCGCTTCAAAGGCCAAGAGATAAAAAGGGACATGGTAGCAAAGAAAAACGGTCACAGCTTGAGAAGAGTGGGAGAAGCTCGAGTCCTCGTACAGGATCACGCATTATAAGCGAGCCGGGGGACCATGATAGCCTCGCGCCGTAGAACCTCCTCAAGTCAAAAAACAAAACCTTCCCAACCGACTCCCTCGAAGGGGGGGGGGGGGGGAGAGGGATGGGGTCCAGAGACGCAAGGAGAAAAAGGGGATAGGAAAAGTCGGGGACCTTGGGAGTAAACTAAAGGGAGGGAAAAAAGACCTAAAAGGTCAAAATCCCTCCACAATGGAGGAACAGCAGAAAAGCCTAAACGAAGAGAGAGGGGAGAAGAGACGAGGGGGAGGGAGGAGGCACCCTGGGGGGGGGAAGGAAACTCAGGTGGGGCCACAAAGTCCGATCGAGCGAGTTTTTGAGGCATGAGAGGAGTTGTAAAACAAGACATGTGATACAAGGGGGGATCAGCAAGTAATAGAGGGTTGTAGGGATGAAGGGGCACGTGGGGGAAAGAAACAGAATAGGCCTTCAAAAAAAGAGGTCGCACATTTCTTTAAAAGGGGCCCCGTGTCAATTGGGGCATGTGGCAAACAAGACTAAGGAGAAATGAGGGTCCTCAAGCAAAGAGGACATGGTCAACCACAAGTAATTCCTGGTTGGACGAAAATCTCAGACAACAAAACGGAGGAGAGCTAAAAAATGGGGAGGGGCAAAACAATTTCCCGAGTTAGGCTGGGGGACCACGGGGAGAAAGCGTATGGTAACTTAAAAGCTGATGCCGTAGATGCAAAAGACATCTCAAGGGGCAAATTTGGAAAAAGACAGGTGAACACAGCTTTGGTTGAAAGCGAGGAAAAAATCATTTGGGGGAGGGGGGTGGAAACAAAAGGCATTCCTACCATACACTTGATAAAAAACGGGGGTGGAGATCACGATCACAATCCCGAATCACCGAACCCTTGCTGGGAGCAAAAAAAGATGACTCCAAGAGGAGTTGGATGAAGTTGAAAAAAAAGGGTGCGGGGGAGACCAAGGGGCCTCATAAGACAAGGCCACTGGTCTCTTCGGGGAGGCGAAAATGAGAAAGCAAAATGCCGGGCAGGCGGAATAAGCCCCAATGGGGGAAGCAGTGAGGCCCTCTTAGTTAAAAAGGGGTCACGCCTGGGGGGTAGACACACTCCAAGTAAAAAATACCTCCTCTTCTTACACAGACCTTCAGAGGGGAAAGAAAAAGCCATCAAACCGAACCATACGGGATGCAGAAACACTTAGGGGGGGGGCTTAGGACAGTTGAGTTAATTGCGCGCTCAAAAGGGGCGAATGAATATGCGGATGAACCTTGGAGAACGGAGACGGGAGTAGACGCAAACTATCTCACTTCAATTTCCAGACCATGAGCGGAGGTCTCGACTGAGGGTGAAGAGAAACATTTGGATAGTCTAATGAAGCGGAATCGCAGAGAAACAGGGATAACGGAGATGGTGCAAGTTAGGGCTGCCACAAAACACTACCCAGACTAACAACAGAGGGGCGAAAAAAAGCGGATCATCCCAAAAATTACAAAATGAACCCAATTTTCGACTGAAGGGTTAAAGCAAGGATGCTACCATTCCCGTCTCATGTGTGAAGTGAACTGCGGGCTACAAAGCCTGCAAGAAAACTCAGGGACACAGCGAAATTTAACCCGATGGGGGACATTCTGCCCAAAGCATTCAAAGAACTCAACCACGGATCTTAAACAGCAATCATTCTAATTATCCAACTGGCTACCCTGGCATAACAAGAAAAAGTTCACCTAGAAATCCATCCAAGGCTTATTCCATGAAGACTCTGAGAAGGGACAGTTAACCAGGGAATTAATGCAGGAGTCTAATCCAGAGCCCAGGAAGAAAATTTACAAGTGTGGGGAAAAAAGGCTAGTGTTTATAACAATATCTTGGGAAACCAGAGCCAAAAAGGAGGAGCCTCAAACGCAGTCGGAGAGGGGGACAAAACCTGTCTTCCATCACAGAACCAAGAGAAAACCAAGGTGGAACGTAAACCTTACGTGGGAAACCCCGGGAGAAGTTACCGCTAAAATGGGGGAAAGGGAAGCATAAGGAGGGTCGCGGAGGGAGTCAAGACAGGTCGATAAAGCTTGGGCGAACCACCCTCACGAAAACAGTACCCTTTTGGAGAAACGAACCAGTTTGGGGGACTAGGGGGAAAAAGAATCATCAAAGCACAGCCGAGGGAAGGGTTGGTTTACATCCAAGTTCCAAAAGGAATGGAGGTTGAAGGGGAACCATTGCGCTGAGGGCACTGACGCCATTTTCCCGTCGGGGGGGGTCCTAAACAAAGGGCAAGATGGTTGGGGAACACAGCAGGGATCATCAAACTCACAAACTTCTTGGTGCAGGGGGAATGCTAAGAGCAAACCTTCCAAGCGGATGTAGCCAAGTCCGGGACCTAACCAAAACCTTGTAAAGGGCAGAATTAACCCAGGAGTGGAAAACGGCTGGCAAAACTCGCGTGGGAGAAGAAGGATCAAGGCCCAAGGTTGAATGTCCCTGTACCGCCCCTCCACCCCCCCACGCTGGGGGGCGAGCGGAAAATGCTGGAAACAGGATCAGTGGGCGTGTTTCAGTATATTCGTCCAGAATGGAAAAATAGGTCCTACGGAAAAAATAAAGGAGTAAAAAAGTGGACGAGGGTGGACAGAATATCACTGGCAGAAGACATCAAGGCGGGAAAGACCGCGGCAGGAATTATAAAACCAATCCATAAGGAGGGGTCTTAGAAGGACAAAGTCCAAAGAGGAATGAAGGTGGAGCGTAAAACCAAGGGGATGTGGATTACCAACTTCAAAACATCAGAAAAAAAACAGAAAAAGGGACAAGAAGAGGCAGCCGTCAAAGTGGGGTTGGAAAATGACCTCAAGTTACTGGATAAAGGCTACTCTAAGACACAACACGGCCAAAGTCAGCGGGCTCTATGAGTGGATGGACTTGCCCAACTCTTCTTCATGAGGAGGAGAACGTCAATTGGAAGAAAACAAGGCCGGGACCCCCGGGAAAGGGGGGTTGAATTAATCTGACTAGACAAGGAGTGAGTAGACAGGGCCAGAGGCGAAAGGTGGAGGCTAAATAATCAAACCAAACAGCGAAAAAAAAAATGATCCGACCTGGTGGGTACAATCCATCTCAATTTAAGTCTCGAACCAAGAACCAACGGAGAAAACCAGTCTGAGTTCCTCTGGGATACCAAGGCCGAGCAAGGGGGGGGTGAGCGGGTACGGGGGGGGGAGAAAAAAAAACCGGCGGACCTAAAAACAAGCATGAATCGGACTTCGATTTGGGTGAGCAGAAAGTAAAAGGGTCCCAGGAATGTGTCAGACATTGGGGGGGTTACTCAGGAGCAATTGGAAAAAATTCACAAGACCCGATAATCAGACGAATGGCCTTGTGGTTGGCGGCCAGAGACGGTGGAATCCTTGACTTTCCCCAATCCTAATGAAAATACTAGTCTGAACCTGTGTCAATAAATTTCCCTGTAAATTGGAAGAAAGGAGAGATATGGGGGGGAGAAGAGAAGAGGTATAAATGGGGAGGAAGGAGTAGGTGGAAAGGGAGCGGGGGTGTAAAGAAAGGTAAAATCCGGACTGGGGAATTTTTTTTGGTCATCCTCCACCCCAAAGCGGAGTGACTCTATGGGGGGGGTGGGGTGGCCTGCTAGGCGGTCGAACAGGCATGTTCTGAGAGTTGCCGTTGTACTCGATACCCCCGGATGGTTGGGGGACCTATAAAAGGGGCGAAGGGAGGGAGTGTACGCCACCAAAAAATCTTAAGAGACCGAAAAGTATTGGACTTTAAATCCAAGTTGAAACTAGTAATTCCATAGTTAAATAATGACGTCTGGCAAAGTACGAAAAAAACAAAGCTGAAGGTTTCACTCATTGGGTACTAATGTACAAAGAGGGGGGGGGGATCGCGTGACTTGAGCAGTTCCATTCACTTAAGAGGTGATCGGGAAGGAATCCACCATGATCAAATGCGTTGTGAAAAAGTTGCAGCGACTATCAGTGGGGGCGAAGGAATGGAGTAGGGGCCTACCTTAATGGCAGTGGGGGGGGCAGGAGGATTCGACTAGCTTCCCTTCAAAAATCTAGTGCGTGCTCAAATAAGGGTTCCCGGCACAGAGTTAACGGGGGCTTTCACATTCCAGAGGAGGAACAAAACGGAAAAGAAAAAGGGGGGGGGGGGCAAGGGGACGCCAGTGTGGCTTTCCACGTTGGGAAAACAACAAAAAACTGGATGTGCCGGTTTATAAAGAAGGATTTTGCAAAAAACACAACAAAAAAGGGGGGGGGGGAGAGGGGGAAGCCATTACAGGGAAAGACCAGTACGAAAGGGGTGCCATAAGGAGAATACTGGGAGGGACGGACGCAAGGTACTGAAAAATGTGGGGGAAGGACCGTTACGGAGTAACATTTAGAAGTCCGGGGGAACAAGGAAGGACGTCCAACAGCCTTTCGGTAATAGTGCCCAACTGGCTGTCTCAAAAGTCAGAAAAGCGTATAGCAGTAAGACTGGTTGCTGCTCCCATCCGGGATATCCCCAAAGAAGAGGACACACTTTCTACAATTTTACGGGGAGGGTCTAGGAGGGAAGGGAGAAGGCGCATAATTCCTGGTGCCTTTGACCATTCCTCAAACAGGGATGATGGACAGTGGAAGGACATTCTATAAAGGTAAGGACCGGGGGGGGAAAAAAAAAAAAAGAAAAGGGGAAGGAATCGGGACTCTGAGAAGTATTGCGGCGAGGGGGAAAGTGGTCGGGGGCGTTAACTTGGCCACATGAAAAGCCCATCCAAAGGAGGTGTAGCTGAATGCAAAATGAAAGGAAACCTGGCGGACCTGAAACAAATTGACTGTTCTCGAATTTTGGCCCAGAGGAGACAGGTCGAGGGCACTCCAGGTCACCAGTCAGGGGGATGGGGATCAGAGGGGCACCCGGTGGAGGAACGGGGGGAAGGACGGATTGAGGTTGGAAGCCCAACGGGGCATACAAAAAAAGAAGAACATCTGGTAGATAGGAGAAGTAACCAGCAACAACTGTGGGGGGACCGTCGTAGCCCAGGAGGAAAGCACTACCAGGTGCCTTCGCAGGATGAGAGAGGGGCGACGGAACTCTGTATACGGGGCATCCGGGATCCGCTTATCATTATCAATCGGAAAAAACCGGATGAGGGGCGCCATACTTAATAGGGTAAAAAAACAAGTCAAACACCCCACAACACAGGCACGACTGTTCCCCCGAACCTAACGAGGGTGAGGGTGAGTAGGAAAAAAAAAGAGAAAGCGTGAGACCAAGGGGGGGAGATGGAACGAATAAAAGGAGGTCGGGGCCCAGGGTTATGGGGTGTCACTAAAGCTTGAACACGGGTGGGGAATCCATTATTGGCCGAAGGGGGCACACCTTTTATTAGAAGACCTGCATCATCAGAAGAATGAACATGAAAGAGGGGGAGGAAAAAAAAATCTAAGTGGCATTATTATGATGCAAAAGGTGCGGAACCGGGTGGAAGCATCATTTACGGTCTGATGCAGGTGTAAACTGATGGAAAGGGGGGAGGTGCTGGAAAAAAAAGACCAAGGGGGAGAAGGGGTGTTCAGACATCGAAAATTATATTTGATTCGGGTACACGTGTGGTAACAGACAAAAAGAAAAGGGGGAAGGGGAGAGACTGGTCAACCATCTTGTGCCCAGGATGGCATGACAGAAATCTACGGCGCACACTGGAATAACATGACCGCAAACAACACGATTTACTCATTGCAAACAGAAATAGAAGGGGGAGGAAGGGGACTCATATCTTCAACCACAACACCAAGAAAGGAGATGTCAACAAGTGGAGTCAAGACGCAGTATTTCTGTGGGAAAACTGAGGAATCGTTAGGGGGGTAGGGTATAAAGACTGGTGCCGTGAGGTGCTGCCCAAGTGGAAAATTTTTATGTAAAGACATGAAAAGCCAACGGGGTTGAAGGCTCCGTCAAAAGCGCGGTCGGTTACACGCCACCTCAGAAAGTCGAAAGGGGTATAGAATGTGTTGGGGTATCCTTGGAAACTCTTGTTAGCAAGAAACGACCTGACCTATCATGGATACAGGAGGACCTCTCGGGTGGGTGGGGTGGGGGGCCACAAGGAGGGACGACCAATTTGTAAGCATCCCTCAAATGGACCACTGAGTCAGGACGCAGCTGCAATGCCCCTCGAACTTCCGGATGGTTTTGATGGCTGCAGGAGGGGTTCCCATAAAACCTCTCAAGTGGGCCCTTAGGGCGAACAGGAGGGCGGTGGGACTCCTTTTAGGACAACAAGGGTCCCGACCGCTGAGGCGGCAGGGAAAGAACCCCTTGGTTAAATTTGAAGACCGGGGACAGAACCTCAACCAAAAAGAAAAAGAAAGAGGGGGCACGCTTCGGAAAAAGTGGGTGGGGGGAATTTGAGATGTCTCTCTGTGGGTAAGCGCGACCTCAAAGCACATCACTGCAGAATGATAATGTCCGGGCGGAGACACTTTATCACTTGGATAGGAGAAACGGGGGAGAATATCCTATGCACTGGGGGGCCGGGAGGAACCCCGCGCCCACAAAAGGTCTTTGACATCTCGTGAAGTTGAGACGGCCAACACATGTCTGGTGCAGGGCTAAGGGAAGAGGACGGGAGAAAAGAGGAACAGAGCGGGAAATGTGGGGTGATTACCAAAACAGTATTGCCCCGTCCAAAAAGCTCAAGGAAAACCCGCCTCAAAAAGAGCGCCCCCGCAAAAAAAAAAGAACGAAAAAGGAAAATGCCGGGAAAAAGGGAAGGACGTTATAACTTCTACTACGGGGGTAAACAAACCCCTGGAGAAAGAACCTAAAGTTGTCTTTCGAGTTTTCGCAAAGAGAGCCTCCGTCCGTGGAGAAGTATCACACCCAGAAGTGGATGGGCAGGGACCCAAAATCACCAATAACTACCAGGGCCAGAATGCAAAGCAATGAAGTCGGCGCAGTTTCTCAAAGCAAAAAGGAAGGGACAAGGGAAAAAAACGTCCATGGGAACACTCAAAAAAACTGATCCTTCATTAACATTCCTCTCCGGGGAAGTGACGGAACAACCCGGAACTTATGACTGAGTTCCTCCCTCATCTCCGAGCAACGAAACCTGAGCCCGTTGTAAAACCCCAAAGGTGTTCCAAAATTGGAGACTCCTCTCTGGTGTTGACAGGCAAAATCGCAACACAGCGGACTCTCACTCAGTTAAATGCGATCGAAAAAGCTTCCAAAGGGTGGCCAAAGTCATAAGAACACTCAGCTGTCTCCCTTACTTTCCAGTAAGGGACCGAACTTTACCAAAAACGCAAAGGAGGGCGAGGGCAAGACGGAGTCCTCATTTCCTTTATGTAAAACCACTAGCGGAAAAAAAGGACGGGGGCAAGGCCACTGTGTATCACCGGGAAAGAGACAACACGGGTTGGTGAAAAAAAAGAAGGCAAAACCATCCAGAGTTTTTGGCTACCTCCACGTGCACGGCAACCGGGAGTTGCAAAAGTGGCAAGGAGGGGGATGGGGGTGGCTAATCCTGCACATAAGGATAAAAGCAGGGGAACGCCTTGGCCACACAGCGGAACACAGAAAAACCTCTGTATTTGCAAGATAGGACGAAGAAAACCGACCCCACGGACGGGGGGAAGTGCCATAACCCCAAGAGCGTAGCCGACAGGAATGAAACTGAAAAAAGTAAAAGCTGGAAAAGAGCTTTTGAAGCCAAAAGGGGGAAATGTCGAACAACAGGGCTTAGGGTTAAAATACCATAAAAGGCTCACGCCCCACAGTATCAGTAAAAATGAGGGAAAACGAATAATGGGTTTTCTGGTTATATTCGAAAAGAAGGGGAATAAAGGAAAAGACGGATCAATACTACGGGAGTCATTTAGGGTGACATCATAGTCCTCAAGCGATGCTCATAGACACACCTTCAAAGAGCTAACCGGGTATCGGGAAAAACCAATACAGCCGGTTTTCATTGTAAATAAGAAAAATTCAGAAGCAATGGAAGGAGCAAAAAAAGGGGGAGTGTATGTACACACACCTGGAAGGGACTGAGAAAAGGCAAAGGCCGCCGTGACCATTAAACACAGGGACATTATATAATGAATGAGATTGGGGACCTCAAGGGTCTACTCTACAAAACGCAAATCGGATGAGCCTAGAGTGGCTAGAGCACCAAAAACTTCAAGGAGGAGAGGAAATTGACAGACCCACAGGGAACCTGTCGGTCAAATGGTAGGAAAAAAAAGACACTCGAGGGTACAAGACTGCTACTAAGGCGGATGCCCGCTCTTTCCAGATGGTACGCCCGTGTTGGTGGAGGGACCCATAACCAACTTGACCTACACCAACTCGAACAAACCGTGAGAGGAAAGGGGTGGAAGCCAAAGGAACTCTCATGGAGCTCTCTGAAAAAACAAAAAAAAGGGGATGAGAGATCCATTATAGTAACTTTGATTTGGATAAGTTGGGGGAGGGAGCTGGGGGTTGGGGGGGGATTGAAAATCCTCCAAAAGCGACCGACTGGACAGGAAGAGCATTAAGTACTAAAGGGGGGGGGGGCAGCAGTGTGCACAGTCCCCGAGGGGTGTAGCAAGGGAGGGAGAAGAAATGAAGAAAGAGGTTTAACTCAAGAAAAGCAATGAGCAGCAAAAAAGGGGGGGGGTAGGCCCGTGAGAAAGGAGCAATAATTGAGTCTTAACCCTCTCCAAATGATAGAAATTAGGTCAAAAGGTCAGCGGGAAGCCGGGCAGAGGAAGGGCAGGGGGTACATACACAAAACCTTGTTTTCAGTCATTGCGGTGGGGGGACTAGAAGAGCAAAATCCGGATGGATGGTTGGCCAGAAAGGAAATCAGTCCCTACGTTTTCATGTCTGGGTATCCGAAAGGCTCTTGGATAGGTGATGTCAAAGAGACAAGGAAAAGAACTAAGTATGATTAAAGAGAAATTATCTCTGGGAATGTCGTAAACATCCCACGGAGAAGTTGGAATACCCTCGCAGGCCAACGCTACCTGTGTTTTTTGAGAAGGGGACTGGACATTGCCAGTACAACGGAAACTGTGGTATCTTTGTCAATGAGATGGGGTGCAAGAAGTGGAACAGGAGGGAAAAAGTGGTCCTTCCTGAAGTGACTGGAGGTGTGAGTGAGTCAGCAATAAAAAACGCCGTGTTGGAGGGGATTCAGAAGTGAAGCCCCATGGAAATAAAAGCCAGGTGGTCGGGTGTGCCACGTCTTTGGTGCCAGCACGGTGCTTTAAGGGGTAGAACACCAGGCGCATAGGAAAAAACCCCCGAAAGCACGGCAAAGTGCAAAGCCAGGTACCAATTGGGTGGGGTGATGTAAAAAAAACAAGAAATCTTGGATGGGGAAGGGGGGAGGCTTAGGGTGACCAACCCCCAACTTTGTTGTCGATGGGTGGCTAGAACCCAGTGGCAGTGTCACTGCGTTTGACTTAACGCAGAGGGAATAAAGGAGGAGAAGGCAGGCGACCTCAGGATTTAGGGGAATGACCTTTCGGGTCACAAGGTAAGAAGGACGTGTAACAGGATGGGACGTCCACAATTGGGGGAGGGGGACTGTGGGCACCCCGACAAGCCATCAACTGCGTAAAACTAACTCAGGGGGGCTATTCGTTCCCAAATCTTGGATCCACAGAAGCACGGGGACCGGGGAAACGGGGGCTGATAGGGGGAACGGTCTGAGGGAACTCCAAGGCATTCCCGGTTAACGTGTCACTTAGGGGAAAAGGTGGAAAACTTCAAAATGGGCACCATGGACGGTGACCTTGGAAGGAGATCAACTCTTTAAAAGTCGGGGGGGGGAATGACAGGTGCTTGGGGAGGGAATTGACGTGGGAGTGAGGATGGCTGTTGTCCAAAGGACCAAAAAGAAAGACCAAGTGGGGGAGACGGAAGAACACCTTGGGAGAAAGATGGGGGGGGCAGAGTGGAGAAAGAAAAAAAGGGGGAAGGACTGCGAAGACTAGCCTTTTGCGGGCCAATAGTAGCAGGGGAAGGACCAGTCAGCCTGGGAACCGCAGGGGAAGGGGAGGGAAATGACGGGACGCAACGCGGGTGGGCCCGGGTGCCTTGAAAGGGTGAAAAAGAGCAAAGGGCAACCCCGATTCAGATCAATGGTAAAGAGTATTCCGGCAAAGTAGCCTCGAACACGGGGGAATAATGACTTAAACCAAAGGGACATTGCGAAGAAATCCTGCTCCTGTTTAATCCTAAAACGAACGAAGCTCGTTCAAATACGGAGCGTCCTCAAGTGAGAAAGGCCTCGGCCCAGCATGGCAAAAGGGGTGTGCCATTGATGAAGGAGGGCACATAACGGAGACCTCAGGCCCAAGGCACCCACCACAAAAACCTTACTCTGGGCAAACCCTCCGCGCACGATGGGGAAGGGGGGGGGGGAGGCTGAGAGGGTAAAAAAACAGAGCTCACGGGGAACGTCGCTGGGGGGAGAAGAAAGAAGGTCTGGGACAAGGTGTCAAAGGACCGGACCGGGAAATGGGGAGGACCTAACGGCCCCAACAATTTTTATTCGAACCCGGGTCAGGCAAGACGAAAATCAATAGGAAATGAAGAACGGGCCTTTTGGGGCGGTTCACCATGGGTCTACACCGCAGTTCAACAGAAGAAGTGCCCTGAGCGAGGCAGAGGGAAAAAAGGAAAGGGAAAAAGGCTTGACAGGACAATAAAGGGGGATCAGCAAGAAGTAGGATGCACATTAGAGTGAGGGGAGGGAGGGGGGCTTTGCCGGTGTTACCTCAACCTCTTCGGGGTGGTGGTGAAGGAGACTTGACAAACCAGCGGGCGCCTAAGGGGCTTTTACAACAAAGGGGGACACGGTGAGAAATGGCATGTGGAACTCGCGATCCAAAAAAAATCTAAAAGTTAGCCCAAGAGACCAAAACGGGTGTCCAAACAGAAAGAAGACCAATTTGTCGAAAAATCGCAGAGAAACAACACAACGGATGGAAAAAATATAGAATTGGGGGGAAGGCTTAAAAATGTTCTGTGCCGGTGGAAAGGAGCCAGCAGGGGCTTGTTGGGGGAAAAGGTAGACAAGGTGAAGGAGATGATGCACTTGGTACAAAATTATGTAAAAAGGAGGGGACATACCTCAGTGGGGGGGGAACTCCGAACAATTTGTCTGTGAGAAGGAAAAAATCCATCCATCACGAGCTGGGGAGAGAGGGGTGGGGAAACAATCTTGTTCTGTTTCCATAACATCAAGATAGCAGGGCTCAAAAGAGGCGCAAGAGGTCAATTGGGCGGTGCCACCTGCGAGACAAGGGAAAACAAAAAAGCCACTGAGAACTTCTAAAATCGAAGGAGCTATGAACGGCTGCTGCATAAGGTCTTCACTCATCAAAATGTGGGGGCCCAGGGGCCCGCCCAAGGTCCGGTGTCAAGCGGGGGTGACAACACCAATGGTGGACCCATATCCGGTCGGGGGCAAGGAGACCCAATGGGAGAAAGGACACAACGCAAACGCAAACATAAGGAGAGGATGGGGTCACAGCTAAGTATGGTTTGGGGGACGTTGAGTCTCAACATGTACGGTTCTGAGCCCCGAAAATCCACAAGCAGGGCAGAGAGGATATGGG
>Ga0179593_1431511_pt1 | contig 18481 bp, 33 predicted proteins | sample CZODoug2_1_08_16_FD_185931 | JGI IMG/M metagenome (GOLD analysis project Ga0179593, IMG submission 185931) | Vadose zone soil fungal communities from Angelo Coast Range Reserve, California, USA - CZODoug2_1_08_16fungal (PacBio error correction) | ecosystem: Environmental > Terrestrial > Soil >...
AGCAATCGGGGGTGTGCCACGTATTCATCAGGGGTGGGAAGGGAGGAGCCGTGTAATTTCTCCAAAGTGAGTCGATATTGCCCGGAGACCAAAAAATTTTTTGGATGAGACTAAGTGGAAAGCTCAACTACGCAGGGACGAGCAGCAGAGGGGAAATCATGGCGGCAACTAAATTGAAGCCTGAGGGCGAAAGTAGGACCCACGCAAGGAAAAAATAAACAAAAAGTGGTTGGTATGCAGGTGTAAGGCGCAAGGAGAAGAACACTCGAAAGGAGAGAAAGAAAAGCCCGGAAGTCAACCAAATCACGGTCAAGGAGGACGGCTCGAGCGCAGAAAAATCTAGTCGGGTTTGGGGCCAAGGGTTTGTCACTGACGATGGTGTAGGGGAACCTTCACAGATCGCCCAGGATGAAATTTCACCTTCAGCCAAGCAATACAAGTACGGAGGCAATAAAAGGCAAAGTCGTAGCAGAAGGGGGTTCTGAGAGTAGCCCGCACGTTACAAAGGGAAAGGGGGGGGGAGAAATAAAAAAGTCGTGGTCAAACACTACGGATTCAGTAAAAAAGATGGGGGCGCGCCAATGAACATCCGAAAACTAAACCTCACTGGGGGGGTGCTAAAAAAAAAAGAAACTCAGGAAAGGGGGTGCAATCGAACTGCCTCGGGAGGACTGGGGAAAAGGAGGGAGAGCAAAAAATCGGAAGAGGAAATATTAAGTGGGGAGAGAGAGCAAAAAAACAAATGGTCCAACGACCTTCAATAAAAAAAAAAGAGAAGGGTGGGGGACAAAAAAAAGCGGGGGGGGAACTACGAACGGAAAGGGTAAACGAAAAACGTTAGAAGAAATGGAAAAAACCGAACAAGTTCTCCCTAAAATAGTTGGGGAAGATGGCAATCCGCCTGGTTGCAGATTTAATGGGGGGAATTATCTGCCATGTGGGAAGGGCTTGAGGAAAAGGGGCTAAACTTCCGAGGAAGTATAAAAGTAACAGTAAAGAGGAACGACGTCAGTGCGATAAATCCTGATCAGGGGCTTAGGGAATGGGGGGGGGAAATCAGGACATTGTGAATGTGGTACTGTGATAATTCAGGAAAGTGAGGGAAAAAGAGAGTTAAGTCAAAAAGATCGAGAACATACGTCTTCCGGAGGTGATCGACGACCCGTCCATCCATAGAACAAAGAGGAGGTTAAAAAAAAAAAAAATGGGAAAAGGGAGAAGAGGGGATCGCGGATGGGGAGGATGAAATAAAACAAAGGAACGACAGGGGAAAAGCTCTTTAAAATAACTACAAACCAAAGGGGACCAAAAACTCTTGGGGGAAGTGAAGGCCAAAGTATAAGTTTGACCAAGGGGAAATTCCGAGTTGGCTCAACCGACCTGAGAAAATGGGAAAAGAGGAGAACGAGGACAGAAGAGCAAATCGATGGTAAAAAGATTGGATTCGCTCAAGGTGGGAAGAAGACGAAATGAAACCGGTCATTCCATACAAATGCAGCGCACAGAATCCAACAGAAAGTCGATGATGCATGTGCCTGGAAGGAGGCAAGAAAATAAGACCAGGGGATGAGCGGGCCAGTGGGGACCGACAAAAGGGGGAAAGAACAAGAGGGGAAAACTAATACAAAGATTCTAGGAGAACATCTACAGAAAATACCTGGGAAAAAGAAACCAGGGACTTGCTGACCGGAAACTGCAATGGAGAAACTATGAGAAACCAGGGGTGAGAGGTCAAAACGTGCCTTTGGGGGGGAAACGAGAAAGGGGGGGGGGATATTCGAAGCCTTAGACAATCCAACGCACAATACAAGAAGGTGCGGGGCACTCAAAAAGTATCTTCACGCGTAAATCAAAAGTCTTGCATCAAAAAGACGAAACAGACAACTACGGCTCATGGAACGAAACTCTCAAGGGGCCACCTGGGAGGGGGGGGACAGGGAGGGAAAATAAGAGGGGAGACTTTGTTTTCCAGACTCGAAAAAAAGATGTATTAACGGAAACAAGAAATTACAGTAGGGCTATTCATATTCAAAAAATCCTATCACGTTTACGGGGGGCTAAATTTGCAAGGGGAAAACCAGTCGCATGGGAGTAAAAAGGATCTCACGTGAATGAGCGAAACAAGAAGGGGGGGGGGTAACCCGCAAATTGGGAGGAGGGCTTACCCCATGTGAGCCTTGCAAAACGAACTCTGAAAGGAATGTAAAAGGAAAAGGAAAGGGCGGGGGGTTCCCTTCTCTTTCAGAGTGATGGCGCCCACGAAAAAATCAAACTGAGGGATGACGGTAAGTTGGTAGGGTCCTAGGGTAGGTAAACTAAAATATAAGAGCGGTAAGCCTCGGGAATTCCAAAAAGGAAAAAGTGAATGACTTGACCGAGACTATGCTCAAAACAACAGAAAGGAATCTAGACTGGCTCACTACGGAGACTCATCAAACAGCACGGGTGATTGCAAAGCGTGGAGGGTATCACCACTTTCCAAAGAGGAATGGTTGGGAGTCCTCAAAATACGGCCCGACCCTATGAGGGATGGTGAAAGAAAAGCCTTTGAAGTCTGGCAGAAAGATGGAATAAGAAAAGGAAAGAGTTTCGTGCATAAGATCACAAAGGGGAAGGAGGACTGTCAAGGAAAAAAAAAGAAGGAGTTACAGAGGGAGCTGTCCCTTTCTAAAACAATAATCCCAAAAAAAAAACTGCACTGTAGTTTTTCCGGAGGATCAAAACAGACGCTTGGCTGCACAAAAAAAGCCGGGGAAAAAAGATCATCGGGGACACAAGGCAGAACTGAAGGTTTCTGTTGTGAGGTTTTTGAATGAGGAAGAAAGAAAAGGGGGTCCGGGGCCAGTTTCGAGTCACGAGAACGACCCGAGAAAACACTCTTAAATCGAAGCAACGAAGCGATTCTGGCCGAAATTCCGTTGGAACCGTGGCGGAAGAGGGCAAGGAAAGAATATAAGGGAGAAAATTTGGCTGACCTCCGAGCTGAAAGTCAAAAAAAGAGGAATGTGGGCAAGTTACGGGAAACAAACTCAGAAAAAAAAAAAAAAAGGGGGGAGGGGTGAAAAAAAGGGAGAGGGGGTGTGAACCTGACATGAAAACATTTGAAGGGAGGGACAGAGAAGCTGATGGGAGAAGTGTCTTCGTATTCAATCGTTCAACGAAGTACGACACTGTAAAAACTATTGGTCAAAGAAGAGGGGGGAGTAGGAGGAGATTTCCAAGTTCTGTTTCAAAAAGATTCGTGAGAAAAGATACTGGATAGAACCGTAGGTCAGAACTCATGGCAACGACTCCAATAGCAGAGCCAAGTGAAAAGGGGGACAAGAAAAAAGCGTGGACCTTGGGGGAAACAAAAAAGAAGGAGGGGGATCCGGACACTACAGTTTTCAGTGTGGGGGAAATTTGGGGGGGACTTATTGAGAACGATAAATTTACTACAATATAAGAGATAGCTAAGAGGATTCTAAGGGGAAATTGTACGGGAGAGGGGGAGGAAGGAACAGAGTTGAGTTGAAGTATGGACGTCAGGTAATTCTATCCGAATGAGACGGGAAAGTGGAGGAAAGAAAGAGTAATAGTCTTAAGAATAGGAGATTCCCAAATTCAACGAGGGACATGGGGAGAACACTCCAAGGGAAGAAAGGGGGAGGGGAGATATCAAGGATGAGGCTCCTCAGGAGGTGGATGGTTCGGTGGGGGGGGGCGTGCCTCGATAGGAGAGGAAAAGTCCGGAAAAAAATGGAGTGTTTGGAAAAACCCTCTTTTATATGGTAGGGTCCTCACGGAGAAAAGCAAAAGACCGTCAGGCCATCCACTCGGGGGCTCAGGATGTTGGGGGGGCAGGGGAGGCGCTACATCCGAGAGCATGTTGTTACCAACAGACCTGGATCGGTAAAAATCCTGAAGGGGCTTGCGGTGTTGAAAGGGTTGCACAAGCCAGCAAAAATGTAAAGAAGAAAAATGGCAAGAACAAGGAAAAGGAGAGCCGGAAAAGGCAGGGAAAGGACAGGGGGGGGTGTGTGTAAACCCGGACACCGGCGAAGGGAAGGGGAGCCGGCAAAGGGATCTTAAATACCCTTGGAGAGGAGGCCGGGATACCTCGAAAGTCAGGGGTAAGGAGGGGGGGGGTCCGTCGAAGACCTACGGTCCAGAGGAGGGGGAAAAAAAAAAAGACAACCTGTGCTTCCAGCAAACATCCGGTGCCTGCGACGGTGACGGCATGGAGAACAGTATCTTCGGGGAGTGTCGTTGCAAAAGACTTTTAGGAGGACGCGTTTAAGAAGAAGTGGGGAGGGGGGGGGGGACCTGAAAAAAGGAAGTTTGCGGGGGATGTCGAAGCTGAAAGGGGATAAAACGGAATCGTGGCCAAAGGCAACGACAAAAGACCCCCCTTTTGGAAAGGACAAGGGGGGGGGAGGGAAAAAAAAAATTGGGTTTTCCCGTCAGGAAAGAAGGGGAAGGGCTTCCTACGGATGCGAGGTAGGATTTGATCGCGAACTTGACTGAGGGTCCAGTAGGGGGGGGCGTTTTTTCGAAAAAATCGAGCGCTAAAAAAAAAAAGGATAATTTTACAGCTGGAGCATTACCAGAAAGGGCAAAGGAGAAGCCGCAGGGGGTGAAGGAAGTCAGGCATTGGATAGCAAAAATGGAACGGTTTCCCGTGAGCAAGGAGAACCAATGAGCGAAGCAAACGGAAAAAAGGAGTGGGGAGACTTTCGCATTGAGACCCACGCTTGTCCTGTGGAAGAAGGAAAACGGTGGAACAACTTCGGGAATCAAACGGGCAACGGCTAGCAGAGAAAACTTCCACGACAAGGGACAGGGGGGGATGGGGGGAACGCTTTGTATGGGAAAAACAAGAGAAGGTTAACTTGAGAGTGAATGGGGTCTTGAACGAACCATAAAGATATGTCCAATGTCTTACTTACAATTTGTGGTAGGGGGCGGGGGAAAAAGCAAGAAAAGGGATAAGGTGGGAAACGGGGAGGAAAAGGACTAACGCGAATTGAATGTCCTCTAGGAGGGAATGAACAAAGGGGAAGGAGAACTACATCTACAAAGTAAGGTACCCTTTAAAATTTCATCAATTCGGGACCACTGATCCTTGGCAACGCAAGAAGAATCGAGGGAAATGGTGAGTAGGAAACTGTCGTACTAGAGAAGATCACGAAAAAAGGAAAAACGCGCCCCAATTGGAGGAGGATCAGGAACAGGGCAATGGAACCGTTCGCCATCTGCCAAAGTGATGGGGGAGAAAAACAGTTCGTGGGTCAATATTTGCTGAAAAGGGGAAAAGCGGAAGATGGGGGAGTGACCCGGTCGGTCTGCCCATAGGACACCAAATAGGGGGCTTGGGGTTCCATCAATTGAGAGGAGGGGGAAAAAAGCGTCAGGTTTTTGGGAGGAAAAAAGGATATTCCTAAGACAGCGTTAAACGAGACGATTGGGGCCAAGCATAAAAAAAAAGGAAAGGGACAATTGTCTAGAAGGCAACAATTTTCCCCCCCGGGGGACCACCCCCAAAAAAAAACGGTTGCTGGTTGAACGGCTCCTAAAAAGAGAAAGGGGGGAAGGGTGAGGGTGATGCAGGAGGAAAACTTTCCAAGGAAAGTAGCAGGGGCCCGAGGGTGTTTGAACGACCGAGTGATAACCGGGGAGTGGAAATTGGGGAAAAGGTTCGGGGACGGACAAAAGAACCGGAGATCAGAGGCCGCACGAAGAGTATAAGGACTGCTGGGCGGAAGGGGAAAATTTTCAGAGTATTCCTTATGTAATTCCCATAAATAGTGAAAAGGAACAAAAAAACGGGGAAAAAAACACGAGAGTTGCAGAGAAGGCTAGAAGAAACGAAGGAAGGGGTACGGGTCGGAAGGAAATTATTTCTCAAAACTGAGACTTCCGGTCGAAGGGGACTTAAAAAATAAAGGAAGAAAAAAAACCCAGCAGGCTTTCTTGGATAAAGGGGTCACAGATGGCGCCCCCTTAATAGTCATAATTGGGGTGTGCCGCTAACTATTGAAAGGGTAACCTGAGATTTAAATCAAGAGTAATTGGAAGGGTCAAAGTGTTGTACGACCGAAAAAAAAAAAACCTTTTGGTCTCCAGGACAGGAGAATAAAGGGTAGCCAATGATCCAGAGAAGCACCAGTGACAAAAGAGGAAGGATTCTTCCCAATAAAAGGAGTGAAGAAATCCGAGAACACACTTAGGAAGAGGAAAGGTAGAGGAAAATAGCAGAGGGGGAAGATAGAAGACAAAGAGGAAGATGTTTTTCCACTTTCTTCTCTCATCATTGGCTCCAACTTTATTGTCTGGGGGAAAAAAAAAAGGGGGGGGGGGTGGGCGTAAGGGGTCAACTGGTGAAAGCCTCTGATAGAGGACAAAAGGAGGAAAAGTCAGGAACAGGGGGAAAATCCCAATTATGAAGGGGGCGCCAATCTGTTACAAATCGCCGGAATAATAAGCAGGAAACTGGTGTTATGAATTGTGGAAGGAGGGGAAAGAAAGGATGACCCCGTCTGACCGGTGAAAAATACGGGATGGCCCTCCCCGGAAAAATGAAAAAAAAAGGAAAAGGGAAAGGGACGTCCGCGGCGGCGCACAAGATCTCGGGGGAAAACGGGTTGTTCGTTTCCACGGACGAGTTGGTTGGGAAAGGCAAGACCGTAATCCTCGCAAGGAGGGGAAAATTTTTAAAAAATTTAAAAGCCACAAGGAACCTTATCTGAAGAAGAACCTCTGAAGAGAAGGGAGCTGAAAGGAAGACGAAAATTAGCGGGATCAAAGAGGGCGGACAAAAAAAACGAGAATGGAAGGGGGTCCCCCGAGGAAATGGTGCCGCTCATGTAAAAACAAGCGACAAGTCTCTCCTGGTTTGGAAAGAAAAAAAAGGAAAAGAGACTGTTTTCACGGCGAGGACAAGTCCGCAGGGGAGGACTTGTCTGGAGGGGGGAGAAAGGCACGAAAGAGGTTTTAAAAGGGGGAGGAATTTGATCGAGAAGGAAACAAACTGACGCTGGTCCACGCATGGGAAACCATCGATGGAAACCAGAGCTTGGTGGCCCGGAATTTTCAAGGAAACGACCTCGGAACGTTTATTGTTAGAGGGGAAAACGCTGCGCAGATGGAAAACCGAACTAAAATGGCGACCTCAAGAACAAAGGGAAGGGGAATCGCCGGGCGATTTTACCTTGGAAAGGATCTGAAATGTTTCCTGGGGGGACGGAGGCTCGGTGGCGAATAAGTACAAACCTATTAAGATTACTACGAAAGACGGAGAGAAAGTGAGATGGGAGGGAGAGGGCACATAGACGGCCAGGGCTGGAGAAGGGGGAAAAAGCGGAAAATTGTGGGAAATTTGACCTTACGGTAGATGTCAGAGGAGCCGACGGATTTAGGCAAACTAAGAGAAATCACTGGAAGAGGACGTTGAGCTGCGACCGTCATCGCGAAAACGAGGAGAGGCGTGAAGAGTAAAAGAAAAAAAGGGAAATTCACCGGGAAATCAGGCTATTGCAGGACAAACAACCATTCAAAAGGTGATTTTTTTCTATCAAGGGGAATGGGCGCGGGATGAAAGACCCGGCGGTAACCACAGCAAACTCAGGGATGGGCGGGGACGGGGAAAGGCGAGACGTAGAAGGGAAGTTGAGCGATTTGTCTCACCGACCTGGGAAAAAAGGAACAAGCGTGCTTCTCACAGAGAAGAACAATCCTAGGTTTGTTAATTGGAGAAAAAAGAGGGGAAAGAAGCCTCAACGGGGGGGAACCGTTCTTTCCAAGAATCGCCTACAGAATAAACCTGAGGAGAGAGCAGCCGGGGATGATCCAGGCCTGAAAAGTCCTTGTCTTGTATAGCTAACGATGGTTTCCGAAAAGGGATGCGAATGACCTCATGAAAAGGTAAAAGGGAAAAAGAAGGGAAAAATTTCCAAGAAAATGAAACAGGCCACTTCTTGCTCACCTGAAAAAGGATAAAAAAAGGGGAGAACGGCGTCGATGTTGGCCCCAGTTTGGTCTATTGGGGATTGCATTTTGGCACGAATAAAAGGGAGGCGAGGTCAGGAAGAATCCAATACGAATTCGGGTCCGAAAAAGGATCTACAAAGAGGGCCGCATAACGAGGGTCGAAAAGGACCTAAACCTAAAAGAAGGCGAAGGCGCATGAGGTTAACTCGAAGTCCCCTTTTCGGCGGGAATGAAAAAAAAGAAAAGATTGGCAGGGTTGGGTTTGGTCACGTACGAGACAGTAATAGGGAGTCGGGCTAAAAAAAGAAATTACAATGACGCTATTCAATGACAAGAATCCTATAAAAGGGAATACTAAATGGAATGTGAACAATTAAAAGGAACAAAAAGGGGGTCACACCTGATATGGAAACAGCAGGATCTACGAAAAGAGGGGGAAAAAAGTGGATGACTGACCAAAGGCCCTGCAAAAGGAAAAGAGAAGAAGGAGGAGGGTAAAATCTCATTTCGGCGCCAACCGGGGCTGCGTTACAGTGGGATAGGGGGGGACGCCACGAACCAAAATAATTTAGCATAGAGGGGAAAAGGACGGAAGGTAGTTGTGTTTTCCAGGATGTGTGGAACCGAAGATAAAGGATTCTTCCCAAACGATGGAATGAACTTTGCAGAAGAACTCGATACATCAAGGAAAGAAAAATCAGAAGTAAAATGACGGCGAAGACAGGAACCTTTTGGAAGGGTCCCAGGGGAGGGGGATCAAAAAGTGAAACAAGGATGGGATCAGACAAGCAGAAAACCCGCCTATGACTATTCTTGGAGGGAAAAATCCCCCTGTGTGCAGGAAATTTTCGGTAGCGAAACATTACCTGACTGAAAAAACTCAACTGAAAGTGGGGGAAAAAAAAAACAGGGTTCAGAAAGTAGCAACGCTCTTCCTGTGAAAAAGGAGAGAAAGGGAGAGATGCGGATGCTCCCGGGGCGAAAGACAAAGTCAAACCACAAAAAGAGGAAAACAAACTTCACGGGGGTTCCGGAGTTCCCCAGCAGCGAAGGAGGGACGAAGCCAGGAACAAAAAAAAACAGAAATTGTACCAATAACAGAAAGGGGGGATAGGTTAGTACGGGGGAAAGGGCGGTCTAACTAAGGGTTTGGAAGAAAGGGGCGAGGGAAACCTACCCAAAGGAAAAAGAAACGAGGGAAAAAAAACTCACGACCGAAGCGATCTGGCGAAAGTAAGGTTTCTTTTGGGAAAAGGCTAAGTACGTACAGAGAAGAGAACTTCTCAATCTCAAGAGGGAGAAAAAGGGCTAAAGCAAGGGTAAAGTACTTCAAAACGAGACGACGAAAACAACAAAGGGTAGGATGATTAGAAGGGAGATGTTCAACCGGGAAAAGTTGGGAAAAGCGCTCGAGAAAGGGGGGGGACAGTTATACTTCTCGGATCCTTGAAAGAAGTAGAAAAACTTGTAACAGAAGCGTAATCGCAACAGAAATCGCTTCGGGGGAAAAGGACGGTACAGATTTCTTGAAACTCCGGTCGTTTCGCGAAAGAGCACCTTGCACTCAGCAACCGAGTGCACGAAAATGTCAAAAAAAAGGGGGGAACTCCACCTAGAAATGTCCAAAGTTAGCGTGGACCAGAATTGAGGAGGGGGAAGGGAGCAGAAGCATGCGGGGGAACTCGGAACAAAGGAAGTTTGTTCGATTTTTGGGGGGGCAGGCGCGAAAAAGGGAAGAAAAAGAAAAGAGAATATAAAGAGGAAAAGGCGTTGGTGCCAGAAAATTGGCGGGGAGACTTTGATAAAAAGAAAAAAGCGGGTTAGTTCAGTCAGGGAAGAGAGACCGGGGAGCGAAAAGTGGAGGGTATTAGAAAAGTCAATAGGTCGGGGGCGAGGAGTGAAGAGAAAAGCCAATGTGGGGACATGTGTATAACAAAGGGATCAACAGAAAGGGGAGAAGCGTGGAGCAAGTCAATTTGAGGTTGCTTTTGGGGGAGGAGGAGTAAGGAAAGGTCAAACATCCAGTGAGGGGGGTCGGGAACGCGCTTATATGGAGGGTCCCTAACATAGGAAAAGAAAAGAAGTCTGAAGAAAGAAAATATGGGGAGCAAGTTTCGTGGGGGAGGAAGTAAGTCTTAAAAAAGGGGGGGCCCCCCGGGAACTGCGAGGGTGTTTACATCCTTAATTGAGTCGAGGTCGTTGCAAGGCGCAGGAAATAAAAAGGTCGAACACGCTGGAGGAATTAAAGGGAGAAAAGTCAGGTGTGAACACAAATTGGAAACTGAGGAAAAGGGAACCTGGGAACCTTCAAAAATGGGAGATTAGTAACTTGGATAGGATTCTGGGGGAATCTGCCTCGCCGTACGGTAATGGTGAGGGTGGGGGGACCGTAGGGAAAGAAGTGCAGTCGATAGGAAACATCGCCAATCTTCTGTGACTGAAAGCCAGAAGCAAAGTGGGAAGGAGAGGGTGTGCGGCGGAGCTGAGGGGACGGGGGGGAACGGCTTTGGGGGAAAAGGGTAGAACCGTTGGGACGATAAGTTGAAAAGGCTGGAAGTGGAAGAATGCAAAATTAGGAAGAGAATGGAGCGTGCCAATGCCGACACCGCGGAAACTTGGGACAAAGACCAAGTTCAGGCGCCACTTTGGGTCGTCCAATGTCAAGGACTGTTTTCAGTTCTCCGGATGAAAGAGGGGGGGGTGCTCACGACTGAAGGGAGGGGGAGAGTGGGGAAAATCTTTTTCAGGAACGCGCGATCACGAAAAAGAAGAAATGGGTACAAGCTGGAAAATCATTCCGAATGGCAAAGGCAGAGTACCGCGTAGGAGTAGGCGCTGCATTTTGGGAAAGGAACTTTTTCCGTGGGGAGGAAGAAAAAGAGAAAATCGGAGAAAGATGAGTTTGTCTCGCAGGGTGGAGAAGCACGAGGGACATTTGGTCCAGGAAGGAGGGCCTCAATGTCAACTGCAACGGACGCTGACTCCTTCCACTACACTCAATTGTGCTTGGGTAAACGCAGGGGGGGAAGGATAACCTCTAATTGGGTCAAACCTGAGGAGAGGGGGGGGGAATGGAACGAGCCATCCCGAAAACAAGGGTCTGACGAACTTCAAGGTGGGGGGTAGGGGCGAGGAAGAAGCCAAGTGGCCGAAAGGGATGACGGAGAAAAAAGCCATCACTAAAGAGGGGAGAGCAAATTTGCCATGTAACTCAAGACAAACTCATTCTTATAGAGGGGGAAAAGGAAGTGTCAATAGCAATTCGAAGCCACTGAACCCATGGCAATCGGGACATGAAAAAGAGACTAGAAGGGGGTCGGGAGTGAAGTAATAGGATAAGTATGCCCAGCAAATTAGCCTCCGGAAAATGGCAGATTATCCCTATAAAAAGGGGGGGGGTGGGGTTGGGGGTGGGGTGGCAAATACTGAAAGGGATTGATCTTCAAAAAAATGGAGGGGTAGTGCTCCCTCAAAGCTAGGGAGGGGGTCCAAGATTGAGGAAAGTTTACATACTGCTTGAGGGGGCCAGCGGTACCTTCACATAGGAAAAAATAAGGGGGAGGGGTGTCCAAAGTCATGGGAAAAGATGCCGTTGTGGCAAGCAGTCCTGGTGGGCTCGGGGAAAGAAAAGAAGCCTTGTAACCGCAGCCACGAGGTGTTCACCTTAGAAAAAACACGAATCCCGCGGCAGGGGGGGAAAAAAAAAGGGGCAACCAGTTCCCGCGGGCTGTTTTTTAAGGAGACCAGAAACAGGGAGAGCCGAGCAGTTATTGCCCTTTGTGATCAGAAAAGGGGGAACAACAAAAGGGAGCGAACGATAAGGCCGGTAAGGTTTTGGACAGACTGGGAGGTATACGGAGTGGGGGGGAGGGAACGGACGACACGAACCAATGAAGATCAAGGCCCGCTTCGATGCAGAGTAAAAAGGAGTGCTGGCAGGGAAAAGGGAATCGGATGAATGGAAGGGAATGTCCCATACAAAGATAGACAAGGGTTAAAAAAGTTTAAAAAACCGGGGGAACAAAGGGAAAAAGCCGCTCCTCAAAAGGACGAAGGAAAGATGGGGGACTGAATTACAGGGGGCATTTCTAGATACTGTCTTTCTAGGGATCGAGGAAAAAGGACAGCATCAAACAAAAAAAGAAGGGAAGTAGGTCGCTAAGGGGGCAAAACACGAATGTCGCCACGAAAAGTACATAGGGGGAGGGGGGGGAATAAGGGAAGATGTGGCAGAGATGCCTGCAAATATCTGTTCAAATGAAAAGAACAAGGAAAAAAAGGGGTTGTCTCCCTGAACATTCGATAAAGGGGGTTAAACAATTAATCCCTTCCAAGCCCATTGACAAAACTCGTCAAAGGGCAAAGGACGAAACATGCCGAGGAGAGATCGGAAGAGAAAACAACAACAAAGGGAGGAGGAAAAAGAAAGAATATAGAGATCAGCGGTCAGAAGGAAAAATGAAGAAAGGGAGGGAATTTGTAACTGAGCCGCAAACTTATCAGAGACCACTTTAAGAGAGTTGCCCTGGAGAAAACAAAAAAAAGGTTGGGAAAGGGGGGTCATGGCAACTTAAAAAGAAGGAAAAGGGAAATCTCGTTTGAATCAGTAGCGCACAAAAAGAAAGGAAGAAAAATGACGGAGGGCCATGACAAAGGCGCCGCAGAAATCAAATGACTGTGGGTTGGACCGGGGTTCATTTCACGCCCGGGAAAAAACCATCTACCGGAGAGAAGAGCAAGAAAAAAGGCAAAAAAAAACAAACCACGGGCATTGTCTTCCTGCTCCAGGGGGAGACTGGAGCAAGTAAGGGAGAGGTCCCGTTTTGTCCGGGGGTTCCAAGGGAAGAGTTGGGGGGACATCAATCAGGAATAGCGACTGGGGATGACAAATTTTGACAAAATAGCCAGAGAAAAGGACGCGGCCAGAAGGCGGCCTCTGAATCCGGGTGCGGGGTCGTAAGGTCAGCAACGGAAACTGCCAAAGCGGGGGAAAAAAAAGCACGAAGGTACTGAAAAACATCCCGTGGCAGTAAAACCGAGAAACAGTTGTGCGGTCATTATCACAAAAAAGGGGCCAGAGACAAGGATCGAACCCGGTTGAGGGGGAAAGCCAAACCCAAAAAAGATGGTTGCAAAGGGGGGAATTAGAGGAGGATTGGAGGGATGGAGCAAGGGCAAAATAATCAAAGATGGTACAAGGGGTCAGAATTGGGGAGAGAGGAGAAAACGCTGGGGAAAAGCCTAAAAAAGTCTGAACTGTGAAACCAAGCTTGGTGTCAAATATGGTTCAAGAAAAGCCAACCTAACTGTTGCACACACCGCGTACTGGACCTGCCGCAAGATGGAAAAACCCTCGGGGGATTGGAAAAGAACAATCAATTTGTGAAGCTGGCCAACGCGGAGGCTGAGCAGTTAAAAGGGGGGTCGGCGGTCGCAGTGTCGAATACTTACTATCCTCCCAGTACTCCAGAAAAGGGAGTTGATACGGAGGGTCTCGGCGGGGCTTGGCCCGAGCCGGAGCAGGGATCTGAAATGGGATCTGACAATTAAATGTGGACCTTACTGTATGAGAGTGGGGCATCGGATTTATCAACAAAGGAAGAATCACTCCTGGTCGTGCTTGAGCTCGACGTCATCAAGAGAGAAAAAGAGCGGGGATTATCTTCATCTAAAATCCCAAAAAAAGGCGGAGAAAACAAACCACCTTGTAGTCGCGAATGGCTGACAGGAAACAAACAATTCAGGCAGAATCAAGGAAAAAGGAGCGGACCTAAACAACTGGGCCGTTACCACCACAAGCAACACTCCTTGAACAGGGGGTTGCGTGGAAAGGCGGGGAGAAGTTCAGTTTCAATGGAGGGGGGGCAATCACCGAAATTAAGGGAAAAATGGACAAGCGTGACTTAATCAGGAGGAAGAGCAAATAAGAGGGGGAGGTGTAAGGAGTTGGAAAGAGATCATTCACGAAAAAAGAAAGGAAAAAAGGGCATTTCAACTAAACAAATTCCAGACAACGAAGCGATGAGCAGGGCAGGGCCTGGAGGAAAAAAAAAGGGGCAGGAAAAAATCCTGGGGACGTGAGGACGATTGTTTCCGAAAAGAAATAAGGGGGAAACAGAGGAAAGGGCCAGAACCTCTGAACCGGAAAACACAGCCGGAGAAAAGGAAGCCTCTTGCTCAGAAAAAACAAAAAGTGCGCATAACTTCTTCGAGGGGGGAAAAACAGGATAGGGAGTGAGTGGGAAAGATCAAGTGTGGATCGTTCGACCCGTAAAATCCCACCAGAAACCTACTATAAGTTCAGAAGCAACTACAACGGGCGGTCACCGGAGCCTCGGGGTAAGGAAAAAAAAAACAGGACGAAGGCGCATGCACGAAAGGAAAAGGACCCTTTATTTCGGCCGAGGAACCTGAAAAGAGCTGTTACTGGTTCACTCTACAGGACTATGTATTAGAAAGAACCCAAGAAAGACAGCCGGCAGAGTCAACAGAAGAAAAATCTCAACGTTTACGGGAAGACTGAAACGGTGAACGGCAAGGAGAAGTGGTGCAGGGGAAACCTGATTAGGGAAGGAAGAATGGAGCTACTCCACGCGTTTCGCAATTTGAGGGATTACAGGGGGGGGACCTTGCAACCTAAAGCGGGAAAAAAAATTATGAGTTGAAAAGGATCGGGGCGCCAACCTGCGCTGGGAAATGGGGAAAACCGCCACGACCAAATCCTGAAAAGTCTTGTGAAAAAGAAGGACTTAAAAGGGGGGAATGTTGGGCGTGCATGTTATGGGAAAAATAACAGAGGATAGACGGGGGCCGGAAAACACATGGAATGACTGTTTGCCAACGAAGAAGCTATACAAGCAAAAGCAAAGGGACGAGCTAGACTTGTAGAGAAACGGCTACTAAAAGGGGAAAAGTTGGGCCATACGGGGGGAAATAAAAGGGAAAAAGAAGGAATTGATCTCACTACTAAAAGACCGAGGAGCTTGGACGAACTCCAAGCCTTTTTCACACGGAGCATACCTGCCGAGGAAAGCAAGAGTTGAAAGTCAAAGTAAAAAAAAAGGAAAGGTCCACAATTAGAAGCCGCTTGGGAAGATAGTTAGCTCTCATGGGGAAAAAAGAGGAGAAAGAAAAGCACTCGAAAAAACATGGAAATGTGGGGAACGGAAAGGCCCCATCTCGCTTTGAACGCAAAGGGGCCACGCCGCACCAAAATAGGGAAACCCTATACGGAAAAGGTAAAGAGGCAGTCGTTTGAAATGGCGTCTACAAAAGAAAGGGGTTCTGAAGAAATTGGTTCGGAGGGAGAGAAGGGAGACAGAAGAGGGAAAATCAAAGAAACGAGAGGGAGAAACGGAAGATTCGTTTACGGAAATGGGAGTACACGAGAAGGGTATAAGTTAGGAAAGGGGTAGAGGCGAAATGCGCAATCAAATTCCTGACCGGGGACAAGAGATCTGAAAAACAAACACAACGTGAGGAAAAGAAGAGATAGGTGGGGGCCAAAGGTACCAATGCACATTTATGGAAGTGTCGCCTCGGAGCAAATTGGCGAAGGTCTCGGGGCTGGCATAGAACCTACACACAAGGTAAAAGAAGTAGGAAATTTGAGAAGATCGAGGGAGAGATGTGCAATAAGTAATGTTCCTCGGTATGGATAACGTAACTCGGAAACAGGTGGGGAGAAGACCCTTAGTTTTAACTAAATCCAAACGACCCCAAATAGAACTAGGAAAAAATGTAATCTTTTACCAAGAGGAAAGATTTTCTTCGGGGGCAACTTTCGTTATAAAACTGACTGGGGACCTCAATGAAAAAAAACTCAAAGTGAACGTGTTGTGCCGCGTGTTTGGGAAAAGGGGGCCAGAGACACGGGACTAGAATCCGATTATGAAAGCGATTCTAAAGTGGAAGAAGATTGCAGGTGGAAGCCTTGAGAAAAAAAACAGAGTTGGCCTTTGATGAGGACATCAGGGGTGAAAGCATTAATAAAACCGGGGGACTGCAAAGTAACTTCCGGGAGTTGCGAAATGGAAAAAGAGGGAATATTGGAGGGAAGTGAGAGAAGAAAATTAATCTGTGAGGGGTATAACACGCAAATGCAAAAAACAGGTCCTGAGTAGCAAGTAGGGGAGACCTCCTAGAGGAGGGTTTCTTTTATTCCTCGAGTATATCACGAAAAAGGCCTCCAATGAGTTGTAAACGGAAGCGCCTATGGGGAGGGAACAAGAAAAGAGGGAAAAGAACAGAAAGGGAATGCAATCTCAATATCGTTCCCGATTTTTGGTCGTGAAAACATAAATCGAAGAGGGAGGGCCCCCGACCTGAAGAAGGTTAAAAAGAGTTCAGGATTTCAGGGAGGGTGCAATTCGAAAGTGTTCAAAGAAAATTGCGACCAAATATGGCGAAAGGACGTTAGAATATCGTGGTGGAAAAACACGGACCGGCGATTGAGGGGTGGCCACAGGCAATTAGGTCTTCAAGGGAAGGGGTGAGAGGGCAGGGCATTCAGCCGGGGATTTGGAATTTAGTGGTGGGGGGTCTAATCTCCGAAGAGGTCGACTTTTCAAAAGTAACCCAACGCCATGAGTCTGTGCTGTAAGCTGCCTCCCAGGCACGTAATCCGCCGTTGACTTACATGCGCGTAGCTGGAGTCTTGGGGACTAGTGTCGACAAACGTGGGCGGTACGATTGACTCTATTCTGAGGGGCCTCACTGACTCGGGGGCGGCGGTTTGGTTGAGGCAACCTGGGGAGGCACTATGGAAATTTAGATTTGGGGAAAAATGCAACGCCAATCGCAACCCTGGTTAAAAAGACCATAATTAGGAGACAACATGGCCGTTTGGACTTAACAGGTGCAGAAAGATGGAAGGGCTGCAAGTTGCAAAAAATGACGACAGGATTGGGGTAGAGCGGAACGTGACGGAGGTCCATTTTGCATCTGGGGGTGGGACAGGAAAAATAGGGCTAGCAACGCAAAAGTAGGTGTCAGGACTGGTAGAACCGGCCAAGTACATGCTGAAAAGGGGTGGATTTAAGAAGCATGGGGGATAGAATCAAAGGGGTTTACTGTGAGTAAGGTGGATAAACCCGAGCGAAGCAATAGGAAACAGAAATCTGTTGTGAGCTGTTGCGCAGTGATAAGCCAGGCTGTTTTCCATTTGGCGGCCAGGGGTCGGGACCACAAGCGAATTTCAACGTCAACTGATAGCCGCTTTCGCCATGACCAACACACAGAGTTTGATTTTGGGGAAAGCGTTGTGTGGTCCTAAAGGTGCGGGGCAAGGTCCAAGGGAGAGAACGTTTAAGTTGGGGAACGGTGGTTCCCTAAGACAATCCCGGGAGGTCACAAGTTCGGATGACTTCCCTTGGGGGGTAGTGTTCATCCTAAGCAAGAGCGGGTTGGAAGAGGGGAGTTGAACGGGGCGCAGCTCAAGCACGCCAAAAGTGTAGGAGATGACGGGTGCATGATCAAAGATGGCTACCCATCCTTCTGACATCGACAGTAAGGGGAAACAGTGAAAAAAAATTGGGAAAGAAGAAAAAATCATAAGAAAGAGGGGAAAATCAGCACGAAAAAAGACATCTCAAAGCGATTTTCGTAGTAGTTTAAGAGGTCTCAAGGGGGGGAGGGATCAGGCCACGGGAAAAAGGTGAAGAGAAAAGGGACAATCTCCGGGAGCGCTGGAAAAAAGGGTATGGAGGGCCAGCAAGGTGGCTGTTCATCTGGCAAGTTCAGAAGCATAACGGAAAAGGATTGGAAAAAAAGCAGAAAGAAACACAAGATTTTTGCTCAAGAGGAAAGGGGAGGATGGCGGGGAACAGCTGTTTTTGCGAGATCCAGCCATCCAATATTGGGAAACATCTACCGTTGAAAAAGCTCCATAAAGAAGAATACCGACAAATGGTCCTCTGAAGGGGAAAAAAAAGTCGCGTTGCGTTTTAATTCTCCAGAAAAAGGTAGGCAGGTGAGATGGATGGAAGTTGTCAGGAGAGGAAAAAAAAAAATTGCTCTTTTAAGTCCTGGCCGTATTGAAACCTAAAAAGTTGAATCACCGAAGTGGAAATGGGGGGGGTAGTTGGTCGGTACTACCGTAACCAAGGAGAAAAAGGAAGAAGGGAGAGAAGGAAACTGGACTTAGGGCATGTGAAAAATGTTCATCGGTAATGGGACCTGATGGAAATGTCCCAATGAAGAGATTAAGGAACACCGGACACGAGAAAGTGCAGCAGCCGCCCGAGCGGACGAAAGTTACCTGACGGTGGGGGAGTATTAAAGGGGCGGGAGAGGAGAAGTATACGGTCGACGTGGACGGAGTGCGGCGAAGGGAAAAAAGGCAACCAAGCCCATTGCTGAAAGGAGAGAAGGGGGGGAAAGGAGGAAACAAAAAGAAAAGAGGGGACAAGGGGGGGGAGTGTGCGCTAAATTCAATATTGGTCTATCTTACGGAGTAAGGGGACTGGTCAAGGTGACACAGAAAAAACCTTTTTTGTCATAAAGTAAGATCGTA
>Ga0179593_1818748_pt1 | contig 18481 bp, 23 predicted proteins | sample CZODoug2_1_08_16_FD_185931 | JGI IMG/M metagenome (GOLD analysis project Ga0179593, IMG submission 185931) | Vadose zone soil fungal communities from Angelo Coast Range Reserve, California, USA - CZODoug2_1_08_16fungal (PacBio error correction) | ecosystem: Environmental > Terrestrial > Soil >...
GACGCAGGGGGGAAACGTGAAGAAACCGTTAAAAAAACATTACAGGGGAGGTTGTGGAGACAGGTGTTCGGGAATAAAGTAAAATCCGTTATTCTGGTTTTATTTTTCCTTCCGACGGAGGGGCAAAATCCCACTTGGTCCCAATCCACCTCGGTTGGAAGCAAGAGAGGGCGCACAAACGCGCAAAAGAACGCGTATGGTTGGATGCTTGCGAGCTGTTTGGGGGATTTTGAAATGAATGGGGTGGATTCTAGGAAAAAAGCGGTTGCAGCGCCAGCTTGTGTGGCGGCAAGAAGGGCCGCCAGCCGGATCAGGGCACCCAAGACCCCCATGCCACATGAGTGCCCTGACAAGGTTTTTCTCAGGAAAGCCACCTAACACCCGGCGACGAAGAAAACCAAGCAACTGCCAGGAATCGTGAAGGGAAGGGAGGAAAGGCGGCATGAGCCAGAGACCAAAGGGAAAAGGGTATCAATCCAAGACAAAAAGGACCTTTGAGCAATCTAGAAAGGGTCAATGTTGCCTTTTGTTTTCCCCGGTTCCGCAGCAGATTTTACATGATCCGAAAGAATTTGGGGGGGGGGGGGGAGGGATTGTGAAAAACTGAAAGTGCAAAAAAAATGGATCCAGCTATAAAACTAGGATCCGCGCATAGAAGAGTTCACAAGAAGGAAGAAAGGATCTTTGGCCCCTTCATCACAATAAAATCAGGAGAAAGGGCGAAACCACCAGCTATAACCGCCAGGGCCGTGAGCAGGTCTCATTCGCCCAAGTCGATTCTCAAACGAGAAAACTTCAAAAGGCCTGGCCACGAAAGAAAAGGATGGGAAAAAATTCGTTCCTGAAACCGAAGAAGCATCGCAAACGGCTGACAAAAATTGAAAAAAGCGTACCGGGCACAGAAAAAGACCACGACGGAAACGGATAAGAAGTTTGAGGCATCAATAAAACTGCGAAAGGCTATTTTTTTGGGGTGGACCGAAAAGGAAGACTACCCTACGCGGAGGGATGGATTGCGGGTTGCCCGGCAATGAACGGGGGGTGCAGTTGCCAGGGGAGGAGGTTACCGTCCAAACAAAAACCCCGCAAGGGAGGGGGAAGAAATTGACACACGTTCCGGAAAAAATCGTCAGCCTAAGGAAGAGCGTGGTGGGGCAAAAATAAAAACCAAAAAAAAAAACAGGGGAATAACAAAAAAACAAACACACAAGAAAAATAAATCTTAGAAAAAAAAAAAAAAGAGATAGAACACACCAATCGATGGCAAAACGTTTGAGTGGGGGAACACGGAGGGCTCGAATGGGGTTGAGCAAGTCCTTGTGCCGGATTATCAATGTCCCTCGTTGCGAGGCGAGAGGGAACCCGCAACGGTTTAAGAAAAAGCCCCGCAAGGGTGCCGACTTTGAGTGGGCTCATAGGAAAATTCTCTGAAGTCACAGTCGTGTGGGGTCGAACAGCGTCAAGCGCCGGCAGGTTTCATTGGCGCATAAAAACCTCAAAAGGAGCATGCAGGGGTCTGTGTTGAACCAGCTGTGGCGCACGAGTACAAATCCGCGTGGTGCCAAAAAAGAAAAACGAGCAGGGGGGAAGAAAAAGACCACAACGCACTCCCTTTTTTTGATCCGGGTGCCAATCGTAGTGGGGCCGTCACCTTCATGAAAAAGCAAGGGGAAGGGAAGCGTGAACTTTAGGCGAGCTTCAGCAACAAAGAACGAAAAGCAAACCCACGGCGATCTTCGCGAGGAGGGCAACCAGAAGCCACCAAGGCGGAAATGAAATCGGGGGGGGGGGGGGCCTGACGCAGCACCAAAGTCCCAAGGGGTGCAAAAAAAAAGACTGGCCGACCCCCACCCCGTCAAACTTGGGGGCGATCCCGATTGTTTCGAACCATAGGGAAAAACGAAAGGGATTAGAGGTAAATTCCACCGTCGCGGATGGGAATTTCGGAAAAAGACCAAATCCGAGCTTAACTTTGACTGTGTGTCGAATTGGGAGGTGGCAAGGCGTGGGAAGCAAACGGTTGAAGCAGGGAATCGGTGATGATGAAAAGACTGAGTATCGCCGCGGTGCCAGGGGCGATCCAATGGAAGTCGAGCCGGGGTTATTGCCGCACCGAAGGAAATGAGGCGTTGGGTGTAAGGGGCCTGGGGTTACAGGTAGAAGAGATCTGAAAATCCTGAGCTTAAAAAAACGCTTTTCAAAAAGAAGGTGAGGTCGCCATTCACCCTCTGTGAGAGCTAATGCGGGGGGGCTTTTTGCAGGGGGGGGACAGGGTCGCCGACCAAAACCTGACGAGAGTTCAGTCGACAAAACAACATGAAGACGGCAACGAAAGACTTGAAGGGTTGGGGGGGGGATGGGATTTAACTTAAAAGCAAACGGAGGGGGGACTTTTTGCGGGCCTCACCTGCCTTGCAACGGACGGGCTACGGGGGGGGTTGGGGCAAGAGGGTTTTCAGTAATCAAGCCGCGCCAAAGATGGGCGCCGATTACAGGGGGGGGGAACGTGGAGTTTGCTACGGGCGGTTAATGATCGGCCCAGGGATCCAAAAGATACTGTCGGACTTTGGCGGGGGTCTTCTGGCGGAAGCGTCGCAAGGGCGGAGGGTTGTCAACTGCGACGCAGGCGGGGAAAGCAAGAACAGGGGGTCGAAAGGAGAAACGGGGCAAGCGCCCGAAGCAAGGCGGCCGACGAAGGGGCGCAATATTTGTTGGATGTGGAGAAGAGGGACTGGGGAGATCGAATGTCTGATGGATCCAGCGCTGAGAGGCCAAAAAAAAAAACAAAGAAGTCCAATCAAGTCCGGCGAAAAAAAACAAAACGCGAGGTCGCAGCAGGGAAAATAACCAAAACTTCGTGGATAACAAGGCACAAGCCACCAAAAGCGGGGCGTCCGCAAGCTGGTGGGGTTGAAACGGTGAAACACAGGCCGGGGGGAACAAACGCGGATCAAGCCGACAATGGGGGTGACGGGTGAGGTGACACGAGGCTAAAAGAACGGAAAAAACAACTCGGGGCTCGTAGTAAAGACGTGCATGGCGAAACCGCCGCATCCTACTGAAAAAGGCGATCTCTAAGAAAACCGGGAAAAGGGGAGAGATTACGCCGCAAAAAGGCAGTCCCCGGAAAAGGGGATGCTGTGCAGGTTGAACCGCGCATTCGCCAGTGAGTTCCGAGAACTGTGTCGAGGGGAGTCGAAATCAGGGGCCAAAGGCAGGGACCTCATCCGCCCAGAACGGACATCAGAATGTTTTCCACCAAGCGCGCCGACGCTTTTGGGCTTGTGATGAAAAAAGGGGTTGGTATCGAAAAAACCCCCTGTCAGGAAGCGATGCACGCGGATTTTCGAGGGCCGGAGGGCGCTCAGGCGGGGGGGGGGAAAATACATCCACTCCAGGCCAAAAAAAAAAAAAAAGAACAAACATCGAGGTTGTGGGCTTCAAATTGCAGGTGGAGGGTTCGGCGCCGTTGAGGCGCGGCTGCTTAAAAAGCTCCGCGCCTCGGTTTTATTCGCCCGCGATTTCCAAAAAAAAAAGCCCGAAAAAAAAAGCCGCAAAAGCATTCACATAAAGGAAAAAACAAAAAGTCAACGACCGACTCGTGTCCTCTGAATCATTAACCGCGAAACCCCGCGCACAGTCGAACGAAAATGGCGTACATCAGGCACGCTATGCAGGGGGACGAACGCGGACTTGAGGAACCCCGTTATCCGGATCCCTTTGCCGAAGGGGAGGGAAGGAAGATCAAAAGTCTACGGGAGGGGAAGGGGGGGGGAAGTGAAGAAGGAAGAAAAATTGCAAAGCGAAAAAACGCAATCTTAGGTTGCCGCCCGAACTGTTTGTCTGTTGTCGGGGGCAACTCATAAAGGAAGGGTTGCCTGGGCAGACATGGAGCCAGAACAGAGAGATACAGCGAAGGCCCCGACGGACGGAAATCTGGCGAAAAAAGATCCAAGATTTTTCGAATTCCTACGTCCACCCACGTAACGAAGACAACTCCAAGAAAGAAACCATCCGAGGTGAAACCGGAGGCATCACCACCGGCTCTGACAGGCCATTATCTTACCACGAAAGGCGCTCACCCGGACCATATTTCTCAGCAAAAAATTCAAAAAATTTAAACCAACGGGCTCAGGAACCCGATCAATTCTACCGCAGCACTGCGGGGGCCTTTGGTCCGAAGGGCACCATCCGCAGACAGGGTGGAAGAAGATAAAATGCTGAAGGAAAAATCGGAGAGGACCACGTGGTGGACACGGGTGGTCCGCCGCGGAAGGGGGGGCATGGCAGCTCTTAAATGGGTAAAAAACAGCACACACCTCGATTTCATGGGAAAGGAACTGCGAAGACGGGGGCGAAGACGAAGGGGCGTGGACGGTTAAAGGTTGCTGTAAGCCAGCAATGGGTCTGATCAGAACGACGCGTGGAAGGACGGGGACGGAACCGCGCACCAAAGGAAAGCGGGGGGGGGTGGCGTGACATTCTCACTGCTCGGCGGAGAAAACTCCCGGATTGTATTCTGCGGAGGGAAAAAAGCGGCAAGGGGCCCTGGGGGGAGGCGCAGAACAACAGGGCGGAGGTCGACGTCCAAGACTTGGATCTAGAACCGGGGCGGATTGACAGCCTTTAGAAGGCGGGCACGGGGGGGGCGGGGGAAAAAGGGGACAGCGGACTCGTCCCTAGAAGCAAAAAGCGTCGCGAAGACATGAAGTAAACTCACTCGGAAAAGGATCTGCATCCCAAAATAAGACGGAAGAGCACTCAAAAACAGGGAAACGATGCTCCGCAGGAAAGCAACCGGCCAAAAGGGCGGGCCGGCCGGTCATCGCCAGCAGGACAGTGGATGAAAAAAGGGCGCGAAGGGAAAAAGGGGTTTTCTCGATGGGTGTTGAGGTAAAAGGAAAGGGGGAAAAAAAAAGGCCACCAACCCTTCAAGGGGGGACCGGTAAAACGACGGCAAATCCATCGCTTCGCGTAGGCGTTTCAAGGGCCACTGGCAAAAAGGGTCGCAGGGGAGGAGGAAATTCTTGAATAGTTTACACGAGGAATGAAAGGGAAAACGACATCAGTTAACGAAGAGAAGGGGGCAGGCCAGTCGATTGTCGGTCGGAGAGAAGTTTCGACACATAATTACTTCAAGCATCAGTCGAAAAGACCAAGGGAGGAGATTTCTCGTTTGAGAAAGGTGGGAGCAGTCCGGAAAAAAAAAAAAAAGACACCTGGGGGGGGGGGGGGGGCATCGTTAAGCCGGATTGAGAAGCTCTCCACGGGTAGTGGTTATGTGATAAAAAAGGGGGGAAAAAAAGATCGATCAAAAAGAACTCTCTGAAAATAAACGGATCGCGTAGAATGCGAGTTCAAAGGGATAACTGAACCATCCGGAGGCTACACCAATCTCCTGGGACGGATCCTTGGAGCAAGATGCGGACGGGGGGTAAAGGGGGAAAGTTAAACAGAGGAAAGCTCAATGGTGAGGGGGGGGGCCCTCCGGTTGTGTTTTCCCAAAAGACACTGGCGACTGGCCGGAAGATAAAGACCACGAGGTTCCATGCCTTGGGTTGAAAAAAATAGGCAAAAAAATAGTCGGTGTAGGCACCAACAGTGCAAGGACCTGGATATGCAATGGGGGGGGTGCAGCCCGCCGAGGGGGGGGCTGGTTCCCGCGGGAAACTGCGGCTCACCACCAAGCAGAAAATGCACAAAAGGGTCTCGAAAAGGAAAAAAAATTTCCAAAACGGTTGTCAAAAACACAATCGCAACCCGAACAAAAAGACGTTCTCGGCCGGGAGAGGACGCAGCCCGAGTCTGTGCAAAAAAGAAGTTGCCTAGAAAAACAAGAGGCTTTGGAACGCCAGGGGGGACGGGGAACACCCGCAGACAGAAGAAAAAAAAAAGCAGACGGAAGGGAAGGTCAAATCCGGGACCAGGAACCACACGCGAATGGGAGGGGTTGTCTGAGGCAAACGGAGAGTCATCTCTCTCAACAAAAATCAAAGGATAAAAGGACGCCGGGGGAAGAAAAAGTTAAAAAAAAAGATGGTGGGGGAAACAGGACCGGTGAACCTCTCGGTGTAAGAAAAGGATGCTTTTCTTTGAAGGGTGGGGCATGCGAGGACTGCGGGCTTGGAACAGGGGGGTCACCCAATTCGCAACACAAAGATTTTCTTTCGAAAGGACCGAAGTAGGGGGGGGGTGCAACGCCGCCGTCGAAGAACTCGGAGTTGCGGGGGGGAAAAGGAGATGCACCGTGGTGGGGGGACTGTTGAAAAGGGGAAAAAGGGGGATTATCGTGGGGAAAAAACGTACGCTGTGTGCGCTTGTCGGTTGGCGCACCGGCAGACCGGGGACAGCGGAGCCGGGCGCCAAAAAAAAATCCATTCATATCAGAAGGGTTATGCCCTGGGGTGCTCTGTGGAAATCCAAAAAACAACAAACCGACAAAGCCCGGCGGGGGAAAACCCAAGAAAAGCAAGAGGGGAACCGGAGGGTGAATTAGCTTAAAAGTAACAGCCATTAGACCCGGAGGAAATTATCACAAAAGAAGAAGACGCGACTTTTGTCAGAGACCTAAAATCAAGAAATTAGAAAAGCGGGATTACAAGGAACTCCGTAAAGAATTGTGGGAAGTATTTGACCGAGGGTGTCAGTTAGGACTAAGGAATAAAAATGCAAACGGGTATATTCACCCGACTTGCCTCCAATCGTCCGCTCATAACGCCGTGCCGCAAAAAAAAAAAAATAGCAGAGAATTCAGGCCAAAAAGGCAAATGGAGGAACCGAGGTCACATAGAAACTGCAAACGACCCCGTGGCGAGATCGAATCAAGGGAGGAACGAGTGACAAAGACCTTCTCAACATGAAGCATCAGTCGACTCACTTACATTTGAATGGGGAAGGTCAACGACGATGCTGAAGGGGGAAAGGATGTGCGAACGCATATCGTCCGACGCGACCGATATCATCATGATACCAAAATCTCCTTGCGTACAACGGGGGGGGAAAAAAAGCATTTAAAAGCAAGGTGGTAAAAAAAAAAAGGGGGGGGGCATCATACCTGCGAAGGCTATTGAAAAAAGTGGACCTTCGGGGACGCTACGAGAAGAGGGATGATTGAAAAAGGGTGTTTCAAGGAATGAAGTGAGGTTGAAACCGGGAGTGGACGCATCAACACAACAGGAGAACCCGCCGACATCGCGAAAGTTGAAAAAATCCGAGGAGGAATCTCCGCCAGGGCGGTGGGAAAAGGGGGACGGTGCCCGGGGAAGACGTCAATCAGTCTGACGTTTGGCGATGTCTTCGAGCCTCTTGCAGAGAGTGGGTGTCAGATCAAGGTGTGCCGGGGGGGGGGATTCCGCTGTAAACCACTCAGAGGGGTCGACTCCACAGCAGTGGTGCGACGTCCGAACTCATAAGTCTTGGGGTCAGGGGGGGGGCGTCGAACAAGCTTCCAGCGCGGTGGTCCGTATTTGTTTTTCAGCCGAATTCCAAAAAAAAAGCAATCCATGGCCGGGGGGGGGGGGGAAAAGGACAAAATCCTTCTGGAAAAAAACTCCAAAAGAAAAGCATATTGAAAGAATGTCACGCCACAAACCACGAAGGGTCCTTCAAAGGGTGTTTCCGGGAGGCGCGGTAAAAAAAGATTTTGCGTGTACAAGTACCACAAAGAGGGGTCGGGGGGGGGGAACACATGATCGCAGGGGTGCGCGAGGCGTTCCGATCTACGAAGGGCGCAAGTGAAATCTCCTGCGTAGCTATCGCAACCAGTCAAAAAAGGGGGGGAAAATCTTTGGTGTTGAAAAGCCCCATGCAAGGTCTTCAGCCACCCAAGATAACGAGAAAAAAAAGAGCCAACGGCGGCGTGGTCGATGCCAATTTTCTGTCTCCTTCAGCTAGTAGGCGGTGGCGATTGGGGGGGGGCCACCAAAAGATATGGTTGGGGGGGGAAAAAAAGGAACCCAGGTCCCTTGACACGAATTGGCTCAAAGGCGAAGTCGTGAAGCCCGTGGGAAAAGCACGCAAATGAAAAGGTGAAAGATGATTAAGGGTCTCCGGGCGTTCCTTGGCGTGACTCATCATTAATTCGAGCAGGTTTGAAGCGGCCCACATAAGAAAGAAAGGATGGCGGGGGGGGGATTTTCTTGTGATGGAGAGGGTGAGAAGAAGAAAAAAGATCGAACAATAAGGCTACAGTCGCCAGGGAAAAAAAAACAGTGGGTTTCGCCTTCGCTGTAGAAAGTCGGGGTTCTGGGGGGGGGGAGTCCAGGATCGCCGCAGGCCCAAGAGGCAGGACAAACAACGTCCGGCTGGGGCAACAAGATGGCGAGTGGTCGCTTTGGAAGGTCAAATTTAATTTGACACCATGACCAACATCAACCCGCAAAGGGATAGGGTGGGGGGAAGCAGGGGCACAGAAAAACAAAGAAGTAAAAAGGGTTTGCATGTCAGTCTCAAAGGAGCATCCCGCCATAGGGGGCCGCACCAGCCCAATTGGAGGGGAAGACTTTCTCGGGCTGGCTGGGGATCCGGATCAAGACAGGGTCGTACAGGAAAAAGGGCGCCGGCCGGAACAAATTTATGGTGTTGCCGAGGGTCGTCGCAGGGAGCGGGCGAAGAAACAGGGCGGAGCTGGGAAGCCGCCGACGAGTCAAGCATGGGAAAGCTACGAGACACATATATTTGTGAAGGACATCGATGTTGCAAAGCTGGACAGGGGGGGGGGGGGGGGATACCAGCTAGGGAAATGTCAGTGTTCGTCCCCCAAGAGCGCCATCACATCCGCTAATCGCGAGAAGAGGCAACGTGCAATGATAACAAGTTCGTAATGCAAGGAAAGAAAAAGCGGGCCCCGAAAAGGGTCTCGGAAACAGTCAGATGTCATCCTTTCTTCGGGGAAATCGGGAGAGCCCCCCTCGGAAAAAAAATGAAAACCGCGAGGCTTCGGAAAAGGTGACGCCGAAACGCTCGGAAAGTAGCTCCTTCGGAGACTGGAGGGGGAAAAAGAAAAACAGGAAGCAACCGGAGAATGGAATCTCACAACCACAACGGGGGGGGGGGGGGAGGAGGAGAGATCGATTCAGGGCCGCCCATGGAAAACCGGAAGGCGGCAGTTTCCGCAAGTTCGCCAGTCTGTGGGAAAAAATGACCAAAAACGGGGGGGGGAGGGGGTGGGGGGGGGGGGGGGGGGGGGGGGGGGGGGGGGGGGGGGGGGGGGGGGGGGGGGGGGGGGGGGGGCGTCGAAGCTTCGCGGGGGAAAAAAAAAAGGGGGGTCACAAAGTCGCGCCGATCCGAAGGGGGTCCCCATAACGGCGACAACTGTTTCAGCCGAAAGCGCGGGGCCGAGAACGTTTGCTGGGGGAAACCAAGGGGGGGGGAACGAAGTGGGGGGGGAAAAAAGACAACCTCAGAAAGAAAGGTCGTCTTCGCGGGATTTGCGCTCATCGGAAAGCATCGACATCAGATATGGCTCCATTCAAGCTTAAAGGGGACACTCGGTCCCGATCGGCGCCCGCGGCTTCTTCCCGGGTTAGGGGACGCCGGCGGCTTCCAGGAGAAAGACCGTCGGTTTTCTTGCAGAAAGAACTTTCCTGCGCCGCCGCCGGGCAACTCCCGCCGACAAGCCGACGCGCCGCATAAAGGGAATGCAAAGACGAAGGGGCCGAAAGCGACGGGAAACCAGACGCACCATTGAAGACAAGAGGGCACATCGGCCGCAAAAGGGGAGGTTCTTTCCCCCGGACGTGCCTGAAAACAAAGTGAGCCCGTATCAACCTTTGCCGAAGAAGGGCAAACTAGGGGAATCCTCCACCGTCGAGGGGTTAAGGGGGGGGGTGTTTTTGAAGGTGAAAGTACAAAGGGGAAAAAACTCCATCGTTCGGGCCGGCCTAAGGCCGATTGCTGGGTATGCAGGGGAGCGTCGGTGCCGTGCTCGCGGCAAACAGAACGCAAAAAACCGCATCAAGCTCTAAAAGGCAGAAAGGCGAAAAATGCGGGAAGCGGCGGACGATCATAGGATTGGGTTGCGGGAAGAACTACTCAAAAAGGCACGATCAAACGCCAAGGCAAAGACCGAAGAGGGGGACGCGGTGGCGGAAGAACCACCTGGCTCGAAAAGACATTATCGGACCCTGCAAGAGCGCGAACCCGGAAAACGGGGTCACATCATCTGAAAAAGGAGTTCCAACGATCCGAAAATGTTAGACGAGTCACATTCAGGAAAAAGGCAGCCGAAGATGGCATTTTACAGGAAATGAAAAAAAATCCGCTAGGAAAAGGCGAAACTCCAAGGGAATGAGGAAAGGGGGCAGTCGGGAACCACCTCGCGGGGGTGCGGAAAGGGTGAAAGAATGGGGTTGGGGAGGAAAACTTGAATCAAAACGAATTCATGGACGACCTTGGTGAGACTGGTGGGCTCAGTCGAAGAGGATGGACGGTGGCGAAAGGCTGGAAAAAAGAAAGAGAAGGCGAAAATCGAAACAGCGGCGGTGGGGGAATGGAAGGGACGCGCCGGGCAAGGGCGTGGGTGGTGGCGTGACATGAAATCTGCTCGCCGCGCCAAACAAGGATTTTATTCAAGAAAGTTCAAGAAAAAAGAAAGGGAAATGCCCTGGGGGGGACAAGAAAAAAAAAAACGGGGGACTGAAGGCGTGTAGACTCCAAAGAGGATCTACACCTTGCCTATTTGGGCGTCGCAAACCACGGCACCAAAAAGGCAGGCTGGCGGGCTACAGGAGGACAAGGCGCTCGCCTCAAAAAAGAAAAAGCTAAGACAGGGGAGACTCACCTGCAAAAGGATCTGCATCAAAAGTCAGCCGCAAAGGAGGCTGCAGAAAGACGTCAGAACGATCCAAGTGTCACAAGTAAGCCAAGCTTCGCAGGGACGCGGGATCGCCTCGGGGGTTCTCAATCTGCTGTCGGCGGGTTTGAGAGGGAGTGGGGGTGGATTCGGAACCTCGTCAAAAGGGGGTGTCAAGAAAACACGCCGGTCATTAAGGCCCAACAAAATCCACCTCTTAAAGGATCTGTTCAAAGAAGGTCCACTGGGACAAAAAAGGCATTGCAGGTATGACTATCAAAAAATGCCTTATCGGTTAAAAAAAAGGGGAGAGAGTACTGCTGGAAACAATCAAGAAATTTGGAGCAGCCGTATGATCTCGTAGGTCTGACCAAATGCATCGACAAAGAATGGGGGGGGGGAAAGGAACATCGTAACGAGTCCCAGTGAAAGTGACTCGGGGGGAACTGGGGGAGGCTTGTCTATGAAAAAAAAAGCTGAAACGCCCGGGAAAGAGTTAAGCCGTGGAAGTCGAGCTCGGGAAACGGTTAGTAGGGGATACGAGGGAAAAAGAAGATCCTTAGGGCTGAACCTCTCTGGGGCTAGGAATCGGGCGTATAATAGCGAGAATACATTCTAGGGGGGGGCATGTTCATGAGGGATAACTGAAACATCCGGCAGAGTTGAATCAAGAACAAAGAAAAGAAGGATCCTTGTAAAGGGGGGAAAGCATGAAGAGTCAGAAGACAGAAAGCGCCCGTATTCGGTGATAATGCCCGCAGGGGTGCCCTGGCGAATGGGCGGAAGCTCCCTTAAACGAGGTTAAGAAGTGCTTGTGGGGGGGGGAAAAGGGTCGACGGGATAGTCGGTGGGGGGGATTTCCACCGGGAAAAAAAGGGACAATTCCTTGAGAGGAATGGATGGGGGGACCCGCGCGACGGGGGAAACGGCTCAAAGAAAAAAAAATACGCAAAGAAGAAGCGGTCCAGGGAACGAAAAAAACATGGGAGTGCACCAAATCGAAAGCCGCACCTCCGAAAGCATCGCGCGCGCGTTGCGGAAAATCTTGCCAACACACTTGCCTCGGGGAAACGATGGCGTGGGAACGGGGTAAAAAAGGGGGGGCATCACCGCAACAAAAAAATAAAATAAAATCGGGACCGGAGGTTTCACGCAGGAAAAAAGCGTTCCCCACACGAAAGGGTTTAACGGGTTTCCTTCGGAGAAAGCACCGGCGAGCACAGCTCAACAAAAAACAAAAAAAGAACGGGGGGGAAAGGAGGAAAGAAGAGAGGAGGTAGAGCACGACTGAAACAAGAAAAAAAACCTTACGCGTGGTGGACGCCTTGGTGTGGGGACCGGTAAAACTCGCGGGAAGAAAAGAATTCTTTGGGGGGAGAACCTAGGGGAGGGGGGGGAAACGGTCACCAGGGAGTGCCCCACCAACTCTGTTTTTTCGAAAAAGAACAAGTTTGGGGGCACGACATGAGAAAAAAAACCGCGAGAAACGGGAAGGAAGACTTGCGAAGAGGGTTTAAAGGGGGAGTCTCGTACGGACCTCGGGTGCAGAAGGCTTGGGGCTGTGAGGGACCTCATAGCCCGGGGAACCAGATCAACCGGGACAAAAAATCCAAACCGGAAGGACTGTGCTCGGTCGAAAAAACACCTAAAAACCCGAGCCCGGCGACGACGCAAACAAGCACTGCCAGGAACCAATCGTGTACGGGGAAATTCCGAAGGGACGCCAGGGGAAGAAAAGGGAAATAAAACAATCCGAATAAAGGGGACGAGGAGCAACTTCATCAGAGACCTCATCATGAGTTTTCCCCCAGGTCCGTCATAGTGCAAAAAGGAAGCGATTGGGTGAACGGAGGTGATAGGAACCTAAGGGGAAACTAGAATGGGACCTCCGCTAACGCGAATACACGCGAAAAGAGATTAAGCCGATCGTCTGTGGGCCGAGGGAAAGTCAAGCAATAAATCGGAAAAAGTCGTGGCGATATGAAAAATCCCGGGGTAAGCTTGCACAGGGCCGTGAAAGTCTTCAGTCGGGAAGCTCAGTCGTGCAGCACAGGAGAAAAGTTCACTTGGACATGAAAAAATCAAAAGGGAAGTAAAATTATGTGTCGAAGCATGGGAAGGGTCCGAACCGGACTGAGATCATCGCTGCCAAATTCTCTGGGAGAAAAGGTGGGAACCAAGTAGCTATCACGGACGGGAAAAAAATAGTGTTTTATAAAAATCATACGGTCCGAAGCTGCTAGGGGGTTCCAGGGGGAATAGTTAAACAGAGAAGGCGAGGGGGGATTGCATGTGTCCAGGCAATTAAGTTGGGGGTGCGTTGCCATTCGTGCAATGAAAAGTTAACCGCAGAAACATCAAGCGACGAGAACCCTCCAAAAAAAAGGACCGATGCGATTTATAAACGAATTCCGAGGGGAATAGCGCCAAAAAAAAAGAAAAGTGGCGGTGGAAGGGGGGGGGGGAACGGCCGAAAGAAAAAATCTTCAATGAACGATGTGCTTCCGCAGAAAAAATCTGTGCGGCTGCGAAAATTCTGTTGGGGGAGCGATCCGGGGTGGCACGGGAAAATATCAAGGAGGAAAGCTTTTGAGGAGCGCAGTGGGGGCAGCCATAGCCCCTCAACGGGGGCAGCTACTCGGGATCATTCCTGCAAGTCCCCCTGGATCAATGAGTTGGTGCACATCGAATTCATCGAGGGAAGGGAAAGTCTTTGGGGCGCCTCAAACCAGGTCTAACAAAATAACACAACATATCATCACATAACAAGAATAAAAACTGGACCAGGCCGTGACAAAGAAAGCAATTTGAGAAGGTCAAAAAACAAACGCACGCCCAGGGTGGTTTTCCGGGCTGGGACAAACGCACGTCAAAGAATTGAACCAGGGGTAGGGGCAAACCCGCGTGACGTTCATGATAAGCATGTAAAACGATGGGTAACAGCAAGTCGAAAAAACAAAGACCCGGCAGGTATCAGGAGCCGTACAAAAACGCAACGCAAAGGAGAAAAAATACAGGGGTGGGGGGGGATGGGGGTCGCATGAAAATCTACGTGACCGACTCGCGACGCACCTGGAGGATGGGGGGAAGGGGGAAAAGTCTCCTTCAAAAGGGGGGGGCGGTTATTTAAAAGTCCACCATGGCGCGGGATGGGTGAATTTCGGGAAAAAAGGCGAAACCACACGCGGATGCGCTTGTGTTTCGACTTGCGCGGGGGGATAAGTCGTGGGGGATCCCGTTTGGAATCGAAAAGGGGGGGGAAAATGAAAATAAAAAAAAATTTGTTCGGAAAAGGGATGAAACAACGGTACCGGGTAATTGAAGGCAGGACGGTGGTGATTGGCGCCAAAGCCGGAAAAACCAATCGAGGGATGGATTTTGCATTATGTGTTGTGGTGTTGAGTGGGTTTAGTTTAGATGCAGGTGTTTAGTGTGGTTCTCAGTTTTTGGTTACCGTGAGGTACTGGTTAGGAAAAGCGCTTTAGCAAGAAAAAAAAAAGCCGCTTTCCAAGAAGAACGGGACCAGGGCCTTCAGGCGTGTAGAATTAATGCGGGGGGCTTGGTGCTGACGGGACGAGGACGGCGGCCACCCGAAGAAAGTAACAGGAAGACGCAAGGCCTGCGGCGGTGCAAAAGAAAAAGGAGCGAGGGTTCGGGGGGAATTTCAAGGGAATTCCACTGGGGAAAAAGATTCAAAAGACGTTTTGATCGGAAAAAGGGCCCTCCCCTTTCGAAAAAGGGATACGGCAACAGGTTGCAGTCAAGTGAGGGGTCGGAATCAACCCGCCATAATTGGGGGAACGAAATGGTGTACGTGTCACGGGGGAGGCGGCGTGAGGGGATTTCCGGGACACAACGGTCGGACTTTTGCTGGGAGTGAGGGGGGGGGGAGGCCGGGGGGAGGTCACGGAAAGGAGAAAGGTGGGCAAAAAAAAAGAGGGGGGGCGCAGGAATTCGCGAGAAGAACCTAGAGGAAGGAGTGACCTTGGAAAAGGACCCTGCGCAGAATGAAAGGAAGCCGGGAAAGGACGGGCGCGTGAAAGGAAACGGGCGGGATGGGGACCCTGGTGGAGGGCCAACAGCCTCAAAATGGTCGTATGGCTTCCACGCTAGCCAATTGGGAAGCCGGCGAAGGAAAAAAACGCAGCAAGAGGGGGATAAAACAAAACTTCGTGGACACAAGGACAGCCCAACTGGCGTGTGCCCGAGCGCTGAGGGGTGGAAAACAGGGAGAACGCAGGATGGGGGGGAAAACAACTCTTAAAAAGGGCGCGACAAGACGGTGCCTCCGCAGGGGGCGGTTCACGAAAAACCGAAAAAGTGGGGGCATGCAGTCGGAAAGACTGGGCGTGAATTGGAAAACCTTGCCGCAAAGAAGAGGGGACGGCAAAATAAAACTGAAGGAGGGAACAACAACAAGAACAACAAGGAAATTAAGAGGGAACCGCCCATGACTACGGGGGATTGCGGCAGGAAAGACTCATTTTTCGGACCATGCGGACGGTATAAAAACTCCCGATGGGGGGAGGAGAGAAGCCTCACAGTTGGGCAAAGAAGGGGCGCCGAGGAAAAAAGGCGTGTTCCCATGAGAACGTCCAAACAGAGACTTTGACCGACAGAGCAGAAAGCCCGGACAAAAAAAACTTGTCCTTGGAAACAAGAAGGGGGTTTAGTGCGTCGCGAGTCAAAAAAGATTCGCGGTGCCAGGGGGGCGCTCAGCTGGTGACGCATAGTACAGAAGAGCTTTGAAACGGGGGGTCCACGGGGGAGTCAACAGAAAAACGAGTGATTTCAGCAAAAGGAGTCAGGAGAATGTTGACTGCTGGCCCGCGTGGAGACGTCCAGCCGTCGAAGGGGTCCTGCAGGAACTGAAGGTCCTTCAGATATCTGCAACACAAAAAAGACTATTGTGCCGCTACATAAAGAAAACCGGGAAAAAAAAAGTCCCCACAAAACAGACAAGGCAATAAGGGGGGACGGAAATCATTAAAGAGCCCCGCGAGAAAAGTCTCACCGGACATGCGTGCACGGCGCAAAATGGATGGAGGGAGTCCGAACCGGAAGAAACTGCACAAAAGGGGGGGATATCAAACGCCGGGGGTAGGAAAAGTAAAAAAAGTTTCCGTGAGGTTGTGTAAGTGAATAAAAGTTGAAAATTAAAAAAAAAACTCGCAATCTGCCGTTGGGACTACACAGAAGCTGTGCTGGGTGGACGCGAAGTCAATGCCGTATAGGATTCCTGTCAAAAGGTATATATTAATTTGCGGATTGAGGTGAGGCTTTGTGCGTCTCATTTTCTGTAGTTGGAACCTCTTTTATTCTGCAGGAAAAGCAACAAGAGGACTCTATCTAAGCGGGGGTAAGAACCAAAAAAAAAGCTGAAAGCGAGGGGCGATCAAGGCAGGGGTTGAGGCCTCCACGTCCCCGTAAAAGGGCAACGACAAACGCACATCCCGTGGCGGGGGGCAAATAACCAACCGGAGCGACTTCATGAGCGGTCCCGGAAGGCGCTCGGAACTCAAGGATTCATCAGAGGAATAGAACGTACACGCCACGACTGCAACACGGGGCCAAGGATTCGAAAGGGAGCACCGGGATGCTTTTAAAAATGCACCCATCGTCGTAAGGTTGGGAATAGAAATGAAAAAAAAAACCGATCGTAAGGTAGAAATTAGGGCATGGAGGACCGAAAAGGGTTGGGCAGGGGGGGCTACGTTTCTGTTTGATGGGCATGAAGACCGGAAAAGCGTGGGAAAAGCACACTCTATGTGGGTAACTGTCTCCAAGGGGAAAAATGGACTTCCTTTGTTTGCTCTTGAAGAAGCGAAAACGCAAGGGGGGGGGAAACGGCGCGTTTACTGGAAGCCTCGCAAATGGGCATGAAGATACGCGAAGAAAAAAAAAAACGGGCAATTAAAAACGCGCCGCAGAAAAAGGGAGGTGCGTGGGGGGTACGAAGGGAATACCATATCAATCACGCTCGCGTCTCGCCACGGGCTAGATTGGTAAGGTAGCAGTTCAAGAACGGGGGAAATTATGTGGGCCGCTTCCAGGGGATGGAGCGCAAGAACACGCCAAAAAAAAAAAATAAAAAGGCGTTCGAATGCCCACAACTTGGAGGGGGATAGGGAACAGAAACAATGGAAGACGACGTTAGCCCACGTGCGTGGATGGGGGCGGCGAAAAACAAACCGCGAGACGCGACGGATCCGAAAAGGAATTGATACTAAAAAGAACCAATTAATGCTCAAACCCGAGGGGTAGCCAGGGGGGGGAAAAAAAAAGAAAGCCTGCGAAGAAAAGAACGGAAAGATCTGATTAGCAGTCCGTCCGGGCAGGCACTCGTCCACGGCTTCGGCCCGGGCGAGAGGTCAAGGCCGCAAGGGACGTGGAATAACAATGCGGCAAGGGTCGGGGGGGGTGCCTCGTTGGGGGTTGGATGGTAACCTCGTCAATTGGGGCTCGGGAAAACATAAAAAAACCGGTCAATGTGACCAAAAAAAAAAAAAGCCATCCATCACTCGGGGTGGGGGGGCGTGCGTTTTCAAAAACGAATGGCAAAAAAAGGAAAGAAGCAGTCAAGCAGGTATGGAGAAAATGGGGAGACGTTTAAAAAACAGGGGAGGATATTATTCTGGCTTTGCCCTACTCTAAGGGGGAAAAAGAAAGAATGGGTGAAACAAACGAAAATGAGAGTCCGGTCGGAAAAAGAAATGCGTTCGCAAAAGAAAATTTTACCTGGAGCATGCGGAGAAGCAGCAAGGAAAGGGGGTGGGGGGGGAGACAGTCGTGTTTCACAAGGGTGTGAGAGTCCTTTGAGATGGCGAAGGAGAAGTCTCACGCCCATCATAAATCAAGCCTGAAGGGGGGTCGAAACGGGAAAAACGGGGTATTAATCATTTATTGTGGTACCGAGGTTCCAACAGATTCACCTTACAAAAAGATAACTCGGCGGATTGCGCGGATCGCAATAGCTAGATAAATACTCTTGGAGGGGAATGGGGGTAACTGAACCATAAAAAATGAGGGGAATCTCACCAACTCGGCACGTTCAGAGGAAAAAATGTAAGGCCAAAAGGCAGGGGAAGCATTATTTAGGTCAGAGATGAAAGCTGTCGCCCCGTATTAGTGTTGATAAGGGTCCCTCCACCGGGTCAGAAAGGGGGAATTCCGGAAAGCAACACGAGGCCAAAACATGTCTCGGGGGGGGGGGTGGGGACACGGGAAAAAAAAAGAAAAAGCGTCACGTGATATTCGGGGGGAGTGATGGAAAAACGAAAAAGGCATAAGAAGATGACCAGGATTGGGGGGCGCACGGCGAGGGGTGTCCCACCCCCTCCCCCCCCGGGGCTTGCAGGGAAGCAAAAAAACAATCGGGAGGAGGGCCAAAACGCGGACCAGGGGAGATACCTTCCACCGATTGGAAGGGTCAAAGTTCATCCGCAAGAAAATCTCTGCTCAATCCGCACAATAACGATTCTCGCGGGTCGAAGTTGCGACAATATTAACTGGAAAAGCTAAAACCAGAGGTTTGCCGTGGGGACTTCCGTGGGACCGGGAAAAACACCCTTAATCAACAACATCGCATGCAAAAGGAAAAAAAGAAAAGGAAGAAAGAGGGTCACCCGGCACAACAGAACCACACGCGAATGGGGGTTAACGGGTTTCCTTCCGTGGGAATCCCCGGCG
>Ga0179593_1618974_pt1 | contig 18476 bp, 19 predicted proteins | sample CZODoug2_1_08_16_FD_185931 | JGI IMG/M metagenome (GOLD analysis project Ga0179593, IMG submission 185931) | Vadose zone soil fungal communities from Angelo Coast Range Reserve, California, USA - CZODoug2_1_08_16fungal (PacBio error correction) | ecosystem: Environmental > Terrestrial > Soil >...
TGTCAATGAGGAATTAATAAATTCCCGAAAAGAAGAGAAGCGGAAAGAGATTTCCAAGTCTCTCTTAAGCAAAAATGGGAAAAAAGAAAGCGCTCGAGACGCAATCCAGAAGATCTGAACAGGGAGTCGCACTTGCAGGGGATCTCTAACAAAGCAGATGGAACAGTAAGGCCAGCGCCTTTACCATAGTCGGGGAGAAAACCTCAAAGACAATCAAAAGGGGGACTACGGAAAAAGAGAGGCCAACCCTTTATAAAAAAATGGGATGAGTGGTACAGTTAAAATGGGGAGTACAGCGGCCCCGCAATGGAAAAGAAAAAAGTACTAGGGGCGGAAAACGCGCGAAGGCAGAAGAGCGCCAAGGGAAACAAAGTTAAAAAAGTTCCGAAACGGCTTAATCTCCAAGGAAAATCAAGTTGTGTGGCCGAAAATCCTATCACGCCTGGAAGGACAAGAAGTGAAGTGTTGTGAAGAAAGCCAAGGAAATGGGAACAGAACGACGATTTGTCCTGCGACTTGTTGACATGAAAAAGTCGTGTCATAAAAAGAGAGGAGGCAAGCGTTGCCCTTGGACGATGTGCAGATTTTCAAGAAGAGTGAACCACTTCTATGTAGGAAAACAGGGGGGGGGTTTTTAAGGCGACCAGAAGATTAAATGGGATATGGAACCTGCATAACGGAAAGCGCTATAGAAGCAATCCGGCATCAGAGATAGAGCAAGGACTTGGACAGCCTGAGAGGGTAACGGAGGGATTCCTGCTGAAAAGGACATGATGGGGAGGGACGGGGGGCCCATCCTTACCAGGGAGTGTACGACCATTTGGGTGAACGCTTGTGCAGAAACACACCCACGAGGAGGCGATCACAGGAATGGGCCAAGCGGGAGGATCAAGTGGAGGTTGCGCAAAAAAAAAAAGCCAAAAGAAAATTTTTTTTTAAAAGCGCCGAATATCAGCAAATACTGGAAAGGCAACAGAAGGCCCAAACAGAAAGGGAAAAGGTGGGGTTAAACAAGAAGCAAGCTATAATACACGAATTATGAGCAAAAAAACCGAAGTCTGTCCACCAAAACCGTAGGACATACGCAGGGGAAGGTCATCGGGAACCTTTACTACCGGAACGCATCGAAAGGAAATTCAAGAGGAAAAAAAATGCTTTCAAGGGGAGGAGGAACGAGGCAAGAAAGGGTTGGTTTCGGGAATGGACGGTACAACCTCCGTGGACTGGTGACTAAAGATTGGAAAAAAGAATCTGGCCAAGAGTGCTCGAAGGGGTTGTAGGATTTTGGGGAAGTTGAATGGCAAAAAAGGGGGGAGACGAGCCACCAAAGGGGGTATTCCGAAAAGATCACTGGGAACCGGTCTCAACAATCACAAAAAAAAAAAGACGCAATATCAAAAAACACGAAGGTTAACTTAGGGAGCTCACAGGGAAACGAGTACACTGCGAAATCAGACTCTCAAACGTCTCCAAAAAAGTCCGGCGAAAGTGCGCGGGAAGCAGGTGACTGACCTTTCCGAAACCGCGCCCAACCCCGGGAATTTAAGTCTGCGGATCCCGTAGTGAGAACCTAACGGGGGGAAAAGGGCATCAGCTCGAAAAGAAAGTCAAGCGGGGGACATTAGGCGGTCCTGAAAGCCGCCACAGCAAAGGAGCTAGCTTGTTCCGGTCATCTCTCCGCGAAAGGTCGGTGCACGCACTGGGAAAGGTTGTTGGGTGGGCGGGTGGGGGGTTTGGTTTGCAACGATCGGAACAAATTAAGCCCGGCAGAGAAGGAAAAGAGGTCAAAGGCCAGGGTGGGGCAAACAAGAAGCCTATCTAAGCCTTCGCCGATCCGCCTCTAAGTCAAGACACGGGAGGGGGGTGGAAAAAAAGGTTGGGGGAATAGACTGATCAAAAGAACAATGGGTGAAAAACTTAGAACCAGGTCCCACCCGAAGTTCATGGGGTGGCCCAATGTGTTTTAAAAAAGTCCCCGTCGAGAGGGATCGCAAAGGCTCGAAACTCCTGGGACCCAAAAAAAATGTTTATTGCAAAAAACCAAGTTGTGGCGCAATTCTACCCGGGGTTCGACCTAGAAAGAGTCCATGTGTTCTAACAGGTTGACCCCTGGACTAAAGGGCAAGGGGAAAAAAAACAAAGTTGGGGGAGGTACATCTGGATCTCAGAAAGGCAGAAAGTGGATCGGATAACCCTCGAAAAAACTCAGTTTCCAAGGGGGTGGAACATGAAGAATAGCGTCGTGAAAAAAGGGAGATTTCTTGTCCAATGCTTGTTGGGATGTTTTGTGAGCAAAAAACCGTGGCTTAATCGCGGGTGCAGAAAATTGATGGGGGGTCGACCACTCAGAAACCTCACTACTACGCACACACCTAGCACCACTTCAAAAACCCTGACGGCCGTCACCGCAGCTAGGACCGGAAGGATACTGTGCGACTGGGACAAGAAATTCGGCTAACCAGTCTGACCGGGAAAGAGACCAAAGGCGGGAACCGTAAAAAAAGGTCACGCACTAAAGAAGGGGCCTTAATCCAGAAACGATCACAGAGAGGCCCATAAAACTCAATCTACAAGAAAGAAAAACAAAACTGAGGGGGATAAAAGAGGGGAAAGATTGAGATGTTTGTTAAACTAATTGAATGGTGAAGCTGGATGTGAAAAGAAAAGACTTTAACTGCTCTAATGAAGGTGTTAACCTCTTGTGTCGTTTCCGTCGAGTACCGGGGGTCTTCCCATTCTCGTTCTCGGGAAACAAAGAAAGCAAATGAACCCCCGGAAGGGTGGGGGTCATCAGACGTCGGTTTTAATTGGAAATGTTACAGTATCGTGGGAGGAAGAGGGGGTACATACATCCAGGCGTTAGAAAGTTCCCCGGGAAAAAAGGACCAGCGGTAAGAGGGGGAAAACAAAAATAAACAGTGGAGGGGAAACATCTGCGGGGGAAGGAAGGGAGTGAACTGTAGCTCTGAATGCAAAAATGAGTTACTGCGGTCCGATCGGGGGGGCTGAATAAGATGAAGAGTGGAAAAATTTGAGAAAAATTATTCCCGAGGGGAAGGTAACACAGCCATTGGGAAGGGGCTAGATTTAGGGGCGAAAGAAGGAAGGGGAAAGATTGGAACGACTTAAGGTGGTGGGAAAAGAAGCGTGGTGGTGGGTCCAAGGGGAAAACGGAGAATTTGCTCGCCAAAAGAAAAAGGAGCGCCAACCAAAACGCGGAAAAAAAAGAGCAACAGCGCCGGAAGCCGAGGCGCGAAGTTCCGGGTTCAAGAGGTCCGGATGATCACAAAAAAAAGGGGAGACAGTTAAATAAAACTGAGGACGGGGGGGGAAAGAACTGATACTGCGAAAAAAGGAACTGGAGGTCACTTAGTAGGCCTGGGAGAAAAGGCGCCAACCCCAGACGAAAGCAAAGAAAAAGGGGGCGACGGATCTGTCTTGGGGGGGGGGAGCATCCCCGTTTGACACAACAAAAAAAAAAAAAACAGTGAACAAGGAAGGAAGGTTGGGGGTAGATCCCGGTAGAATACTGCTCATCACTAAGAAGAGAAATTAAGCAATCCTTTTGAGAGAAAAAAATATCGTCCGATCCCTCAATCCAACTCGAACCAGCAAAAAAGTAAATTTCTTTTGCGAGGGAGGAGCCTTCCTTTGGGGGGGGGACGAAGAGTCGGCTCGCAAAAAAGAGTGCATAAGTGTGCGTCGGGGGAAGGGGAACAGGTGTCAATCCCTCGGCGAAAAAAGATATTCGTCCGCGCTCTATGGGTGGAAGCCTGGGATACGTGTCGCAGGCGTGGGGGGTGATTGACGAGAGGTTAAACTTGGCGGAAAAACGGTAAGGCGGATCATGCGTGAGGGCGTGCTGCTTGGTGAAAGAAAGCGTATGGAGAAATACACCGGGGGCGTGCCAATTTGGGTCGGAAGGCCCTCCAGGACTAAAAAAAAAAAAAATAAAGCCAAGCTCAATCTTGGGGAAACCGCCAAAGGATTCGGTTTTATCGAGTAAAAAACCAGTGGCCCGGTTCAACGAGTTAAGACGTCCATCCCAAAAAAAAAACTGGTGGAAAAGGGAGAAAAAAAGGAACTAAGCCAGGCTGACCGCGGAGCATGGGACGATTGCTTAACGGGAAAAATGGCCATTCAACGCGTATGGGGAAGGCTTACGGTTTCGCTGCGAGAGAGGACCTTGTGAAGCTGAGAGGTGTCCAACGCCGGGGAAAAGGGATGCTCATTAGCGGACACACGCCACATTCCTGGGGAGGGGTTGGGGGCCTTCTGTGCAACTTAACAATAGGTGAAGGGTTGTGCAGAGGATCGAAAAAAAGTGTCGAAAAAAAGGGGTTGGTGATTTGGGGGGGGGAACGGGCCTAGTTTAAGCCCGACAAAAGGGGGGGTGAAGGCATGGAAACCACGGGGTTGTGAGGCAAGAACGCAAAACCTTGGACGTAAAAAGGGGAAGGAGATGAACGCCAAGCTCAGAAGGGAAAGGGGAAAAACGAGGAGCCCCACCCTCGTTTATAAAAACCGAGAGGCGTAAAGTAAGAGACTCTATGAAGGGGTAGAGCGCACTTCTGCGCAGGAAAGGTAGGCTTCCTCGGAGCGAGGGGAAAAGGGTTGCCCAGGAAGGACAGTATATACGCCGCCGCAGGGAGGGGGCAGGAAAACAACGACTGAGAAGGAGGGAAAAATGTGGGTCCGGTTTTGAATCCAAGGAAAAAGCATGAGAATCGTAAGGAAAGGGAACCAGACCCTGTGGGGGAGAGCCGCGCTTCCGCCTGGGTCAAGGAAGTAGGGGGGGAGGAAGGGATGAACAAAAAGGAGGGGTCCGGTCGCTTTTGACCTGAGGGTCAAAAATACTTCACAGCCGGGAAAAGGGACAACAAAGTCGATAGTACGCCAAGACAGAAAAAAGGGTCCAGGGGGGGGTAGCTGGGGGGAAGCAACTGTTCTTCAGAAAGAAGTGCTCTTAGGACAGGCGCGAGCAAAAGGACTGGGGCTTGAGAGCGCTTAGTCGAATTAAAAGGCTCCAAAAAGTCCCGGAGGGTATAAGGAGGTTGCAGGCCGAAAGAAAAGGTGGACGGGAGGGAAAATTCGAGGAGAAGGTTCCTCTTCAATGGGCTGGGGGAGGGGAGGTTCTGCTCGTAGAAAGGACAGGCCAATGCAAAAATTCTACCCATAAAAGAGAAAAAAAGGGAGGGCTGTTTCAAGAGCAGCAAAAAAAAGGGGGGAGGAAGGGACCTTGTTGATCCATTGTGAAAATAGATTGAGCGAGGGGGGGAATTAAGTCCAGGACGGGAGGGGAGAGAAGAGCGTTGGCCAGGAAAAAAGTAGTAATGGGCCGGGAGGGGGGCGGAGAGGGAGGTGGGGGATCAAGCTGACAAAGAGAGAAGACTGGGGGGAGGGGGCGAGTTGCAAAGGGGGAAACGCAAAAAGTGGCCGGGGGGGAGAAGGAGTGGGGAAGGAGCGACTAGAGAAATTCGGCGCGACGCATCGCTCGAAACAAAGGGGGATGAAAAGACGAGACGAAGGGAGGAGAGAACCGAAAGAAAGGCCGTCAAATACTCGCGCAAAAGGAAACCCAATCCTGGAAGATTTCTCAGAGAAGGGAAGCGTGGCCCTCGCAATCCGGGAAGGGAAGATATGAGAGGAGACAAGCTTGATCGGCCAACCGAAGCGGGAGGCAACCGCAACATATACAGGGGGAAATCGAAAGGCCAAGCTCCTAGGAGAGAAGACGATAGTCTTAATTCCCGCAGAAAAAAGAAGGACATGGAAACTGGAGACGCCATAAAAAAAATGGGGGGCCGGAAAAGAAGAGCGAGTTATTGAAAAATCAGCATCGTAGAGGAAGGCAATATGGCTCAATCACGGGAAAAGTGGCGATTCTAGACGCTAAATGACGCGGTCCATCAGAGGAAAGGGGGGAGTACCGTCCAAATTCCGAAGGGGGGAGAGGCGCCTAGCAAAGAAGAGAAAAAAAAAGGAGGAAAGGGTGAAAGGGGGCCCAGTTTCCTCTAGGGGGAATTACAGGTGGCAAAAAAGAACCCTTAACGTACGGGGAGATCTGACAAGAAAGGAAAAAAAGGGGGGTAATAATTCCTGGGGGGGGGGAAAAGAGAGCTTAAAAAGATCCCGAAAGAAGGGGGGTGCCTAGGGTCTAGTTATGAAAGGCTTTAAGAAATAGTCTACAAGGCGAAAAGTATTGTGGCGAAAGAAAGGGGACCCAAAAAAAAGCACAACGGACAGTGGGAAAAAACAAGGCCTTTTCATGAAGGGAGGGAAAACAAGAGGGCGATCAAAAAGGTTGAAAAAAAAGGGTCACGAACGATGTGGGGGAAAAGCGGGGTGCATTGTGGTCAAAAATGCCGCGGGTTTAAAAAAAAAAGGGGGGCAGAGGAATGTTCCAGGGGGGTTGAAAAAAGCGCTGACAAGAAAGCGGTCTCTTAAGCAGGGGGAGGCCTGGAAAAAAATGATCCAAGAGTAAAGGGGATCAGAAAAAAAAAAAAGCAAAGAAGTGGCGATCGAACAAGGAGGGAGGGTGACAAAAAGGCTGGTGTGAAGTGAAAAAAAAAGGGATTCGTGAAAGAAAAAGGCACTTGAGGAGGGGGGTCTCCCTTCATCCGACAAAAAACCTTGATTTCGACAAGGGGTAGAGGTTGCAACCAAAAAAAGAGAGACTCCTGCCTGGAATGAAGGGGGGATCCGACACGATAGTGATCAAAAAAAAAACCAAGGGGTGCAAGTTGGGGAAGGAGCGCCAGGAAGAAAAGGAAGGAAAAATTGATTTGGTAAAGGAAAAGTGCATGCCCAAAGAGAAATTGAAGGTGCGTTGGGAGGACGAGGTATCAAATCTCACTCTCTAATGGAAGAGGAACTTAGAGGCATCCTGAAAAGGAAACTCTAGGGGGAAGGAGAAATTAACCGGGATGAAGACGAGGGGAATGGGGGAGGGGCACGATTTAGGGTCCATCGACATTGTCCGAGGAAAAGCCAAAACTTTCTTGGGATGAGAAAATATAACACAAGTGTTCGGTAAAGGGGATCTCAACTTAAGTGAAGAACGGGCGGGGGTGTTGGAACTAAGGAACACCTCCTCCTTCGGCGGAAAAAAGGGTGGTGGCTTTCGGGGGGGGACGGTATCGTCGGGCCGGACAACGGAATCCATTGGGGCAGAGAAAACACTTTTATGAAAACTCGTTCACCACCCCTCTTGTCCTCAACCCGAAGAATCAAAGAAAGGATCCTCCTACTGCGAAAGACAATGGGGCTTAACCTCGAAAGCAAAAACAACAAAAAGGAAGAGGGGCTATAAAAAACAAACATCAACGGTCATTCAAAAAATGGAGCCTCGGGAGAAGGAAAAAGGGGGACTTGAAAGGGTGGGATTGAAAGAACTGTCACCACCGGCACCCCACGGATTAGCCGGGATTGGGACGGGAGCTCCTCGCTGTCGGGGGAGACGCAGGAGCCTTGGCCGCGCGCCCCTTAAGCAGAGAAAAGTAAAAGAAAGTTGATTTTAGCGTATGGGAGGGCGCCTGACAAAGGACATCACCTCTCTCAAAGGGATTTGATTACTCAGTGGGCGGATGATCAACGTCGGCGCTCACGAGACGAGGGTCCAAAACTACGGCTAAGTTCCCTTGGGGGGGTCGGGTGTTTGCAACGGGGGACCAACATAAACCAAGGAGTCCAGGAAAACGGGGGACTGGATAGGGGAGATGAAAAAGGCCTGGGTTGTCGTGGGAAACGATTTACCGTCCTGTGTCGAAGATCCAGACTGCGACGTAGGCGGGTACGAGGAGTTTAGGGAACATTAATCACGTGGTTGGGGGGGGGGGGCTGGTCATGCATTGACAAGGGAACCTGAACTATTGATATGTCCAAGTCCGCAGACTCCGTATTTCGGGTATTGGAAAAGGTATTGGGGTCGAATTAGGGAGGAAAAGGAAGAATTAGCCCCGAATGGCCCAAACATTTTTATGGGACACCACTTTGTGTGGGGTCTTCTCAAAGGTCTCAGATTATTCACCAGCTAGACAGCCGCCAAGGTCGGGTGTCCCAGTTTTAAAAAACCCCTCCGGGAGAAAGGCCTCCCCGGGGTCAGGGGAGGAAACTTATCGGGCAGGGCCGAACTTCCTATCAGAAAAAAAACGCGGTAAAAACATTGAGGGTGGACAGATTAAGACAGAGACATTGGCAAAGGAAGTGGGAAGAACCACGGACTTGGGGAAGGGGACGGCGGTTGTGTGGGAAATCTACTGCTGAGGAGACGTGGACCGGGGGGATTAACTATGCTGGGGTCACGAAGCTCAAAAGAAATACACGCTCTGACCGGCAGGGGGAAAAACAATTAACAAGAAGGGGAGAGGAAAACGCGACGCGAACAATTAAGGAAAATATGGCGAAGGGGCTGCGGAGGCGGAAAAAGATATTTCTGACAAAGACCTACAAGGAACGAAAAAACAGGGGTTCCACGAGTGATCGAAGAGAGGACAGAGGGAAAAATTCCATCACTCCATGTCAAGTTTACAAACCTGAACCAGAGAAAAAAAGATATCCCAAAAACCACGGAAGTATTATGAAACAAGAAGACGTGAGATGTGGGAAAGCAGGTTCCCCCGCTATGGGGGAAGGGATACGTGGTAGACCTCTGTGAAAAGACGGACTATTTGGAAACCGCCTTTAAAGTCAGGGTCCGCATTGGGGGGTCGTCCCTGCATAGGAGTGGGTCCTCCCGAATACAAGCGAAAGACGTCCTGTATAGTGGGAAGCGTCCCGGCTTGGTTGGGGTGTCTGGAGGGGACCTCCGGGGTTTCAGGGTCGTTACCCCAAGCACAATCCCTCCAGTTTGAGTAGTTCCCAAAGGACAGGACCATCGTGTCCGAGAGAAAAAAAACAGCCATAGGATTTGGGAGAAAAAACGTCTTCAGAGGTTTGAGGCTCGGTGATTGGATTGTGGGGGGGGACTCGTTGTACAATAGCATTCGCCATAAAAATAGGAATTCCTAGGACAACCCCCTTGGGGTGGCCTTTAGGCCCGAGATGGGGGTAACTGTGAAAAACACATCCCTTTTGAGGCAGATGTGCGCAGCCAGGAAAAGAATGGGGCTGACCAAATCACGGGGGAAACAAAGTGGTGGTTGGCGGGGGGTTCGGGCCGCGAGTGCTCTAAAAGAGAAGGAGGGGGGACGAGGAGAGTTTGGGGGGGTGAAGGTTGGGGGGGGGGGGAGGGGGGGAGGGAAGAGGATAGGTAAGTGGGAGGTGGTAAAGAGAGTAGGGTGGGGAGAGAAGGGGAGGTGACGAGGATTGGATGAAGAGTTGATAAGGAAGGGGTGGAATAGGGGAGGAAAAGAATGGGAAGGTAGTGGTATAAAGAGTCGGAGGGAGCTGTAGTTGGGGGGTGGAGGTATGAGGTGGGAGGGGCATGGAGGGAAAAACCTCCTTACCGAGCACGGGAAAAAAGGCACAGCGTCAAAGTGGGAAATGTTTAATTGGGGCATTTCCGGAGAATCGCAGGAACGGAATAACTGGGGAAAGAACGACCGGAGGGAAGGATAAAAAGTCACTTTCCTCCGGATTCGTGAACCAAAACGTCAATAACAGGTTTTCGGAGAGAGAAAATTAGGGGTCGGGACGTAATCCCGGGAACAAAAAAAAACACACCAACAAAGGGAAAAGCGGGCAGGCTATTTTGAACCGTCGGAGGGGGTACGACATCCAGGAACGCAAGAATTAATCACAATCCTTTGAGCAAGTGGGGAAAGGGGTGCTAGGGAGGCCTGACTCCTAACACTATCCCATCGGTTCGATGTAGTAAAGCCTTCTCCTAAAGGGGGGGGACAAAAGAAAGAGAAAGAAAACGCAGAAGGCTAAAGTACCACGATCACCGGGGTCCGCGTCGGAAAAGTGTCAAGCCCAAAAAAATCGTCATCAGGACCATGAAATGGGGGGGATGAACCGGTAAGAGTGGGCCTAAGAGGGTTTGCCGGGATTGAAAAAAAAAAGTTTAATTGAGGTCACAGGTGCTTATCAGTGCAGTGGGGGTTGGCCTGATGGTGGATGAAAAAAGAGATTATCTCGAAAGGACAAGTGGTCAAGTTCTTGCAGGTTGAAAGCCAGATCCTTTTTAGGGAAAACAATCCTACGCCACTCAGGGAAAGCATCGTCGGAAGTCAAAGGGAAAGGGTGGATGGTCACCAAAAACCGGGTCTTCACCCGTGGGGAATCTCTCCTCAAAACCCGACAAAACTTGGAGAGAATCCACTACACTGGGCGCCGCGGAAGAACGGGTAGGGCGTCACGTTGGCGAAAAAAACATCAACGAAGTTGACCAAGGCCGGGGGGGCAGCCGGTAGGACGGAAGAATCTTTGTCGACTTGTACCGGACTGTTAGTTCCCACGAGGCGAATTGTCGCGTTGGACTCAGTCGGCGAAAAATCCACAGTCAATGAGTGGGGGGGCCTGCGGTAAAAAGGGTCGGGGGGGAGATATTTTGACTCAGCGAGCTAAAGAAAAATTCCCCGGGTTTGGGGGGGTTGATGGTTTGTTCTCACCGGGGGAACGTAGAGATAAAAAACGCGGTACCAGGCCCGCCAAGGGGGGACTCGGTTTTGTCGCCAAGCACGCATAACACCAACGAAAGAAGGTGGTCCGTAGAGGGGGGGATACTCCATCTCCAAAAAGGGGGCCTTTAGCCGCGAATCCAAAGTAGAATAACATAAAGGGAGCATGTCCAATAAGCGAACACAAACTGATCGTGGGTATCGGGCACTTCTTGGACGGCAGCATTCCTGCGAGTGCTAAGCCTCTGAAAATCTAAGGAATTCCATTCCCGAGGATTCGCGTTGCAAAAAGAACTGTAACTTCGCAGGCGGGAAAGATCTAGTGGTTAAAAAAAAGGGGGAGGCTGCCCAAGATCTTCACTCATGGGAAACAGGAACTCCCTGTTACGCCGAAGAGGCAGGACCCAAGTGGACCCATGTCCAGTAAGGGGTGAAGAAAAAAAGACGTCTGGCAGGTTCCTGGTTAGCGTTCACTGGCAAATCCTTCACGCAGGGCCACGTGCGATGAAAAAGAGTACGAAACCTAACCGATGGTCAGATGGTAGCAATTTTCGCAGCAACGTGCTTCGGGGGCCAACGAAAATGGATTCCTTCGCGAGAAAATAGTGGAGGAGGGCTTGTCTCGACATTGGAAAAGAGTCCCCGCAGAAAAAAGCGCTTTTAAAAGGATTGGGCCTAGGCGCAAAGAAAAACCACGGTGGGGAGGCCGTCAGGGTAAACGCGCTCTTGGGAAGAGGGGGCAGGGCGTAGGTCCTTCGTACTAAAAAGGTCCAAGGAACAAGAAAAAATGCTCCTCCTAGATCGATGGATTGCTGGGGGAGAAACGAGCGCACCCGTCCGGGCAAGTTTTTTTGGTGGGGAGGGGACGAGGTTGAAGGGCGCGAACGGGAGTAAGGTCGCTAGAGGAAGTGACCGTCAGGTTGTCTCGGAGCGACAAAGGGGCATAATAGGCCCAGGGGTTCGACGGAGAGTAAATCAGCTAAGCGCCTGCTCAGTCGGGGACGGCCCCCCCCGGGGGAAGGAGTTGCGGGGGAAAAAGCAAGAAGAGAAAGAGCGAGGGGGGCGAGGTAGCTTCTGCGGCGGCTAGAGAAATCCTCTCAAACAACGAGGGTGGAAAGAAAAGCTTCGCGCCGCCTAAGCGAAACGCGTCCAAAAGCTCGAAGAGAACCTACCTCACTTTGTTTCTGCGGCGGTGGGAAGGCAACCCCACGAAAATAGAAAAATGAAGCGCAAAGCTGGGATCCCCGAGCGAAGAAAAACCTCCAAGATTACGCGTGGACGAGGAGGTATTATCAGGAATAAAAGGTGGAAATCGCGAGACTGAAGTGGTGGGCGGAGCGTAAAAAAGGTAAAAGGACGAAGCGCCCGGGAATTACCCCGCCCTGATCGTCTAAAGGACGGAGAACCCAGGTGACGGGGCGGGGACTACCTGCTCTTCATAAAGAACTTCTCCTCTCCTGCCAGAACAAGAAGAGGGTGGAACTCAACCGTCCAAATACGCTGTCGACCGGTGCGCAAGAGAAATAAGGTGTAAAGACCTCCAGTGAGGGACCGACTTGTAAAATGGGCAGAGAAAGAACAAACAAGGGAACTCGGGGCTCTCTGACGGAATCCTCAGAAGATGTGGAAAGCCTTGGAAAAAAAAGAAAATGGAAACAGAATCCCAGCAACATGTTTTGCTGGTCGGCATAAAAAGCAGGGGGATCGGTCAAGTCTAAAAAGAGAAGGGGGGGGTGGAAGCCAAGGCAGAGAGAGAAAAAAGTACAAACCGGATTTTGGGGGGACGGAAGAAAAGTAACTTTGAAATGGGGGCAGGCGGATCGGCCCGCGAGCGGGCAGAAGCATCAAAGCGGCAAAAAGTTATCCTACGGAGGTGCGGTTTATGGGAATTGCGAAGAAGGGGAAACGGGCAGGAATCAGGAACCGTTTTTTTGAAAACCCCGACAATGCTGCCCAGATTAAAAATGGATCGTCCGGTTCAGACAGGGCAAGCTTAGAGGAGCGAAAAGGCGCAAAGCGTATAAATACGGCGCGGAAAAAAAACAAGGGGGCTTTAAATAAGGAGGGAGAGGGGGAGCCCGGCCCAACGGGAGAGTGAGAAGAACAGTCTCAAACCCCGAATTGTACGACCAGAAATTTGGGGGGAGAGTGGCGACAGGCCCGAGGCGCCATGGATTTGGCCAAACGCGTGGAATATTCTCCGAAGAACAGAAATAAATAAAGGGCCCATGTTTTATCAGAAAATAGAAAAGAAAGAGGGAAGGGCAACGAAAAGGACAAAGCAAAAGATGGGGGGGTTTGGGGGGACGAGGGGAAAACTCTAATCCTCGGGAAAGTAGAACAGGGGTAACGGGAGGAACTAGAGGTCCCGGGAGGAAAACTTTCCAATACGGGGAAAAACGCGCACGGAACACGAGCCACGGAACAAATTAAGCGGGCCCGCCTAAAAAAAGAAAAATGGCGTGAGATGGATGATCTTGGCAAAGTTTTTGGATTTTGACGGAAGGAAAAAATCAAAAAACCCTCCGTTGACAAGGAAATCGGGACCCAACCTAATCCTTCCGGCAGGGGGGAGGTGGATAGGGGTGGGAGGATTTGGGGGGTATCTGGCTGTACGTCCAGGGGCAACCAAGAATAAGATATCAGTTCATCTTGGGAAAAATACAGCACAAAACGCACGCAAGATAAGGGGAAAAAAAGAAAAGGAGAAAAAAAGGGGGACAGAAAGAAATCACCGGCAAAACCCCTGACGGCACGAACAAAAAAGCTCTCCCGGTAGGCAACAAACCGTGCGCGAAACCAAAGGAGAATGACCTGAAAGGGAGGGAAAAGGCGTGTACAGACCTAGATCCCCAGGATGATTTAGCAGAAAACGCCAAAAGGACGGAAGAACTAGGAGAAGCGGGGCGAGAAGCAATAAATTTGAATATGGAGGCGGGATTCGGCAGGCGAACGCCTGCCACGCTCAAAGTTTAGGGTCGAATGGGGTCCCGTTAGAGAAACGCGCTCAATTTAGGTCCAACCTGGATAAGGATGTTCCTGTGGGGGGGGTTGTGGGGAGGTAAGATACAATTAAATTAAATCCCGGTGACAACAATTTGATAGGGATATGTCCATTTGGGGGGTTTAGAACCCAAGAGCCGTCGAAGGGAGGACTTCCGTTCCCGATCATAAGATCACGGTGCCCGGGTGAGGGGGGCTGCAGTAACCGGTTGTAATTTGGGTTATTCTCATAAGGGGGAGACGAACAACTTGACCCTTGCTCAGGAACGTGGAACGCCGCACTAGGAATGGAGGGTTCAAGCGTCAGGAGAGGCCCGCGCGATTTGGAGCAAATTCTGCGAGAAATCAAAAGACACAAAAAAAAGGTTAGTTCACCCGTGAGGGTGTCGAATTAACAGGAACTAGAAACGATCGTCCAAAGGGCGTGCCTACAGGACACACAAATCATCCGGGAATAACGGGAAGAAAGGGGGGCATTTGCATGATCTGAGATTTCTAAACTTCAGGTATACCCCGGGAAAAAAGCAGGTCAGATTGAACAAGTTCCACAGCCTAACGACGTCACCGCAAGGGTTCCGTCCCTCCCCTTCGTGGTCTGCATGGGGTTGAGCCCCCGTGAAGCGTGGGGATAACGTGCCGGACATCCTAAGACTAAAATGGGGATTGGGTCACGACAGAAAAATACCCGAGACCGCAAGGACAACCCAAACAAGCGCCGGAAAGGGGACCAAACCTCTACAGAAAACAGGATTGAGTCGACTGACGAATCGGAAGAGAAAGACTTCTGGAAAGGGGGCTCCTAAGCACCGAAAGGAAGCACTAAGGATCGGGGCCGGGCCAATCTGTGCACAAAGAAAGAAACATAAGGCGGGAAATGAAATAAAGCACCGTATCTGATCAACAAAGGAGAAGGCACGCTATAGGACGATTGAGATGGTTTTAGTAAGAGGGGAGGGGATCGGGGTTGAAAAGTGAACATATTGGAACTGCTATAGGCCGGGGGACTATCCGTAACTGAAAGGGGATTGTATGTTTTTCAGCAGAATGAGGTTCCTCGCGCCCCGGAAAATCAAAAAAAAGCAGATCCTGAAGGTTCAAAAGAGGGGTAACGGCGTCCCGCTTGCAATAAGTCGTGGTTATGAGAGGAGGAACCAGCGGAGTGGGGTTCACCCATCACGTCCACCAGTAATAGTTTAGACAAAAGACAGACCAACAGGGGGGACCGTCTTTGAGGGGGGGGGGGGGAAAGGGACGGCTTAGGTGCTAACGGTAAAAGAGGTAAAGAGTGGTTAAGAAAATCCGTCTGGCGGGATCCCCGGGAGAGTGAATGAAGGTTCTTCCTTGTAGTCCATTTGGGGGGGAAACACAGCCCTGGACTAGAAGGTCGAGGGGGGTCAATCTAGTCAAGGTTCCTCGCAACTTGGGGGTGAGACCAAAAGGGTGGTGTGTATGGAACTGGGGAATTTGCTCTCAGGGCCCAGTAGCAAGGGAGACAACTCAGACCGAAAAACATCACTGCGCCGGCGTCGGGCAGGGGGTCATTTGGGCAGGGACGGTGAAGGAAAAAACAAGGATCCGTGAAAAGTCAGGGGAAAAAGACCGCGGAGGTAGGAGGGCGGCAGGGGTGTAGAAGGGCTGTGGTAAACGCCAAAACTGGCCAGGAAAATAATAAGGGGGGGGGTCAGGACTCCTGGCAGGTTAATGCAGGAGTTCAACAGTGCAAAAAAGCAAAAACAAAAGTGATCCTAGTGGACCTCCGAGGAAGGGACGACAGTTCTCATCAGACGGACAAGAAGAGCTTAAGAAAAGTGTGATCTGGGGGCTGCGTAGGGACGCCTCAACTAAGAAAAAGCGGCTTGCGGGGGTGGGTGCGCGCCGAAGGAAAAGTTTTCTCTCGAAAAAAGGCGAACGAAATTCCGGCTCATCCTTAGCGCGGTTAGGAAAGTAGGGCGGAACCCTGCCAGAGGTGAATTCTTCCGAGCGAGGTTTGTGAAAAGGGAAAGGGCGTGTTACTTATGACGTCAGGGGACGGGCAGTTTGAAGATAGACTTTACCAGGACGGCAAAGTTAGGCGGGTAGGGCGTTGAAGGGTCTTGGGTTTAGTACCAAGAGGTGAACGCACTCGGCGGGAACGCAAGTTCTTCAATTGGGGGGGCCAAAAAATATCCCTTCAACAAATCAAGAACGCGGGGTGCCGCCTGAATCGGTTGGGGGCAGATCACCACGACCGGGGGCAAAAGATGTTTGGAAAGATAACATCGAAGAAAAGGGGGGAGCTAAAGGAAAAGAGAAAGATTTGTTAAGAGAGCAGGCGGGCTTAAATTGCGCGGATGCAGTCAAAGCGGATTGGACCGTCCGGTTGCGTAGCCGGTGACACGAGTGGTCCTGGGAAGGAGACAGAAAGTTTCCGAGAGGATAGCTTGCGAGGGGCGCATTGCGAACAAACAAGGTTAGATTTTGGGGGAGGAGGAAGTGAAGAGTTGGAGGGGTTTTTGGAAGAAAGCGGGGGGCAAAGATTAACCTTGGTGTGTATTGAGAAAAGCCTAAGGTCTTCAGGGATCCTCGAGGTTGGAGGGCTCCTTTGTTTGGGCTGGGCCAAGACTCATCACTTGCTAAAATGGGCCCGTAGGTGGGACAACCAAGAAGGTGAGGTCCGAAGAGCGCAGTTTGAACGCACCGATCTGACACAAGTAAGAGCGGTGGGCGATCGCCACTTGGCGAGAAGGGTTTGTGGGAGTAAGACTCTCTGGCCCCGATGAAAAATATACCGGTCTCAGGTCAACCCCCCCACCCCCCCCATGGACGGGGTCTACGCAAAGAAGGGAACTGCTGCTAACGATCAAGTGGTTTCAAAAGTCGTAGGGCACATGAAACAGCTGAATCGTTCAGGAGATGGGAAAAAAATTGTGCGCCGCCCGAAATTATCCGCCGTAAAGGTACAGAGCCAGAACAAAAGGACGTTGGGGGTGTCAGTTCAGGCTTGGAGCACTTCACGGCCTGGAAGGGGAAAGAAGAAAGAGTCAAAGATATACGGGCAGCGGACCACACTGAGTGCCTGGATGGTAGAGTGGCGGCATCCAAAAGAGGGAGTTGGAGACCGTTGCGCTCTTTGCAAGGGCGAGAAAGGTACGTGGAGGCTTGCGGAGTTTCTCGACCTTTTAAAAGCGAAAAGGAAAGATCAAAAAGGTAAAGGGTATAATGAGGTCATAAGGGCCGACCATCGGGATTGGCCGCTGGATACAAGCGGGGGACTCTGCAAAATGGGCGGGACACTGGTGAACTGCTTCTGAAGAGCGGCCGGTCGGACGCAGCTGCACCAGAGAGAAAGGGGATGGAACTGATCAGCTGATTCAGGTTCAATTTGGTTGATTGACTATCCAGTTGGGGGGGGATGGGGGAACCGTCGCGGGTTAAAAGGGGGGCGAGATAATAGCTAGACGAGGGTCGTTCGGGAAACACCGTTCGATCGCGCGGGAGGTGGTTGAGCAAGCTAAATTCGGCGTGCGGGGGGGAGAGTGGGCCAGGGGCCAAACCTCACGTTGCCGAAAGGAAGAAGTAAAAAAGTCGCAGAGCGTAAAGATGCTTCTTCTATAGCATCTCTCTAACAACAAAGGAAGGAGAGCGCTCGCCGCCCCGTCAAAGAGCTGGGCTCCGTGAATGACCCCACACGGGAGCAACAACGCGTGGCAAGAATCGACCAAATGGCCAAGGGGAGCCCTAGTCGATCAAGAAGATAATTAACAACCTCCTCGAGCAAGGAAAACTATGACACGCGTTGGCCCGGACGTAGTCTTGGTCAGTCGGCTTTATTTCCCGCCGCCGATGTTCAAAGGATGGAAGAGTCCATCAAACGACCTTGAAAAAAAAACGCGATGTACAAAGCATCCCACGAGCAGGAAGCTTGACAGGGGGGGGGGGGAATGGCGGATTTCAGAAAAAAGGACGGCCAGGGGGCCATCAAAAAAGCGTCGAACCAAACAGCCGGAAAAAATCCGAGTTTTCCCAGTCAACAAAGAAAAAAAAAAGGGTAAAGAGACGCCATTGTGAGAGGCTGGGGCTTTTTTAAAATGGGAGGCAACAGAAATGGCCAAAAGGCTGGGGGCTCCCGCAGGACTGGTCGAAGAAATGGGAAAGGAAGGCAAACGAAGAAAATCTTACAACCAGACACAAGGAAATACAATTCGCTTTGCGGAAAATCGAGGAGAGGGGAATCTACAAATTCCCGGGAAGGAGAACCAAAGCGCCGGCAAACGTCCTGGTTGTTCCTCGGCATAATAACAACACTTGGGGGAAAATGGACAGTCGAATATGGGAAAAAGGGAATCTCAGCGGCGGGCCAAGTTAATCCTGAATGTGGCAGGCGGTTCATGGGGAATTCCTAAGAACCGGGGGGTGCTCTGGAAAAAAAAAAGCTAGGGCGCAGTTCCAGTTTGGTTGGGGGTCGGCCCCGAAAATGGGGGCGGCCATAATTACATGGGAGATTCCGGTCAGAAAAGAAAAAGCAATCTTAATTAATTAAAACGGCTACAATCAGGGGGGGAGGGTGTAAGCGGGAATGTACTTGAAAAAGGCCGACTTTAGAGGAGGGTATTAAATTCGAAACGTCACCTTCGGGCGGGGTATCCATGAGACCGGAAGATGATGACGACCATGGGGTTATGAAGGGGGGCTATTGAAAAGAAGGCGAAATAAAAGCCGTCCCAACAGCTCTGTGGTAAGGTCGGTAAAAAACCAGGGGGGGGGCAAGGTTGTTAGAGCGAGGCGAAAAATGATCTCAATCTTCAGGCAACAAAAAAAAAAAGAAGTAACGTTAATTTGGCGTGAAGGGTAGCAAGCTCAAGCTCGAATACGGAAAAGAAATTGGGACACCGAAGGTACAACTCAAGGGCAACCGGCGACTCGAAAACAAAA